>Ga0116228_10002170_pt1 | contig 16865 bp, 16 predicted proteins | sample S1TSphfallax_2_FD_89694 | JGI IMG/M metagenome (GOLD analysis project Ga0116228, IMG submission 89694) | Host-associated microbial communities from peat moss isolated from Minnesota, USA - S1T2_Fc - Sphagnum fallax MG | ecosystem: Host-associated > Plants > Peat moss > Unclassified | place...
AAAACTTCTGCTAATACTGCTTTGGGGTTGCTAACTTTACCCAGCAACCCTATGAGTAAAGGTGTACTATCTTCGATTTTAAAGCCTTGTAGTTCAATAGCTCTACCGATATTAAAAGGAGTAGAATAGTGTTTATCTCGGATTAACTCTGAAGGAGAAGCTACTCCCATCAACGCAAATGCAAGTCGCTTATAGGATGGCTTCATAGCTCGATTTTCATAACAGTGGCGAATCAGTGCAAAAAATTCATCTGTAGAAAACTTCAAACCCAAAACATTGTCAAGTTCATCGATAAAGATGACGATTTTTTGCTGAACCTGAGTTAATAATACTGTTTCGATAAATTGATTTAAGCATTGAATGGGAGATAAATCATCCCGTTCTCTTAGCCAACTGCGCCGATTTATTTGAAGTTGAAAACCGCTGATCAATTCCTGAATAATTCCGCCATACCATTGAGCAGCCGTAATTTGCTGGCTACCTATTCCACTTAATTCTATTTCAGCGCAGGTAAAATCTTGATCTTGCAATTTATTCATCGTCCGCACTCGCAAGCTAGACTTCCCCATCTGTCTAGCGTTGAGAATATAGCAATACTCAAGTGCTAATAACCCTTCGTAAAGTTCTGTATCAGCCTGTCGCACTACATAGGTAGGAGCATCAGGTGGAAGACTACCACCTGGCTGATAGGTGGGGTTAAGTTTGATAGACATTGGTACCTGATAGCTGCTTAAAACCTGGTATAGTCCTAATTATCACATAGTTCTCTGCTTTTGTGGAAATTTTGTGGAAATTTTGTGGAAATAGACAGGGCAAAAGCTACGCTGCTTTGTGTTGCTGTACTATTTTCACCTAAAACCGCAAAACGCAAATTTTGCCAATATTCTGGTGTTACTTCCTGAGTATCCGAGTTAATACCTTCAAGTAAAAGCATTTCTAACTTCGCTTGCGCCTGACATTTTTTGTCTTGCTGCACCAACTTTAGAAAATACTCGCCGATTTTGTTGTAAGAACCTGTCATTAATTTTCCCTCGACATAAACGCGCATCTCATCATCAATATTGATATTACAGCTTGTCGTATTCTTCTGGTTCAATGTCGGGAACTTTGGTTAGAACTTGCTGGAATTTATTCCAACTACCTCGTTTTGCTTTTTCTTCAATATAGTCTTTGGTCATCCAAGCAGAAACTTGTGCTGATAGCGCAATAGATACAAGTTGTTCCAAAGACATATTCTCTTTGACTGCTAACGCTTCAATTTGTTTGTACAAGAAATCAGGGATTTTTACGTTTAAGTTACTCATGGTATTTCTCCTATATGCTGTAAGAATTGTTTAGGAGTTAACAATTTAACGCCAAATTTCTCGGCTGCTTCCAAATCTTTTCGATTATACGTGATAATAAAACTGGCTTGACACTCCACAGCTAAATCTATTAAAAAATCATCATCTGGGTCTTTTGCAACTGGTCGCCATAAGTAAAAAATACTACGTTGATTAGCGATTGTGCAAATACCTTCTATCAGATTATCAATATCTTGATCATTTAGGTTTAATCGGTCTTGCTCTCGTTTAAGTATTTCTTCGTACTCCAAAATTAAAGTAGTAGAAATGTTTAACTGCCATCGGGTATCATTAAGCATAGTTAATAGCTTATAAGAAGCACCGCGACTAGAGCGTAGAGCAGTTACAAGTACATTAGTATCTATTACAATTTGATAAGGTTTTGACATTTTCTAACTCTGAAAATACTGGTACTGGAGGTAAAAAAGATCTAGCCTTAAATAACCACTACCTCCATACCACCACTACTCACCAGGGAAAGCTACTCTGCTTTACTAATTTCTGTAGCTTCAGGAATTTCAATCAATTTTCCAGTTTTAACATCATATTAGGATTTATCTACTCTGTATACTAAATCAGCAAGTTCTTTCATGGATAGACCTGCTTTTGTGTGAAGTTCATGAAGCTTTCGGGCGACATCATCGTTAATAAAAGCCTCTTTCAACCCAACCAAACGCTCTGGATTGTTCTTGTAGTATCGCCGATACAATATTTTTAGTGCATTACTCGTTGTTTTACTTTCTGTCATTTGCTATTCCTCAGTAATAATAAATTTTAGACGCACACCATGCCATTTGATATAGGGTAGGGTTTCAGTGTTTCCTGTAATAGGTTAATCTCATTCATAGGGCTTGTTTGATGATCTGCTAACTTTCTAGGAAATCCTTTTTCTGCAAAGTTTGCCAGCTTTTTCACTATTTTTTGTCCCTTACTGAGGCAATATTATAGTTAACCAGGTAAATGAAATGCTAGGAAATATACTTAATGGTAGATATCAAATTATTAGTTACCTCGGTGGTGGAGGATTTGGCGAGACTTACATTGCTCATGATATTCATTTACCTGGTTCACCTCAATGTCTTGTCAAGAAGCTAAAACCGCAATCAAAAAACTTAGAAGGTTTAGACACAATTAGACGGCTGTTTAAAAAAGAAGCAGAAGTCCTCTACCAGTTAGGAAGTCACGATCGCATCCCGCAACTTTTAGCCTATTTTGAAGAAAATGCGGAATTTTATCTTGTCCAGGAATTTATCGCTGGTCATGATCTCGCTCAGGAGTTAACACCAGGAACAATTCTTGCACAAACACAAGTAGTTATTTTATTGCAAGAGATTTTAGAAATTTTAGACTTTGTGCATCAACAAAAGGTAATTCACCGTGACGTTAACCCACGCAATATCATCAGACGTGAAGTAGATGGCAAATTAGTATTGATCGATTTTGGCGCAGTTAAACAAATTACGACTCAATTCATTTTATCACCAGAACAAACTAAATTGACTATTGCTATTGGAACACCAGGCTATATTCCTAGTGAACAAGCTCAAGGAAATCCTAAATTTAGCAGCGATATTTATGCTTTAGGAATTTTGGCAATTCAGGCTCTGACAGGATTATCACCAGATGAAATGACTAAAGATCCGGAGACTAATGAAATCATTTGGCAAGAATCTGCGAAAGTCTCAGGAGAATTTGCCCAATTTATTGACAAAATGGTGTATTATGATTTTCGTCAACGTCACGCTTCAGCTACGATCGCATTAAAGAAATTACGAGAATTAACTCAAACGTCTCTTGCCACAATAGCTTTGGCTCCGGCTGCAACTCTCAATCCCATTCCCCAAAATCAACCTCAAAAATTTCCCAAAGTCCGATTTCTCCATTTGATCTTAATTATATTTTTAGTTAGTTTGAGTGGTGTAGCAGCAGCATTTATAAGATATCATCTTAACAATAAAAACGCTCAACAGTTATCTATCCAAGGAAATACTTTTTTACAATTGCAGCATTATCAAGATGCGTTAGCTGTTTATGAAGAATCAGTGAATCTCCAACCAAATTACGCTCCCGGATGGTATGGTAAAGGTAAGGCATTATTTAAATTAAGAAAGTACTCTTCGGCACTAGCGGCATTTGATCACGCCATCGAACTCCAACCCAGTTATTTGGAAGCTTGGAATCAACGAGGGTTTACTTTAGTCAATCTACAACATTATAATGAAGCAATTTCTGCATTTGATCGCGTCTTACAACTCAATCAAGATTCTGCAGAAATTTGGCAAGTTAAAGGTGATATCTTGAGGAAAATGCACCATGATGAGCAAGCGATCGCAGCTTATGCAAAAGCAATTGATTTACAGCCGCATAATTATGAATTATGGCATAAAAAGGCATCGTCACTGCAAGACTTAGCCAGATACGATGAAGCCGTGACTGCATATAATAAAGTGATTGATTTACAAGCAGATGATCAATTAGCCTGGTATAATTTAGGTAATTGTCTGGTAAATCTCCACCGTTACGAAGATGCTTTGAAAGCTTACGATAAAGCCGTACAGTATAAACCTAGCGATTATTTAGCTTGGCTCTCCAGAAGTAATGTCCTGATGACTTTACGACGATATCCAGAAGCATCTGATTCTTTGGGTCAAATTGTTAAACAATATCCCCGTAGTTATCGAGCCTGGTATAACTTGGGTTGGGTATTACATCAGGAGCGAAACTATGGGGAAGCCATTGGGTCTTATCAACAGGCTATATCCCTCAAGGGTCATAATTATCTAGGGTGGTATGCTTTGGGAAATTCCCAATATAGCTTGAAACAATATCCACAGGCGATCGCTTCTTATAGTAGAGCAATTCATTACAAACCAAATCATTCCGCCAGTTGGTATAGTCAAGGTAATGCGCTGGTCCAATTACAAAGATATCCTGAAGCGATCTTATCTTATGAGCAGGCTATCAAATATAAACCTGATTATCAGCCAGCCATAGATGCTCTTAACCAAGCTCAACAGAAATTAAGATTATCTAATCACATTTAATTAGTAACTAAATATTAATTTCGCTTAAATAATTTTCCGGGTTAAAAGACATAACTTTATCCGATTTTTGCTTATTATAGCGTGAGTTTAGCTTTTGGGTATACTCATTTAATTTGATTTGAGCCTGGGGATAAACTGTGGTATTAGGCGGAATTTTTTGGAGGAAATCTATGGCACTGTGGAAATCACCTATAGATGCCCGATTGTTAGCTATACGTAAGAAGTAAACTGACCTAATTTGCTGTTTTTGACTATATTCAATTAACTTTTGTCTAACTATCCCTCCTAAATAACTTTCTGGAGGAATTTGGCCTAGATATGCCAAAGCAGCAGAAAAATCTCGATTAGCAGCCTTGGTATAAGCTTTAGTGAGCAAAGTATAAGCTTTTATGTCTGAACTAATCTGCTCTGTTGCTGGTTGCTTAACTTGTTTAGGTATTTTAGGTTGCGAATAGACTTCATGGAACGTTGAAGAAACTTTTCCTATGATATTTGTCCACCCACTTTTATCCACAGGTTTATTTTCAGAGCTTTCAGCTACCAAAGATGTATTTTCAGTTTTTTCTGTAGGACTCTTTAAGTTGCTTTGCCATTTTTTAAGTGTAGCCTGTGCTTCTGGGTAAACGTTACTATAATCAGGAATAGATTTGGCTAAAGCAATGGCCTTTTGTAAATCCCCTATTTTGTATTCTTCTATTGCTTTACATAAAATTTCTGCTTCTGAATGACCTAAAGAAGTATTCAATAAGGAATACACTCCTATACCAATTAATAAAGAATTAATTGCCAAGCCAAATTTTAATCCAGCTAATAAGGGATATGATTTTTTCTCCTCGTCTCCATTTTCTCTCAGATAAATTTCCGGCAAATTTATGTTATTTTTGCCCGTGTAATCTGACCAGTTTGTCTGACGAATTATTTGCAGGACCTCAGTCGCGGTTTGGAAACGCTCTTGATGGTTATAGCGAATCATTTGACTGAGGACAGCAGCAAGATAATCATTAACTGGGGTATACTCAGAACGCCATTTAATTTCATTACTAGTTGGATCTACTTTCAATTGTAGGGGTGTCAATCCTGTCAGAGCTTGAATAGCAATCATTCCTAAAGCATAAATATCACTATTTGGCTTTGCTTGACCAATAAACTGCTCTGGTGGTATGTAACCCAAGGAAGTAACAGGAATTTGCGCCACTGATGATTCGGTATTCACCTGGGAATCTATGGGCTGAATCGAACCGAAGTCAATTAGTACCAATTTACCGTCATAAGCACGCCTAATTAAATTCTCTGGTTTGATATCACAATGTATGAACCCCTGAGCATGGACAAATTCAATAATTCCTAAAACATCGGCTAAAAATTGGATAACATCAGTTTCACGCCAGCGATTGCTCCAATCTTGACAAATGGGTAGTTCAGCAGATAATTCCTGTCCAGGAATATATTCTTGTACTAAATAAAACTGTTGATTTTCTTCAAAACAGGTAATCAGTTGGGGAATCTGGTCATGGCTTCCCAGATGTATCAATGTTTCTGTTTCGGTCAGAAGACGTAGCCTGAGGTAATCATAATATGAACTCGACGTGTAGCTATGATTGGTCTTTAATTGCTTGACCACATATCTTGGTTTTTCAGGAAAATATATGTCCAAAGCTACATACGTTTGTCCAAATACTCCTGCACCCAGGCTTTGAACAATTTGGTAACGTCCTTGTAGTACTTTACCTATCATCTGGTGGCTCATAAGCAGGTTACAGAAAATTCCTGATCTAGTTTTACGGTCATTATTTCTATGTTTCCGGATTTCTAGACAATAAATTCATGTGTAACCTTGATCATGCTTAACATAATTTGGCAAAATTAGGGAGATTGATCGTTATTTTCCGGTGTGGAAGTCAAATTTTCCCTAAAAGGTTGGACTACACGAGCGATCGCATCCTGGACAAACACTTTCATAAATCGATCTCGGCGACTCATCTCAAATTGTTGTTGTACCACTTCCGCCATTCCACCATCACCCCAGTCTTGGTCATGGCGAAAATACTCAATAAAACTCTTCCCGGCGATCCGCGTTAAATATGCGGCTGTCACACCTTGAATGGCTCTACCGACAACAAAAGTAGCGACATTCAGTTGTAAAGCGGTAGAGAGGAGTTCCACCGTTCCTCTAACTATACCTAAACCTGCGATAGTTTTGCCTAAAGATAGAGCTAATTCTTTCCCCCGCTCCATATTCAACTCACAACCGTAAACTCTGCCAATTTCTATAACCATTTGAGCGTTGACAGCGGCTGTTGCTAATAGATCTATGACTGGAAGTGGCGTAACTGAAACCACTCCTGCGCTAATCCACTGGAACCGCTCAACAATTTTATCGGCTTTCCGTCGTCGTTGTGCATCAACTATTGTTCGTGCTTCTTCTCCCAAATTTAGAGATTGTAAAAGAATATTGTCTGCAACTAAGTCCTCTCCTTCAGCGCGTAAAATAAATGCTATACGCTTGAGCAAAGGTACAATATTCGGCTCTGGCTGAAAAATTTCACCCGTGGCTAATTTTGCTGGTTGGGGATTAGCTGCGATCGCCACTACATCATGACTAGCAATCAAACCTTCTACCCGCTGACGTAGTTGAGCGAGGATGATTTCTTGATCTTCATCTATATATAAATCAGTTTTATTCAAAACCAACAGCGATCGCTTACCAATTTCCGCTAAATTCTTGAGTGGTTCATATTCAGAGCTTCTGAGATCATTATCAACAACAAATACAAGTAAATTGGCTTCTGTCGCTAAAGCTCTCGCTAATTGTTCCCTTTGGCTCCCCGCCACTCCTGCTTCTAAAATTCCTGGTGTATCTGTAATTAAAATTTTGCGCTCTAATCCCTTTAAACGTAAAGCATAAGTTTCACCTACTTGAGTTGTTCCCATTGGCGCATTTACCTGACCAACCACCCGACCCATAATAGCGTTGACCAAGGAAGTTTTACCCGCGCTCCCAGTACCAAACACAACTACTCTAATTTCTCCTTGATTTAAATTCGCGGCAATTTCTTCAGTGCGTTCAAGTAGAGCTTGACGCATCACTTCATCTTGAATTTGCGCAACTTGTTGGCGCACCGCTTGCAAAGTAGCAGTAGCTGCATCAGATTTAGCAGCAGGAATTTCTGCAGCAGTTACCCGTTTTTGCTGTGGTCTTGATCGCTGCTCGCCAGATTTGAGGACTAATACATAATAAACAAAGGCAGCAATTAGACAGCCTATCAACACAATAAGTAATATTAATAACAGATTGCCTAGCAGTGGAGAATCAGACAATTGCAGGTATAATCGTGATAGAGAATCAATTAGCCACAGGGACAATCCCAAAATGACTATCAGACCGACAATCAATATTACTAGGCGCGATCGAGACATGAATACCAAAACTTAATATAATTTTATGGAACAGGGAAAAAAGTAAGAAGTCTATACTCAATTTTCGCAAAAATCAAATATGTCCCTATATCTATTTTTATCTTATAGCTTTTTATGCCTTATTACCAATTCATCCTTCTAAGTTAAAATTTGACAATTACTTTAATTATTGCTATTTTTTATACAAGATAGTCCATGTGGGAGTTTGCTCTAATGATGTGTAACGGAACTAAAAGAATATTTATCTTAACGCTAATTAGCTCAATAGTCAGTTTATTACCGCAAGTAAGCATTGCTGAATCATCAGGTTTTAAAACCCCTAGTGGTAACATTGTTTGTGCTTTAGAAGGTACAGGCGAAAATGCTCGGTTGCGGTGTGAACTTAGAAGTTACTTAAAGCCAAAACCTCCTCAACCTTATCCTGGATATTGCCAATTTGATTGGGGAAAAGGTTTTTCGTTACCTGTGAGCCTTAAACCATCTGTTCTATGTATTAGTGATACTATTTTCGGTGGTTCCTATCCAGTGCTCAAATATAATCAGACTTGGCGACATCAGGGTTTTAATTGTGTCTCTAAAAGAGTTGGACTAACTTGTACCAATCTTTATGGAACAGGTTTTTTTCTGAGTCGGGAAAAATGGCGAGTAATAGTTTCAGACAACCTTTGAACAAAGTCAAATGGAAATGTCAGAAAATATTGTAGATATCAATTTTAGTCTACCCGAATTTGTTGAGAATAGGATATTTTTTTATGGTTTGAGCTAGTATCTACCCAAAGTATTTACTTAATTTTTTCAAAAATTAAGTATAACTTCTATATCTATTTTTTATTTTATAGCTTTTCTGAGTTGAGCATGATAGAAAATTCCAGGCTAAAATCTACACGCAAAGCCATTTATACCTTAGAATGATAGAGTTACTACTTGTAAGAGTTAATAGTTAAAATGTAAGTTGATTATCTAATTAACTCATATATAGGCTGAATGATCGCCAAAACGCCTGATAAATCAGCATTACATCTCATCATGAAACCTCAAGCTTCTGTGAAATTACTTAATTTGCTGCAAAAGTCATTCTATCGGCTAAGTATCAGACAAAAAATCTTTTGTGGATATGGTTTAGCTGGAGGAATAACTGTATTGGGTACAATATTAGGGGTAGTTATAGGCGAGCATCACTTCCAACCAGCCAGACAAAAAGCGATCGCAGCAAATCAAGAGGGATATTTGTTAACTAACTTACAAGGAGCGTTGTTAGAAATTGAAGTCCATGAAAAAGAGTTCATTCCTATATTAGTTCAACAACAAGGCTTACAGCAAGAAATTTTTGAATTAACAGAGCGGATGCAAGCAGCTAAAACTTTATCTTCCCAATTAGCAGAATTTAGTCAAGCTAGTTCACAAAAGGATTTACAGGATTTTGTGCATAGGTATGATGATCAATTAGGAAATTATTTAGACAAACTTAATTCTCTGAATCAGGCGATCATTCAACTCAACACTCATCCAGGGGAAATAGCCCAGGCGCAGGAATTAATCTGGAGCTTTAGTCAAAGTCAGACTGCATATAATTATCATAAGTATACTCAAGATCTATCTGAATTAGCTAGAACGGTTATACAAAGGGAGCAAGCGGCAGATTTCGCTTATGATCAAGCAGTAACCCTACAAGTCGAAATTATGCTGATTAGCAGACTGCTATCAGTGGCGATGGCTACTATTATGGTTTTGTACACTAGCAAACTTATTGCTCAACCGATTAACGCAGTCACAGATTTAGCTCAAAAAGTTACTCAAGAAAATAATTTTGATTTACAAGTTCCTGTAATTACCCAAGATGAAATTGGTAGTTTAGCCAACTCACTTAATCAACTCATCCAACAGGTAAAGCACCTGCTAGAAGCTCAAGCAGCTGAGACACAAACCAAATTAATTCAGAGCGAGAAAATGTCTAGCTTAGGTAGAATGCTTGCGGGAATTGCTCATGAAATCAATAATCCAGTCAACTTTATATCTGGTAATTTAGTCCACGCACAAAACTACTTCGCAGATTTACTGACGTTAATACATACATATAAAGAGCAGATTCCCGATCCACCAACTCAAATTCTAGAATTAGAGGAACAGATGGATTTAGCTTTTTTAGAAGTTGACCTACCAAAACTCTTCAATTCCATCATGATTGGTGTAGATCGGACAAAGGAAATAGTCCGCGGTTTAAAAGATTTTTCACGGGTAGATGAAGGTTTACCACAAACAGTCGATATCCATAATTGTCTCGATAGTACATTACTAATATTGAACAATCGTTTGAAAAAAGGTATTAGCGTAGTCCGGAGTTATGGTGAAATTCCTGTGATTTCTGGCTATCCTGGACTACTCTATCAAGTATTTATGAATCTTCTGAGTAATGCTAGTGATGCTTTAGATGAAAAACTCAGCGACTATCCCGATTTTTCTCCAGAAATAAAGATTGTGACAGAACGTGAAGGATCGGACTGGATAGTAGTCAGAATTACAGATAATGGTCCAGGTATTGCACCAGAAAATCTACATAAAATATTTGAAATGTTTTTTACGACTAAAGCAAGAGGTATTGGTACAGGTTTAGGTTTAGCTATTTCTTATCAAATTATTGTGGAAAAACATCAGGGTAAAATTAATTGCTATTCTGAGTTAAATCAAGGTACGGAGTTTGCGATCGCTCTACCAATTCATCGAGTATAACTAAGAAAGAGAACCTAAAGCCCTATGACTGAATTACCCAAGACTCTAGAAGATGCGATCGCCCAATCTCGCGCAGCTGTCCAAGCTGCTTTAGCGGAAGGGATAGCTCGGATTCAGGTTGAGTTTTTGTTTCCAGAACTCAAACCAATGCCTGTTGCAGAACAATTTTTACCTGTTTTTACAGAATATAACTCCCGGCTCAAGGTATTCTTTGCTGATGCTGGTGCTGCGGCTCTAGCTCGGCGTGATTGGATAGACGCACCATTTGCAATTTTAGATATTGGTACTGGGAAAGCTACAACTCCCCAATCTAAGATTCAACCAGAAGATGAAATTTTCCTATTTGTCGCTCCTACTTCTGTGGAAGTACCACAGTTGGAAAAAATTTGCACAGAAATAGGCGATCGCCCCTTTGTCATGCTGAATCCTCGCTTAGAAGATGCAGGTACAGTAGGTATTGGTTACGCAGCCAGACAAACCCGTCAGCGGTTCATCAGCACTATAGAATCTTGTTACTATATACGTCCTGTGGATGATGAAACTGCGCTGTTTCGCTGCTATCCTGGACAGTGGGAGATTTGGGTAGAAACCAATGGAGAATATCAAAAAATTGCCGAATTACCCAAAAAGCCTTCTGGCGATGAATTGGATATGATTCTGGCTGGTGGACAACCGGATATAGTTAATAATGAGGTAACGCCCACAAGAAAACCTAATATTTTCAGAAGTTTACAAAGGTTTTTAAAGGCTTTAAGTAGTTAATTATTGCAGGCGATGACGCTTATACCCGCCGGATAAATCGCCTGCTTTGATAAGAATGTAGATAAGATCAGGGGAGGAAATAAAAATATGCAAAACAGTATAAACTGAGTTTGCTGATTTATGATGTGGAACACAGGGTTATTGATCAATGGCTATAGAAAAATATCGGGAATATATCAAACATCTTCTTTCAGAACGTCAATACCGAGCTGCGACACAAAAGAGAGATGCTGAAGAATACGAAGTTCAAACAATTTTTGATGAGCAGCAAGATCATTATCAATTGCTCTACGTTGGTTGGCGAAAAAGTAACCGGGATTTTGGTTGTATTTTACACCTAGATATTAAGGGTGGAAAGATCTGGATTCAGCATGATGGTACAGAAGAAGGAATAGCCAATCGATTAGTTGAAATGGGTGTACCGAAACAAGACATTATACTGGCATTTCATGAACCATTTGTACGACCATTCACTGAATTTGGTACAGGCGAAATAGTACAAAGCGAGGAGATGCAATATTAATTTCTCCTTCTGCTTTTTCCTCCGCCCGGTGTCACGAACTGAATTAAATTTCAGGAATTACTGGAAAATCAGCGATAAACTAAAAGTAATTGCTGAAGGTATTACTTCTGATTTTTGAGATAAAAGCGCCATGATCGCCATTAAGCAGTCCGATCACCTATCAGCAGAAGACTATCTTGAAGCAGAAAAATCAAGCCCGGTTAAGCATGAATATCACAATGGTGAGATTTACGCAATGGCGGGTGCGAGTGATGAGCATGTCACCATTGGTATTAATCTTACATCTTTACTGCGAGATAATTTGCGGGGTAGTAATTGTCGTATTTACGGATCTGATATGAAGGTACAGATTGATACGGTTAATCATTTTTATTATCCTGATGTGATGGTGAGTTGCGATCAACGAGATCGGGAATTTCGGTTTTTTAAAAAATATCCCTGCTTGATTATAGAGATTTTGTCAGACAGTACAGAAGCTAAGGATCGGGGAAAAAAGTTTCAGCATTACCGTTCTTTAGAGACATTAAAGGAATATGTTTTGGTTAATCAGGATCAACCGCAAGTTGAGGTATTTCGGAAGAATCAGACAGGGTTATGGGTGCTACATCTCTTTGGAGAGGGAGATGAGGTAGAACTACTTAGTTTAAATATAACGGTTCCCATCCTATCTCTATACGAAGACGTGGAATTTACATTGTCTGAATTGTCTGAATTTGCTGTAAATTAATTTTTACCGATTCGTTGATTGACTCGCTCCAGAATAGTCGCGACTTTTGCTTGGGATTGTTCGGCTAATTGAGTTCTAGAGAGCGCAAACTTTTGTTTGATTTCTGGGTCAGATATGCTAGGAAGATTGATATCCACGTTGAAAAGTACCCCAGCGATCGCTCCTCCCAATAAAGTCGCACCAGCCCCCACATCACTAATCACTTGTAAATGAGCAACTTCAGCCGCTTTTATCGCTAGAGCGATCGCAGCCAAAGTATCCCTAGCTGCTTCTAGAGGAACATTCGTCGCCGTTAAAATAGCTTGTTCCATTGCTTGCTTACGCTGGAGTTTCTGTTCTGCTGTCTGCTTTGGTAAAGACAACGCATTCATATAGTTTTGAAACGCCATTACATCTTTGTCAGCATGGAGAGTTAAAGAATCAAGTTGTTGACGAGCAGTTTTCAGCAAATCTTCTATAATTTGTAATTCTTCTACCGAAGCCTTTTTATGTAGAGAAATTTCTAGAGCCATGATCACCAACCCTAAACCCAGGGAAGCGCTCACCATAGTTACAGAACCGCCACCAGGAGTAGGAGCATTACTAGCTGTCTTTTCCAGAAATTCTGTCAGAGTCATTCGCCAAACAGAATCTTGTAGAGAATTCTCCATAAAAATTACCTTCCCTCTTGTTGAAGCCTAATCGCTTTAAGCAAATTCCGAAATACGATCGCTGAAGTTACAGGACCAACTCCACCAGGAACAGGAGATAAAGCAGTAACTTGACCACGTACCGAATTAGCGTCTACATCTCCTACCATTGAGTTATTTACCATATTGATTCCAGCATCGATAATAATTTGACTGGGTTTTACATGTCCGCTATTAATCAGAGATGGTTTACCAACTGCGACAATTACCACCTCGCAGTTAGCCAATACTTCCGCCAAATTTTGTGTTAGGGAATGACAAACAGTTAAAGTCGCATTGCGATTAATTAACATATGTACCAATGGTCGTCCCACAGTCTTTCCCCGTCCCACTAACGCCACCCGTTTACCAGAAAAGTTGATTTGCGTCTCTACCAATTCAATACAAGCCTGGGGAGTAGCGGCTAAAATTGCTTCTGTCTCTCTTCCGGCGCTGACTAAACCAAGATTAGTCGGAGTCAATCCATCTACATCCTTAACCGGAATTATCTGAGACAATAACCCAGTTTCATCAAGACTCTTGGGTAAGGGTAATTCTAGCAAAATTCCATGTACAGCAGGATTAGCAGACAAATTAGCGACAATTGACTCAGCTTCTTTTTGAGTAATATCGGGATTTAGGTTAACTACATCTAATTTAATACCCAAAGCAGCAGCGGTTTTTTGTTTAGATTTCAAATAGCTAAGTGCGGATGGATCTGCTTGAGCAATAACTACCGCCATACAAGGTTGAATTCCCTTTTCTACCAAAGTAGCGACCTGAAGAGATATTTCCGCCTTGATCTGATTAGCCAGAGGAGCACCTTTAATTTCAACCGTTTTAATCTCACTCATGGTACATTTTAAGCTGTTTGATAAACTATTTCCTGAAACTGAATCACATCTTTTTGTGGGTCAGAATGACTGACTTTTACAGTTAATTGCTCACCTAATGTAATAGAGCGCCGGAACGACATAGGTAATTGTAAACCCAGATCCTCTAACAAAATTAGGGCTAAATTGCTGTCTTCTCGTAACCACATTAAAACTGTGATCTGCCAAATATCTTCAGGATGACGACGGAGATACTCAAGGGCGTAGTATCTATTTGTTTGACGTTCTACCATTGTCACTTCTTGGGTAGTACTGGAGACAGTCATCATTACTTCCTTGAGTTGTTCGGCTGTAAAGGGTAAAACATCACCCCGTAGATGGGCTTTGATTTGGAAATGGGTGAGCAAGTCGCTATAACGCCGAATTGGAGAAGTGGCTTGAGTATATGTATCTAAGCCTAAACCAGCATGACGCAAAGGCGTGATGCTCATTTCGCTTTTAGGCATACAACGACGCATAGCACAAGAACGGACAAAGCCTGGTGGTAATTGTAGTAGTTCCTCTTCTGGAGGTAATTCTGGTTGCGGTTGACCGCGAAAAGGTAGAGGAATATTATGTGCTTGACCATAACGGGCGGCGACTTCCCCAGCTAGAATCATCATTTCCGCTACTAGCTGTCTGGAGGAGGAATCATCTAAGATATCAATACTGATTTCCTCTCCCTTGACTTTGATTGTCGCTTCAGGCATGTTGATACTGATGGCTCCTTGGGCGTAACGCCAAGTTTGACGTTTTTTTGCCCAATTAGCGATCGCCTCAATTTCCGGTTCTGCTTCCACACCCAATTCCAACATCTCCGCTACATCTTCATAAGTCAGCCGATAAGTTGGTTTAATTGTTGTGGTATGAATACAGTAATCTTCTACAGCGCCATTTTGACCTAAAATTACCCCAAAACTCAGGGCGCAACACATTTTACCCTGAACTAAACTCATCGGTCCCGTTGCCAAAACTTCTGGGAACATGGGAACCATTCCCGTAGGTAAGTAAACTGTACTCCCACGCTTTCTGGCTTCTAAATCTAACTCATCTTCTGGAAGCAACCAACGGGTAGGATCAGCAATATGAACCCAGACACGCTCTCGACCATCCGGGAGTAATTCCCAGCTTAGACCATCATCTATCTCAGTTGTACTTTCATCATCAACTGTATACACCTTGAGATGAGTCAAATCCAAGCGGTTGGTATCTGAATCACTTGGTGAAGATTCTAAACGTTGTTGCGCCACTTCTAATACTCTACTAGGGAACTGAATTGGAATTGAGGAACGACGCAAGAATAAATTCTCGTGGGGACTCCACCAACCCAAATCTACCAACAGTTGAAAGGCTGCTTGCGGAGTAGAGTTTCGCCCCAACATGGTCATTGTCTCTATGACTGGAGCACTAGGAGGATAGGTTCGAGCTAAAGTATCAGCACTTATCCCCAATCGCACAATGTCTGCTAACGCTGATGCGTATTTTTCTAATGCTTCTAAACGCTGGCGGTCTGGTCGCTCCCATTCTACTGTTTCGCCCTTGAGCGCTTGATCCACGCGAGCCAGAAAGTCTTGTTGTCCCTTAGCTTTTTGCGCCTCGACTTCAAGTTGGTGCTTGCGTTCTGAGACTTGAGTTGCGCTGCGGGGTTCATAAGCTTCCGCTTTCTGCTTGAAGTAGAGCTTGTCATCTGACAATAGACAATGAGCAGCATAACATTGTTGCGGACTGGATTCGGAGAATAGCAAATTAGCCATTTCCTTGGGAGTGATTGACTCACCATCCTCCACCAAGAATTCCCAAGCAACTTCTAAGCTAGATGGATCTAAATACAGTTGGACTTGAGCTAAAAAGTTGCTAATCTCGCCAGGCTTGTAGTCTTGTCCATTTACTGTATAAGTAATTTGGCGAGGCGCGAGGCTGTGAGATTGACCACGTTCATCTACCACAAACCAACGGGTTTTGCCGTCTGGACGGTCTACTACTCCCAGACGGCGATCGCCTTGAACCCTAAATTCAACTAGCGTCCCCTTCTCCACAACTCTCGATGCCTGATTTCGGTGAACTATTTAAATATAAAGTTAAAAGTCAGTTTAAGTGCAAGGATTTAAGAGTCTGATCTTCTCCTCATCACCCTTTTACTGCTGACTTCAACTTGCGCCCATTTAACCTTCAGCATTAATGAATGGTAATAGAGCAACTAAGCGTGATCGCTTAATAGCTGTTGTAAGTTCCCTTTGTTGCTGACATGTCAAACCAGTGATTCTCCTCGGTAGGATCTTACCACGCTCAGTCACAAACTTGCGCAATAAATCTACATCTTTGTAATCTATGGGCTCTCCAGGCTTAATTGGAGAGAGACGACGACGATAATAACTCATCTTTACTTGATTTCCTTATGAACAGTGTGTTTGTTGCAATGGGTACAGAATTTATGCAGTTCTAAGCGATTGGTCGTGTTGCGACGATTTTTGGTGCTAGTGTATCTAGAAACGCCGGGAGTTCGCTTTTCTGGATTGCTACGACACTCAGTGCATTCTAGTGTAATTATGATGCGAGCGCCTTTACTTTTAGCCATAATCTAAACAAACAGTAAAACTGGGAGAGATTTAACACAAATTATCATCTTCTCACATCCTGGTGCAAATTTTCAACTGATTGGTCAGCAATTCCAAATTCAAAAATCTAGGAGGAATTAGTGGGAGAGAGGGGGACTGAATCCGAAAGCAGAAAGTCAATCAAATGCTGCCAACTGTCAAACAAGATATACTTAGTGAGGCTAAGT
>Ga0116228_10002171_pt1 | contig 16859 bp, 8 predicted proteins | sample S1TSphfallax_2_FD_89694 | JGI IMG/M metagenome (GOLD analysis project Ga0116228, IMG submission 89694) | Host-associated microbial communities from peat moss isolated from Minnesota, USA - S1T2_Fc - Sphagnum fallax MG | ecosystem: Host-associated > Plants > Peat moss > Unclassified | place: USA...
AATCAAAGGGGATGTGTCAATCAGTTTAACAAATGGCATAATAAAAAAAATTGTTAATGTATTACACATACCTTGGGTTTAAAGAAAAAACTTGTTTTTAGCCAAACAATTTGTTAAGGTAGGCGGAGAGATTAATTTGAAACATGGTAAATATGTTTAAAAAAATAGAATTGGAGAAGTTATTGTCATTTGCACATTAGATCATGAATTATATAAATTGAGAAAAAAAAATTTTTTCCTTTATTTCTTTTAGGCATCATGGACAAGTTTTTTATTATGGATGTCTATGATGCCCACCAAAAAGCCCCCAAAATAATCCCTAAACTTTTCCCCATTTTCTCATTGTGTATGAAAAAAAAATCCATGTTAAAAAAAAGTGATTAAATTTTTTATTTTTTATTTATATATATATATAGATTTTATATTTAATATAATGATATAGTTAATCATTTTAATTTTAATTTTAAAATAATATGTCTATGTCCATAGGATTAAACCATTTTCAAAAAGATGATTTTTTGGGGGTAAAACATGTTGAAGACAAACAATAAACTTGGAATATTAAATTTCCAAAACTTGGACGCATTAAAGCAACAAAGTTGTTAAAAATAGTTCATTCATAAATATGTGGTCATATTCAAACTCCCCTCATTCTAGTTTTAGTTATTTTATAACATTCATTGATGATTTGTCACATTATTCTATTTTGTATTTTATCAAACACAAATAAGAAACCTTGATAAATTTGTTCAATATAAGTCATTAATTGAAAATCAACTTAACAAAAGGATCAAAATTTTATGATTAAATAATGGTGGAGAGTATAAGTCGAATGCTTTCAATTTATATTGTCAAGAACATGGTATTCATTGACAATTTAGTGTGGTAGACACCCCACAACAAAATGTTGTTTCTAATAAAAAAATCGTACATTGATTAGGTTAACATTGTATATGTTAATCAATGTTCATTTGTTTAAAAGTTTTTGGGGAAAAGATTTGTTAACTACTAATTATTTGCAAAATAAAAGTTTCACAGAAACATTCTTACATAAAACAACCAGAGAAATGTGGTATGGAATTAAACCCAATTTGTCCTACTTACATGTGTTTGGATATTGTGCTTGCACCCATATTCATAAAGATAACAAATGTAAAATAAATTCACATACACAAGAATGCATATTTTTAGGGTCCAATTTTTTTTAAGTGTACCAAAATCTTGTCACAACATCATCTTTTTATGTATTTTTTACCTAATTTTTTTTAACCATGTAAAGACACATTTATAGATGATTATGATGGAATTTAAAATTGTAGTGGTTTCAGATATGGTATTTTTGAAATATTTGACACTTTTTGACTCGTTAATTTTAATGGTGAAAATCCAAATATAACGGGAAAAAACTATAGTAAAGACTAGGTCCTTTTTGTCTTGGGTGGTACAACTTAAAATACTTTCACTCGTTAAGATCATACTTTGAGGAATCCATAATTTATTGTCTTATGTGAAAATTTAACAAAAAAACATTATGGTTTTAGATCCTATTACCATAGCAAAAACTACATTATCCATGCTTAATGCACATGTTTGGCATGTAGCCATTGAAGCTAAATTTACAAATCTTAACAAAAACAAAACATGGGAGCTTGCAACCTTGCCTCAAGGAAGGAAAACAATTAACTCCAAATGGATGTTTAAAATCAAGACAAAAGCTAATGGAACCATCAACATATGTAAGCCTCAATTTGTTGTTCAAGGAATATTTTCAAATTCTTAGTTTTTATTATGCAAAAACATTTTCACTAGTTATGAAGATGAACTCCATGGCAAAAACACACTAGGGTGTCACAATTTTGGCGGATTAATGTCCCTTTTCAAAGTCCTTTCCTAGTGTAATTGAAAACTAGCTTAAAATATGAATATTTAGATGATATTGAAAATAACATTTCTTTTCCATTTCCAATTTCAAATCACGATGCTATAAGACATATAAAAAATATCACAAAATGATTTTTTTAAAAAATTACTTTTAAATGCTGAAAAGGCTTTTTAAATAATTATAGTTTTTTAGATTTAAAAAGTTCATAATATAATAAATTGAAATCACATTCCATTCATTTAATGGATCTTTAGTTTCTTAAACACGATTCATTCAATATCACAAAGGTTTAAACACATAAGACTAACACATTGTAAAATAAAAGTCCATATCCATGAGTTTTCTAAGTGTGACAAAAAGTGTGGGCAAAATTCAAAAGTCCATTACTTATTGGTTATTCACAATTTTGATTTGATTTTTTCATTCTTGGAAATTTGATTATGAAAACTTTAGATAAGTGAGTCCCTTTTTTTATTTCAATGGATTTTATTTTATTTATTTTTTATCTAGGGAATATAGGAAAAATTGCCATTGTGACATCCATATAAGGTCATTGTAATGTGCAAACACCTTCCATTCAAGTCTTTTTTGTTCTAATTACATAATATTATCTTGAAATACATTAGTTAGATTTTAAAGCAACCTTTTTCAATGGTTATCTTAACAAATAAATTTATATGGAAATCCTAAAAGCTCTCCACAATTGTACAAATTCACATTTGGTGTGTAAACTTCTTAAATCAATATACAACTTACGTAAATTTTCTCGAGCATTGTACCAAAGACTTCACAATTATTACCTGATTTCTAAAAGATTTATAAGAACTAAAGTTGATTCAAACATACAAACATATACTTAATGCAAATTTCCAACTTATAACAATTTACATGGATGACTGTGTATTTGTAAATAGTAGTCTACCAAGCATAGTTGAATTTAAGGCAATATTTTTTCAAGAGTTTGACATGATATATGAAGGCCGACTCCATTACTGCATCAATAATCAAATTACTTATAATAAAGTAAAAAGGTTTGATACTTTTGATTCAAACAAAATACCTTCATAATCAAGTTTTACATTGATATGCCATGGCCAATTCAAATTGATCCTTACACTTATGGAATCTAGATTGAAATTAAGTAAAAATGATTGTTTTGAAATTGAAGATAAAAAATCAGATTTCAATTTATTTTCATTCACAAGTGGTAGGTTGGTTCATGCATGCCATTGTAAACAATTGATTAAATTGTCTGCATGTTGTTAGTAGTCTTGCATAATAAATGTCTAATAACACATATTTAATTAGTTTAGGACTAAATTGATAATTTAAGAAGTCTTTAGACAACTTGGTGGATGGGATGAACTTCGCCTTGTGTGGTCACTTAATTTAACAAATTTGTGATCATTTTATACCTGAATGTAATTTAAATGCTTGTTTTAGTAAGCTTATTGTTAAGTAAATATGAGAATGTCACCAAGAATTCCCAAAAAATAACATCAACATGTACACATCGTGTTTAATGAAAGAGGGGAAGGATGGTGGATATACATGCCACATTGTGCAAAAAACCAAAGCTTAACAAATGCTCCAAAATTAATGACTTCTCAAAAAAATTCATATCAATTTGATGGGACAATTATAATGCATTTTCAATCCATCTAAAGTGAAAAAGCGCCTCAACTTGGGCTATCTTTGTTCACTTTCAAGCTAGAATTGAAAGATGACTTAGTTTATGATTATTTTCAACTCTATAGCACGATGTATGTCAATAATTTCAAAGAATTATTTCAAACCAAAGAGTGACAATGAGAAACTCAATTCTTTAAATTTTTGACAAGGGACACCATTTCAATCCAACAATGGATCACAAAATGCTACTTGTATTATAACAAATATATTAGTAGTTTCAAAATCTATATAACATGAAAACAATATTTTGCCTAGTGGCCACTAGGTGCACTATAGTAGATTATTGAATATGAAAACCAAGCCAACGTTTTCATTAATCACAAGCCTTAAAGTTTCAAATATGCAAGATAGGTGAATCAAATATATATTACCAAAAGTAATGTTAACAACATTCAAGGTGCATGGAATCTAATGAACCTTGGAATAAAATATTCAATCTGAAGTGTTTATAATGATTGGTGCTAGGTAGGTTTGAGTACATAGGGCTTGTGGATGGACAGTAGTAGCAGACGCTGATGAGCTAGGAGAAGTTGAAAAGATGCTATCAAAAGTTTTCAATGTTTTTGGGGCCACCTATATGTTGTTGAAGAATATATAAGTACATGTTATATAATGAAGTTGCTTGGGGAGGGGGGAGGTTATGTTGTGTTGCTCTGAGCGCGGATGCACTGGCTCTGTTGAATTTGATCTCTAACTCTTTTGTAAAACCGAGTTGGTGAATAAGCCTAACCAAAAAAATACAACATTGGAAACATGGACACTTGGAAAATCCTTGAGAATTTGGAGCAAACCCATGTAAATTTGGATTTTACTTTGATTAACATATTTCAGCTTCAAATGACATACCTTTCCTCACAAATTCAGCTTTTGAGTCACAATGGAAACATATCGAAATGGGAAATGACTTAGAGCAATCTTGAACAGGAATAAAAATTTAGGTGAGTGAAACAACAAAAAAAACTAAGAATTTGCAGGAAACTCAAAGCTTAGGTGGAAAAGAAAAGCTTGAGAAGCAAAAGTCCTGTCACAAAAGTGTGATTGTTAAATTTATTTGGAAACGAGCATAAATGCCATATGGATGATTGCACATAGAACTGAGTTCATGAGAAATTGCTAACAATGAGATACAGTGAGTCTTCCAGGGGTAATTTTGGCTTTATGGGCCAACGATTCTAATTTTCTAGAGTTATTTGGTAACAATGTTTACAAATATTCAGTGAATTCCCTAACAGGTTAATTCAAATTTTTTGTGTGGAATTCGCAATTTACTGCATCCACAAGTCGAAGTGCTATGTCCCAATGGTTGCACCACAATCCTATGTCACCTGTTAGAGCATCTCCACCCCACACCTGCGAACACGCGTTTTCATTAAGTCTCGCAGCAGGATAGCGTAATTCCTACTCTGCTCCTGTATTGATGTCCATTTTGCAGTGGTCATTTTAACCCTTTAAAATCTTTTTTCTACTATGGATTTGGACAGTGACTATTAATCGTCCAGATATAATGTAAAGACATAAATGGTCTGTGAGTGTTTAAAGGGACTTTTATGACATTTGGAGGTGGGGACAGTGATCATTAAACACTTCTGTATTTTTAAATAAAGGACTTCTTTACAGTTTGGGGGTGGACATGCTCTTAGGAGGGTATCCTTTATTCATCTATAACGCTGAGAGTAAAACCCAATAAGGATATAATAGCATACAGTCATCCTATTACAGTCATACAGTCATCCTCTGTCATCGACATACCCTTATCACAGCGTATTCCAGGGTAAAACAATAATTTTGTACCGTTTTGGGGTTTACCCTGCTGTCTGGAGTTTGGCCAGGGTAATTTTGTGAAATGAAAGGGTAAAAAGTAATCTGTATGGTGGCCCTCTGAGTCTCATGTCATCACCAAATCTTTTTGGAGCGTGGCAAAATATACTTTTAGCATCAGGGGGAACTTGTGTATGTGAAAAATAGAGGGCATGTTTGCCTTTTCATTCTACAGTTGTTCCAAAATCTCTTTGGAAGTCCACCTCATATACCCTCCCATTCACAATTTTCTTCTAGGGTATCTGCCTACAGTAGTTCGTGGTGCCCTTACCATTGTTGGACTCTCAACCTCATGTGGTATATTTAGAATGAAATACTCTTATCCTAGAAGAAAACTCAACAATATCATATAGGTATCCCAATTACCCCCAACACATTAGGTGGGTCAGGTGACAAGAGCCAATGAGGACCCTCATCCACCAGATGCCTGTTTTGACTCAATTGTCAATGAACCTCAACTGAGTTAATAGGCAATTACCAGTTAAGTAGATGGTTTCTACATGGGTAAGAGCTGGTTTTACTGCCTACCTACTAACAACCCACTTGCAAATTGGTATTTGGCAGGCGTACAAAATGCAACTGAGCTACCCACTACGGGTAGCCATGGAACTGGAATTCAACAGAAACTGTTTCCTGACTACTTACCATCCATCTTTCATGATCGGCTGGTGGGTGCTGGTATAGAATGTCCTAGTGTATGCCATTGCATCCCAGTTTGTGAACTTCCAGTCGCAACAAGATTTTGGAAGGATCACTGGCTCAAAGCACATGTTTCTAGGCTTGAATGGCAGAGCAATATTAAGTAGTTCACAGTACTACTCTGGCAGTGGGGACTGGGGATGGGTGGTTTGGTGGCGCTGTTTCCTACCTTTTGCACTGCCCAAGGACTGCAAAATAGAAATAAGAGAACTGAAGATTTTAAGAGCGCCCATAAGCCTGACAGGATTTGGAGTTTGCGTCAGCTCTGTTCAAGGGAGAGATTTCCGCTTCTGTTTCAAGAAAATATCTTCGCTGAAGAGCCGTAGCGAACTTCAGTTTTCACTTTTTTGGCATTTCTTTTGGCAGGGTTTGAACTTTGAACCCTGATTCCCAATTCCTGGTGACTCTCAGCATCTAAGTATCCATAGAAGGACTGAAATATTGTCAGCTCCATGAGTTCTACAATAGAGAACGTTTGATTGATTAAGGATCATGACTTAGTTGAATTGTTCTATACGATTTAGCTCTGGCCCCACGCTGTACATTTTCCAAACCGAATGAATGTTGCCTTTGGCTGAACTTTTGAATCCCAAGGTTGCAGGCATTCTTGTGATCACCTCTCAGGCAAAAGCACTGGTGGGCCAATTATGAGGAAGTGTCTGGACCATACATATAGATCTACCTCCTCGTAACCTGATGTTGAAATGTTGATGATATAGGATTCATTATATGTACAACCTGCATGCACAGCACAGATTGACTGCTAGTTTGCAATTTCATTTAGTGTGTCCTTTAAAAGAAGAGTAACGTAGAACTGGTCTATGTTCTTGTTGCTGTGCATACTCTGGGTGCATCATCAGTTTGTAAACAACTTCTTGGAGGTGAAAGAATAATTTTGTTTTAAAACAGACCTTTTTGCATCCATTTTTTTAATGCCAGATCAGGAAGTGAAATTCTTGGCAATCTCAAGTTGGAATTCCTCACCTTATAATCGGGACTAAATCTGAAGAGATTTCGAATTCAAGCAAACAGCGAAAAAGGGGTAGGTAGAGCTAACCAGTTAAGTGCGCTTTCTATACCCACGTGTGACCATTCAACAGCACTCAATTAATTGGTAGGTCATGGAATTGGCAAACCCTTTCCTTGTCGTGAGCGACTTTTGAACCATCCCCCGTGTTCGTACTGCAGGTTTCTGCAGTGCACAAGATGCACAGTAAGTAGTGCAGTTAGTGATGACCGCCTCTGCAGCAAGAACGAAAAGACTGTGCTATTGCCAACAAGTTTTCGTACTGCTGGACAAGGAGATGACGACCTCGGGTGTAGTAGTAGACCCACAAGAGTGTACTCATCTCAATGCCTTCGAAACTTCCATTCCTCTTGAATCTTGATGATTGTCAATATTTCTTGGAAACTGTACCAAATGGCCCTGATCATGTTTCCACCATCATCATTCTTCAAGAACAGTACTTTAGATACTAGAATTTGCAAAAGACAAACTGACACAGTGACTTGAACTTCTCTCGTGACTAAAGCGTATGTCCAGTGTTTTCTTCATACCTACAGCCTTCAGGCTAGTTTGTAAGGTGTACGCTCGGTGACTGCAATCCAAGAGGGCTAAACTCTTGCTTTGGAGATGGCTGCAGAGCAGCTCCGCCCATGCTCAGTATGTGGCCCTGCAACAGTATTTCTTACATCCAGAATGAGTTATTTATTTTTTCCCAACCTCATCCTAAAAACTGAAACTGGAATTGCAAAAGGTGAGAGACTACTAATAACAACCCACCTAGACTAATCAAACCATCTAGCCAATCAAGAGCAGGTATTAGGCTTTGCTATGTCTTTTGCCAGCTGCATGGTCCTGTGCAAAGATATTGGGCCAAAACCATTTTGCTAAGCCAAACTGGCATTTTTTTACTTCTTTTCATACAAAATTTGCTATACACTGCACTGGTGGAGTTGCTCTAAGGGATGGCCTGATGAAGTCCTAGAGCATTAATTCTTTAGCACTTGGCTTCTCTAGTTAATGTTCTTCCTCCAAGTACGAAGGAGACTTGAGATCTACAGACCATGTTAGGTAACATATGTATACCCAGACGGATACAGTAGGGTTGACAAGTAACATTTTGTCTGGATTTTATCCTAAGAATCCAATACCTTCAAAACCATATCAAGACATATCTAGCTACGTAGAATTCCTTGTAGACTTGGTGTGATCTCCTGGATCATGTTAAGTACTTTAGGACACTAGGCTTAATTTGCAAAATATTGGAAGCTCTTCCAGCATGATCCAGTACTAAAAATCTCACTATGCATTCCAAATGTCCAGCAACCGTTGTGATCCTGTAGGCATCCGGGCTTAACCTGCTGCATTAATTAGGAGTGACAGCTTTACTAGTTTTTGTCTTCAATTGGGGGGATTTCTTCCGCTCAAAACCTCATGCAAGCTGGCCTATGTTGAGCTGATTAGATGACAGCACATCATTGCCTGAGTATGCGCCGTGTGTCTCCTCTTGTACGTACTACCTTAATTGCGAAAAGTGGAAAGTGTTATATGGTCAACGATCTCTCAGAGTATACTAATTTGGACTAGTAGCAGTATATTTATGAAAGCGGTGCCGTCCCTAGCTCTGAAGCCCTGCAGGACACAGCTTTCATGCGCGCTACTTAGGTGTTCCAGTAACCCAGCTGCTGATCCGCTCTGTTCTTGGGGTGCCCAGGCAGACACTTGGGAGACACCAGCTGGTGGGTGCATTTGGGTTGCATTCCGCACACATGGAATTACGTCTCGATTGCGCGTAGGATTTCCCGTGCAGCACTTTACAAGTCGGTCTTGAAGAATTGTACAGACTGGATCCAAGAGGACATGGATCCTAGCGCCACCCGATTTCAAGACCTTACTCATACAATTACAACACATGTCTTTCACCGTTCAAATCACAGCTACCAAGAACAGCTACATCCCGCGGTAGCTTCCTAGCGTAATTCCTGGTGCCCACCGCTCTTCGACTCAGTTACGCCCTCTCAACAATCTTGCCTCACTGACGCATGAACGAAGACATCTCCTAATCAGTACTCGATCATTCTTAATCTTAAAAATACTTTTTCCAGCACAATGCGCTAAGGCGGCGCGTTAGGAAAGCTTATATAAGTAAACGATGATGTCTCCTTTCCTGCACCTCTCACATCTGCAGTGCGCCGTTCGGTCGAGCAGCGAGCTTAGTGCATTTCGAGCGGTCCCACGCGTCTCTTACCTTCCCCGATCTCACTAGTTGTAGCCGCCTTCGAGACTAAATGATCAATCAAATCGTGAGCAAATGATCGCCCCGCGCACAATTGAATTGATCGAGTGTCGGGTCTAGATTTCTGTTGTTTTCATGCTGAAGGTCTTCGGCGCAGTTCAGCCTCCGCGGTTCGATCCAGTTCGATCCGGTCTCGAGTGACACTAAACCGCCTCAATATTATTTCCCCGCTTGCTCAAGATACCGATCTTTTCTTATCCTTGGTTCGAGCAATCTGTTGTGCAAGAAGGCTTCTCTAAAGAATCTCGTCGACATACAAATCCAAGAATATGTCAATAGGAATGAACGAGGTGGGTTTTCGACATCTTGACTAGTCTTCTGAGGGAATCCTGCGAATTCTCTAATAAAAAACTTGTTCCAGGCTATACATAGATTGTTTCTTGCTGTGGCTGTATCTTCACCCGATCTTCAATGCCTCTGTCGTTGCTGTTAAAGGTTAGTCTTGGGACCACGACTTTGTGTGAGTCTGATGATTTGTAGCATCCTTGAACCCTGCAGCTCTTCTACCGGCAAGGAGAGGAGCCTGCTTGGATTGTCGACAGAAACGGCTCTTACCGAGACAATCGCGAAGTTTCCCCTTTCTCTCGACATGGTCGCTATTTACAGGTATCTCAAAGTTACGTCGAGAACTGAAAACTAGCGCCAGCGAGATTTGAGTAGTTGATAGATCTTCTAACCAGACTATTTCTGATCACTGAAGTATCTATTTGACAATTACGTCGTGTGTGCAGGACATTGACTTGAAAGTGCCAATGTGTTGCGCCAAATGCGAAGAGAAAGTGAGAGAAGAGCTTCTCGATGTGGAAGGTGTCTATAGCGTAGTCTGCGATCAGCACTGCCAAAAAGTGACAGTCACAGGAAATTATAATTACGTCGATCCTCTGCATCTGCTCAAGAAGGTGAAGCGCATCAAGAAAAACTCCAAGTTCTGGGCCGAGAATACTCGGATTGATGACACCCTATATTATGGTTCAAACTCCAGGTCATATAACACTAGACACAGAAATGAGTACACGTCCTTACCATTGTCAACCCGAACTTTCTTCGATCCATACTACAATGATTCTGCTCGCAGATTCCATTCTTCTGCCTCAGTTGCATCAGGCAGAAGTTATTCGAATCATCAAGACTCGAGACCTTACGGCCGAGTTGATCGTTTCATGACCCGCGTAATTCCTCAGAGTCAAACTTTCTTCCCCGTACCCCATACGGCGCAGTCCTTAGACTATACTCTACCTGCACATGAACAGACATCCTACTACAACGAGGATTACCCATCCTTCAGATGTTATTATTGAAAAGTAAACTAAAGATCGGATGCAGATGTGTACACCTCCTACGCAATTAGTACGAACCTGGATTACTGCATCACACGTCCTAGTTGATCAATAAGCAGCTTAGACCAGGAGTTGACGGTAGCTCCATCATCTTTTTGCAATAGCTCATTTCCTCAAATTTCCGGTAACTCAGATATCAAATATAAGCTCTAAGTCCCTTTTGCAGTATAAGTTTACTGGCTGTTGTGCAGCAACACCGATTACTTCCCTATAAATATAACACGGGTTGATATGAAAAACTGGACTATTGCTGCAGCCACAAGCATTGTCCCCGATACTCCTTGAAAACATGTCAGGACTCAGGATCTCTAATCCTATATATAACGAGGTTACACATATTTGGTTTGGTCTGCAAGGGACAATGTATGCACATTTTTAAGAACGAGAGGGTCCCGGAAAAAACTCCAGTTTTCTTAGTATAAAGCTCACTTATTTATATAAATAAACTTGTACCCTGATCATGAATTGGGGTATTACCCTATGTCAAAGGCTAAGAATAGTTTGGGGACCCCCCGACCTTTATCGCCATCATACTGGTAGTACACGTTGTTGATCAGAATACAGTACTCCTGTGCCGCTACACAGTCCCTCAACTCCCGAATCCCCATGTTCGCTACAAGTCCTATCTCAGTCGTATCCACTTTAATATATCCAGCTAGCACCAATATCACATGAGCCCTATTTACATACCACGTACCAGAGAATACGGCCCCACACAGTGATGCCTTCAGGAGGGGAGGATGAGATTGTGAAAAAGGTTTAACTTCAATTAGATAGATAGAGAGACAGTTGGGTATGGCTTGTTGGTAGGTTGACAATGATATCTAGTGGAAGACTGCTATAGTACATATAGCAGATGATCAGAATAGGATACAGCTAAAATGATTGCATCTGAAGTTTCCCAACTTTGGACTCAGAGTTTCCAAGAGAATGTATATTGCTACCAGCTTGTAGGTTTACTGTCAAGATATGTCATCTGTTGAAGTTCGGAGTTTTTATATGAGCGTAATTGGATATAAAATTAGAATCCCATCAGAATTTTCTAATATAGTGAGTTTCAATATCTGCAAGTATTACTTCTGGGCTTTCTGTGCGACCAGCATGGATGATTGATTGCAGGAATTTAGTCCCATTGTGAACTTCGCTCTCATGAAGTCTCCTAGTCCCATAAATCGATTGTGAGTCGAAAGTAAGGTTTCTGTAGCTATTATGCACTCAAGGTAACTTGAGATAACAAAAGTAATTCCAGCTCCCTTTTCAAATAGCAATAAATTAAGATAAAAGTTTGGATCGATAAGAACTGATCCATGTGATGACCAAAGAATTGACCCGAGCAAGATCCTTAGACTAGGGGAAAGTTCTGTATCATAATTCGGAAACGATCAGACTCTTGTCGAATTTCGATAACTCTGGATGGAAGCTGGGATCCTGTTTGAACAACAAGAAACAAAAAGAGGTACAGATATAGGAGCGAGAATTGAAAGGTGTTCCAGACTGAATGGGGAGTAGATGGGGTAAAGTGCATATAGAACAGTGTCAAACACGAAGGCTGCTTGCAGCAAAAGATCTCCAGCAACTAGACGCATCTTGAGTAAGGCCTTGGTGCCATCAATCTGAGTTTTCCCTTTTTTAATCCAACTTGATTTGTGATAATCGGGTGCTTACCTAAGGGTTAGGGACCTCCTTTCGATAATGTATGCACTGAATCAGGCTAAGAGATAGGATTGCTCTTGGTACTCACAAATTATTGTTTGAATTCAGGATTTAATGAAATTTTGCACCAAAAGACAAACACTTCAGGACACATTTGCAATGGTCTTAGGCACAAGAACTTTAAGCTTTCAAGTGTTATATTGACAATTTGCCAATAAAATCAACATAAATTTGACATCTAGATTTCAAAATAACTTGGATAATTGACATTGCACAAATTATTCACCAACATACAATGTCATAGGTTGAGTTCAAACAAAACAATGTACTAGGCCAAAAACATCATCTTCAAAGATTTTCAGAAATGCATTTGCGCGGCAAGTAGATTAGAACAAAGGTGTCAATTTATGAAATTGACCTTATGAACTACATAAGTGTCTCAATTGTGATAAGGAAAATAAGCTAGAATTTTAAAATGTTATATCAACTTCTTTTTTTAAATGTAGTTTCAATTTACTTTTCACAACTTAGTGCAATAATTTTCAAATTGCACAAATTAACTCTTCCACACACACATGGGAACAATTATAAAATTCATGCATGTATGGTGCATTTAATTATTGTTTACTTTTCAAGTTTTATCATGTTACAAACACAAATTGCATAAATATAGGATTAAATTGTTTTTAAAAACTTCTAACCTATCATAAGAAGAACAAAAATTACTTTTGAAAGGTTTCACATTGTCATATTTAATTAAAAATACATTGAATTTCAATTGTTTGATTTGAAAAAGTTGTCATATTAAATAGAATAATAACCTTGTAACACATATTTAATTAATTTAGAATTTTACAAAAGTCTGAAAATGAAAAAACAAAATTTACAATGTTATTTTTTTTGAATTTTTCAATTTATAAATGACTTGGTGGCCACTAGGACTTGGTTGTTAATAACAAGGAAACTTTTAAGTTCTTGAAGAGAAATTTACAATTAATATCCCAAGTTATACAAATTAAACCTTGTGGACACCATGGGAGGTTTTTTAACAAAAAGAAAAAAAAGAATTTGGAGGATGTCAATTTAATGAAATAAAATTTACAAAGATCAAACATAATGATTGGATTGAATCCAAATTGAATTTTGAAGTGTGATGGCCACCAAGCCTATAACAAGAGGGAAAAAAACTACAACACAAAGAAAATTTAAATTACATAACGAGTCTATTTAAAAAGGAAAAAAGTTGCAAATTTTGGAAATTTATATAGATTAATACACAACAACTAAACCAACTTTATTTTAAAAATTAGATACAAATTGGACTTGGTAGCCACCAAGTTGTTAAAACACTTCACATAATTTCTTCAATGGGCTTGAAACAAAAAATCCACTATGAATTTTTTTTTTTTTCTATAAACCTTAATAAAGGAGAGTCTAAATTTGAAGCATAATTTGAAATAAATTGAACATAGTGGTCTCTAGGTTTTTAAAACAATTGAACTGATTTTTCCAAGAATCATGGAATGAAAATTCTATTATTAAAAAATTATTTTTCAAAAAAAACACTAAAAGAGAGTTTTTATAAAATATGAAAAGGATCCAAATTCTTTAAGGTGTACCAAAATCTTGTCACAACATCATCCTTTTCTGTCTTTTTTACCTAGTCCTCTTTTATTATATAAAGACACATTTATGGATGATTATGATGGAATCTAGAATTATAATGGTTTAAAATTTAATCCTTTTGAAATTTTTTATAACTTTTGATTCATTATTTTTTATGGGGATCAAAATATAGGGTAAAAAAGAACTACAATAAGGATTAGGCCATTTTCGTCTTCTATGGTACACCTTAAAGGATTTTCACCCAAAAATAATGTCAAATCCTCCTAGTCTTATGATTGTCCATGCTCAAATATGCAACATTGGCATTATCTTGGAATAAAAAATTGAATGGCCCACATCTTTTTCTCCCCTTCAAAGTTGCAAAAAACATCGCATAATCTATGAACAACAATTCAATTTCAACTACAAACAAAAGTTAATACTACAAAACAAGGGCATATGAAAAAATATAACCATGTATAAAAATTATGCCATAAAAAATGATTTACAAAATGGGAATAAAATGAAATAATGAAATAAAACGTTTCAGAACATTTAATACCTAAAGAGGGCAAGATATTGTAAACATCGCCATTATCAATACCCATACACTAGAAGAACCAATAGTAATTTTTTGACAATGAACTTAATCAAAGCTTAAAATATTTTCAAACTATAAATTCATAATGAACTTGAACCATTTTGGCCAATGACAATCCAAGCAAAGGTGGCCACAAACAAGATGCAAGGTCCAACCATTGCACCTTTTTTTTGACAACATTTGTCCCTTGAATGATTCAAAAACAAAACCACTTCATTTGGAATTCCGAAACCCCTTTTTAAGTTCATCATCAATGAGTAATGTTTGATCTTCCTTCCCATAAGGTAGTCCACAACAACCATAATAAACACGTTCAAACCCTTGAATAATAATGGACTTGGGTGAAATTAGACTAGTCATCTTCGAACATTATTCATGTCCCCAAATGAAAATGAACTAATCCACGAAATTTTCAAGCATGAGCATCGGAAAAACCTTTAACACATCCTCAAATTTCATACAAGACCAAATTGTGACATAAAAATTTTCAAATGAACACATATTTAATTAACTTAAGACTTTACCCAACTAGGTGGATGGTATGAAGTCCACCTAATGGCCACCAAATTTTTAAAATGTAACCTTACATTCAAGTAAAAACAACAATATTGCATCCATGTATACATTGAATCTCAAAAGAATTCATACCAAAAAAAAATTTCAACATTTTAAATCATTGCTTTTAATACATTAAAGGACACAAAGCGAATAACAAATATAATGTGTTAGTTTCAAAATGAATATATTCATATGATGAAAAAAGTATTTTGCCTAATGCCCCAAATGAAAATTATAGGTTATTCATTATCAAGGTTGGAAATCAAATTGTGCTCCTATTCAAGAAAAACAAAAAATATATTCACTAAATTTTAAAAACTAGGCACATGTGCCAATTCATCAATTGCAATAATGTCTATGGATCCAAAGTTGTTACTCATACTATAATAAAATGATTTATTATATTTGGTAGCTCTATGTTGTGAAAGAAAAAAAAAATAGACATTTAGTGGCCACTAAGGATTAGGGTTTAGGTGCAACAACAAAGATCATTGATCATGACTATGAAGAAAATTGTAGACAAAATTATTTATGATGAACAAATACACCTCGTCAAATACAAAAACACAACAATATATTATTCCATTACTAGATGATACATCAAATAAAAGTAATAAAAATGTATTGATAATATAGCTAATAATCACAAAGAAAAACTCAATCCATTGAATTCCAAAAAAGGGTGTGAACCTTAGTTCAACAATATCTTTTCCCTTAGGCCTCATAGTTGATCTTTTATCTAGTAAGTAAACTTTGAAAATAGGTATTAGTGACACTTAGGAAATTATAATTAAATTGAACATTTTCGGCAACTTCAAACTTATTAAATAAATTGGGGATAATTATTGAAATATTAGAAGTTGAATAGCCTTATTTGTATAATGAAATTTGCATTAAAACATTACTACATTAATGCATTTAAAACATGTTTTAATCTAGTAATTTAAGGTAGGCATAGTTGTGGCAATGTCAGTTACAACGATAGAACTATGAAAAAATCTCGACACATTAGTTCCGATGAATTCATTAAGCCCGAGCCTTGATAGTCAATCCACGTAATACATAAAAATTCTTATAGCAAAATACTTATTCACAAGTAAATGGTACAATTTATTGTGTAGTATGCAAATAATTATTAAATGGTAATGAGTGAATAATATGTACTAAAAACATAATTAATACATAGGCTAAAAGGAAGTTTATTAATATTTTTGAATTGATTTGGTCAAAAAAGAACCAAAGGATGTTACTTCTTAGTACCAATAACTATCATAAATGTTAGTTATTTTAAAAGAATTAAGAAGAAAAATCAAAATGATAGGTCAAACATATGGGCTTGACAATGATTAATTTAAAGCATCCCATCAAAATATCCAAGATAAGGGAAGGATGAATCCTCCAAATTCATTCATCATGAAGATTATTGTTTTAACTTGATTGGTGAATGAAAATCTCTTTAATACAAGGATTCTCATCCTAAACAACATTGGAAGGTGAAATCATCATCAAATCCCATTAGTTCATGAAGGGAAAAGAAGCCTTTGATCGGAAGGAAATATTTTCACAAGTTCTCATTGGCCAAAGGAAATCAATTGAAGAAGGGGTCAAGTGAGAGGCTCCTTGAATCTTGAAAGTCTCTTGTTTCTTTTATGTGTGAAGTGTTCTATGTGTTATAGGAAGAGTGTGTGAGAGAAAGAAGCTAATTGAATTTGTGT
>Ga0116228_10002172_pt1 | contig 16857 bp, 10 predicted proteins | sample S1TSphfallax_2_FD_89694 | JGI IMG/M metagenome (GOLD analysis project Ga0116228, IMG submission 89694) | Host-associated microbial communities from peat moss isolated from Minnesota, USA - S1T2_Fc - Sphagnum fallax MG | ecosystem: Host-associated > Plants > Peat moss > Unclassified | place...
AGATTTTGTAAAATAACAAAAGTTTGCACCTCACCCAAAAATAGGCCAAACATCATTAACATATATTTATTGGATCTAGTGAGGCAAAACATTATGAATATCTATTGTCACATCTTTCTTTGCATGCTTCCAAATCAACATTTCTCTCCAATTTTTCAACTTTCAAATGGTTAATGCTTGTTTTCGAACTTTTCAAAAGTCTAAAATTAATCCAAACATGTGTAATAATAAAAGGATATAATTCAAAATGATATCAAAATCTAACTTTTGAAAATCCATGATTTTTCCTTTTAAAGGACATTTTAAGTCAAAGGAGAGTTAGCAATGAACATTGAAAGTGGTCTACCACATCCTCATAATATTTGGTTTCATAGAATAGGATTCATTATATTTTTCATATTCAATTAATCCAAGTATCCTCAATATCTCATACTTAAAAACTAAATTTATGTGATCTATAATACCATTCCCTCCACAATGTTAGATATAACCCAAGCAATTGTATACTTGCCCCAATATGACCATGCCAAGTAACCAAACTTTCATTTTTACCATTGAATGTGCCATATTCTTATTTTAATATGTGCATCATTAATTTCAAAGTTCAACATTTAGAATGAAAAACTTGTTTAGGATTTTTTTTTTTTTGTTGGCTAATTCTTCCTTTTTGAAAGAACCTCCAATCTTAATTTTGATTCCTTCAAAAAAATGGCTAAATTTTCCAAATGAAGGTTTGAGCCCCATTTTTCAAAATTTTAAACAATTAATTCCAAATTTGGATTTTTTTTTCAAATTCAAAAACATTTGTACCTAATTCAAAAATAGGGTTTGATTTCATGCACACACTACACATTCCCAAAGGCTATAAATTTTATAAAAGGTACAAAGCTTTAAACCAAGTTAAAACTACAAATTCAAAAAATATTAAATTTTATAACAAATTAAAACCTATCATCTACCTTTAAATTTTAGCCTTAAATATGTAGCCTTCAATAATGTGATTATTGTTTAACCTTAATGTGTCTACCCAAAAACATGACCCTATTTTCAAAAGTTTATTTTCAAAGATCTAGTTCTAGGTTTAATCTTAACAAAATGATAGTTTCACAATCCAATTATTTTGCTAATTTCACCAAAAGGAAATTAAGTTGGATTTCAGTTTTAAGAACCTTTAGGATTTAAGTATGTTCTAAATTATTGGTGTTAGATGATACAAAATTGGTATGATATTTTATATAAATGTGTATAGCAATCATTGACATCAAATTTTCATCAATATATTTTAATACAACATTGGTTTTCACCAATGTGAAACTTTTCTCAATAACAACTTTGAAAATAATGATTCACATTTTTTTTAATTGTAATTTTTTCCTTTTTTTTGTCCATATTTCATAAATTGTTCAAAAAAATCACTTATTTTTATTCCTTGTGTTTATTATCTTTCAAAGAAACAAAAATTGGCATGATATATTTTTTTCTTTTTATTTTAAATATATACAAAAGAAATTTGCTATATTTTGGTGGGTATATTTGAAGTTGTTTTAAAATTAAGTCCCATTTGGGGTTGATTAGAGTAGTTAACATTCTTTTAATTGTTGGAAATAAGAATTAATTGAAAATAAAATTGTTGATTATGAGGTGTGGAATTTGGGAACATCGAATTATGCAACATGAGTAATTAAATAGATAGAAAGTAATATATTTATTGACATGTAAAAAATGTATTGTGAAAAAATCAATTGTTCCATATGGAATATATTTGGAAATGTAATTGTAAATTATAAATTTTTACATGTTATTACTTGTCAAATTATAGATTTTTTTGTCTTTCCTCTTTACAATAACTAAAATAGCACATGCAATATTAACCAAAAGCAATTTACACTCTAATGATTTTGACTTTCAAGTTGTTTAGTGTTTCCTTTTCTCTAAACACACCTTTCCAATTGGTTTTTTATTTCTTATTCATTTTTTAGTCAAAAGCAACACATAACCTTTGTCAATTGTATTATAAATATTCAAATTACATTGTTTTCTAGTATTCTATTCATTTCCAAAAATATCCAAGGGATGTGAAAGCATTATTATGAATGAATTGATTTCATCATTTGAACATGTGTTGACCCATAGGTTTATGAAATGGTATTAGGGGCAAAAACATTTATAACAAAATGAAAACTCAAGATGCATTCCCTAGTGTCAAAAATAAAAATTGAAAACTTCAAGATGTTATTATGATGAAATCACAAAGTTGAATTAAATTAAAATCAATTTGCAAACCCAAGAAAAAATATGATTAATGCAAATTAAAAGCAAAACAATGTGATAAACAAAATCATTTGGTATGACTTTAACTTTGAACTCATGTCCAAAGTTAAATCATGAAAAGGAAAGCATGTGGAAAAGTGTCACAAATTTCAAACACATTTTCACAAGTATGTAAAAGTGCAAGGTTTAGTCAATCTCAACATTCTTAAATGAATTCCCACTTTGGGGGTTGAAATCCCAAATCTTTGGGAAAAGGTTTTAAATAATAAACCTTATTGAAATGAAACCTTAGATATTATAACTGACTTTATATTTTCCATTTGAAGATTTGATAATAAGTTATCATTCAAATAATTATTAGAATCATAACTACAAATAATAATTTGATTAATAATTGGTAGTTTGACTTTTGATCACTGAACAATATTTGCAAGGTATGGTGGTTCATTTTTTGTGTCACAACGTAATTTTTTGTAGAATGTCATGTATTTACACGTTATTAACATTCCATAAAATCAATAATGTGCCACTTTTGGATTTGATTTGGGTTTCAACTTGAATAAGAAGACATTCATATAAAAATTACAACACATACACATCAAATTTATAATAATGGATTTTTTTTAAGTTGAAAAATACGGATTGGTTTTCTATACATGCAAATTGTGTATGGTTTTTATTTGAGATATATTATAGGGATTAAATATATGATGTATTAAACCAATAGGAACATAAATGCCAAAGGTTTCCTAGAAAAACCTTAACCAAAAAAAAGTGCATAACTTTTGAAGGGTTTGAAATGGGCCATATTTTCATAAATCCATATCATAATCATTTTTGCGGATTTTAATTTTATTATCTTAACATGTATGTTAAAAAGTTATCTGAAATGGATTCTTTTCATGCATATATTTTAAGTTCATTAAATACCATGTAATTTTTTAAATACAATCAAAATATTAAAATAGATTATCATTTTAACACTATTGCACATGCTTTTAAAGAGTGATAGAAAATGAACCCTCTACTACAATCATCTTAACATTAAGGAAATAAAGCTCAAATTACTTTTAAATGAAATGTATGATTTATTGTAATTTTTTGGAAAAAATGTTCTTAAAGGCTACAACATTATCTTTGAAAGTTGCTCAATTAAAATCCACATGTGGACTCCAAGCACAAAAATTTGTATGAATCATAATCATCCAAAATTAAAAAGTTTCAAAACTCTCATTTTGGATTCTTCAAAATATTTGTCATTTCGATGTAACTATGTTATTAATCATATAATATACTATAAAGAAAAAAGTGAATTCCTTTGAAATTTGAATTATGGTATGTTTTGTGATTTGGGTTGTTCATGGCTTGTCCATGCATCATTTTGCTTTCAAGTTTATCACCTTTTTTTTGGTTTGTGGAAATTGACTTTACTTTGAATTCAAATTTGTGAACTTAATTTAATTCCATCTTTGAACTCTCATATTTTTTAGTTTATGAAAGGTGATTTTGGGGTTATATTGGACATCACAAAATTGAGAATCAACGAGTTCTTTTACCTTCAATACGAATTAACAAATTTGGAGGTGCATTAACATGAAACACACGTTCATTTTATCCATTTTGAATTGCACTTTGAAAGAGTTATAAACTATGTGGAGGATTTGAATGCTACAAAACAAGAGATGAAGAACATGGGGCTACATGGATATCTCATTTCAAAATAAAAAGGTTCAAATATTAAACTTCTTGTTTTTCCTTCTATAGATGAAAACATAGTGCTTAATGGATATTTTGTTTAAAAAAAAGAAAGTTCTGATACTCAACTTTGTATTTCTTCTTCAATAGATGAAAAACATGATGGTTATATGGATATCTTGTTTTAAAAAATGAAGGCCCATATACTCAACTTTTTGTTCCTTTCATAAAAGAATATGAGGAACATGGTGGGTATATGGATATTTCATTGTTACAAATCTCAACACTATGGAGTTCATACATATGAATGTTTTTATATGACTTGTATTTAACTTGTAATTTAGTTTCATTTCACTCTCAATTAACTTTTAGTTCACTTTTAATTCACTCCTAATTAGCTCTTAATTGATTTTTAGTTAAGTCCTAGTTCACTTTTGATTAATTTCTAATTAACACTTAGTTCATTTTCAATTAATTATTAGTTTACTCTTAGTTCATTCTTAGTTGAATTTTAGTTCATTAGTAATTGAGTCTTAGGTCGCTCATAATTTAGACATGGGTACACATGGATCACACATGGGTGCACATGAATGAACATAGGCCACATATAAGTTAGAAGTTTCTTGCAAAACGTTTTTGAGCTAGGTGCCAAATAAGTATAAATAGAGTTCGAATTCCCAATTATTTTCAATTTATTCAACACTAGTTTTGGGTACATTTCCTTGTCATAACCTTTTTTTTTTTTTTCTTACAATAAAATCTCATTGGATTCTTGTTTTGCATGTGTTATGTTCTTGTTATTGTTTCTTTTGTTTCATGATCTCGATTTGAAACTAGACGTGCCTTTGTTTTCGTTTTGGTTAAAAAAATCTTGTAAACTTGATTATTTTTATGTTTATAAATTCATTCACAAAAAGAATACATCTTCAAAAATAATAAGAAAAGGATGCAAATATGGATATGTTGTTGACTATTGAATAAAAAAATTATACCAACTAAATCAAGATTGATGAAATTTGAAGGTGATGCAAGACATTTATCTTCACATGGATGGGATGGATCAAATTAGAAAATATCTTGTAAAATGGTGAATAAACAAAATAACCTGACACAATGGAAATGTAATGGGAGTTGTTATGATTGTTAGTACATTTGCCCATAACCTCAAATATCACAATAAATCATTGTTTTTATTTTACATGTCATTGATTTGGGCATCAACCTTCTACTACAAACTAGCAACATAATAAACAATAAACTAATTTGAGAATCATTTAGTTGACATCTAGGTTGATGGGAATAGAAATCCTTATGTTCTACCTTTATTATTAGTCCTTTTGTCATCCTTCATCGAGGATAATCACCTACTTACCCATGCCATTCTTCCTCTCACATTGATAGAATTAAAAACTCATTATGTGTCGAATTAAGGAAATACTTGCAAGCACTACGAAGTTGGAATGAATGGATAATATTTTGATTATAATGGAAGGAAAGATAAATAATGTGATCACATTTGAGTCAAATATATGTTGAAACAAAATGAAGCAAAAATGAGTTAAATTTTGATGATTGAAAATGCCATTTAGAATTTAGACATATGGTAGAAGATGGATCTCACAAAGGTGAACATATTGAACATGGTGGAAGGGTGGTTATTGAATAGGGCGATAGGGTGGCTATTTTCAATAGTCGTTTTCATTACTTTTGGTTGCATCCTGAAACCATGATCATTAAATCAGGTGTTCATTATCTATCTTCCCCCTTTAATATATTTTGTAAACATGGGATTGGAAACTATTGAAAATGGCATAAATTCACAAAATTTTAAAATTTTAAATGAAAATCCTGAAATTCATAAATTGTGTGTCTTACTTTATGAATCCATACCTTCACATGGATTGGAATTCAAAATCCCCAAGGGGAAATTTACAATATTTGAAAAGAACTTTTCAACAACATATCACATTTTTTAATCAAAAGTGATATGATCCTTATGTTCAAAGTTTTTATGATTAAACATTGAATTGTTAATTTGATTCCTAACCATTCAATTGGTCATAACTTGTGTTTCAAATTTCCATGGGGAATGTAATCCCACTTGAATTATCTATTTTTGAAAACATTTCAAATTGTATAAAGATTGTATATAAGAACTTCTTTAAATGTGTTTGAATCATGCTATGTTCTCTTAAGCCAATTTCCTTTGTTATGTTTAACTTTGGACACTATGATGTATTGCCACTATTTGAATTACAATATCCTTTCCTAAATGTGGTATGGGTTGTATATTTGGTAACCTTTATTGAAAAGCACCATTTGATGGCATTCATGGGTGGTCTTCCAAATCTTACATCCCAACTAAATCTTGACAAACCTTTATCACTTTTCTTTGTTGCTTAGGATTAACTTGTGCTTACTCTACCATAGTTACAACTTCGTCATTATCTAGTGGCACCAATATGAATAATATCAATTTGCCAAACACCTTATGATAAATGACTAAAAAAAAACCATATTTTTTACATCTCCAAAATTGTGATTATAATTATTATGAAAGGACAATTAACGCCTTACTTTTTACTTAGGGGTTGATGTAACTAGAAGGACAATTTAATTATGTTAATTACTAGTAGTGGATTGATTTATTGTCTCCATCTTCGGAGGTATTAATGCCCATTAACCTAACTACTTTTTAAGAAATGTGAGTAAGAAATCAACCACCTAACATTGGAATTTTAAAAGGTTTATTTTAAAATTAAAAATAGTAGTTTTATTTAGATTATTTGATAAATAGATAATTATTTTATTTTATAAGTAATTGCCAAATAATTAAATACATTAATTATCTTACCGAGTAATTTGATTTGTGAATTGATTATTTAATTAAATAATTATTTCTTGAAATACAAAGAACTTACACACATGGTAGGCACCAAAGGTTTAGGCATGTGGTTTAATTAGGTCTACCTTAGGTGCATTGTGGCTTAACTTTAAGTATATATTTAGGTGTCACATTAGACATTTAATTAACCATAGATGGTTAGCCCCAATTTAGCCAAGCTTAGGCACCATGTATGTTAAATTAATTAATAGGAATTAACTATTAATTATTCACCTAAATTAGGATCATTTATAATATTATAATTTATTAAATTTATTAAAATATAATTAGCCTAGTTTCTAATTAATTGAAATTTAACATTTGAAAATAATAATGTTATTAAATTAATGTATGTATTTGTCCCAAACTTTATGGTTAATGCACTATTTAAATAGTTAATAATATTAAAGTTTTATTATTTTATTAATATCAATGCAATAAAATTAAATATTTTTATGAAGATTATTCCTTGTTAATTAACATTGTCCACAATAATTAGTAGGTAGAGGAAACTAGTTATTTATTGTAGGTTGTTGTTTTACTCTAATTAGTGATTGGATATTAAGTACTTGGAACCACCCAACGCAAGTTTAAAAACCATTACAAATTTTTATATTTTCTTCATTCTTTAACCAAGTCAATAATGATCTTTATGTCATTAGAAGTGCAAATTGAAGGATTACAAATTTTCTTTAAACAGAAAAAACAAAAGAGCAAGGAAGAAAATATGAAGAGGAGGAAAAGGACATTTGTGATATTTTGTCTCAATTTTTTTGAAAAAAAAAACTTTAACCCTCTTTATTTTCAAACCCATATCTTTTTCATTTTTAGTCCATTTTAAGTGATGTAAAAAATATGACTAGGGATATACAAGACCTTTTTGTCCTCCAAATGCAACAAAACAATAATAACAAAATTATCTCGACATTCAAAATTGTGATATTTTATTTCAAATGTTTTTTTAAAAAATTACATGTAGACCTATGGTGCATTATAGTTGCATTATAGTTGATATCAAACATTTAATTAACCTTAGTTTAGTGAAACCCAAACACCATGTAATAAAAATTGTAGTTGCAATTTAATTGATATTTTGTCTCAAATGTTTTGAAGAAAAAACTTAAAGCTCTCTCTAGTTTCAAACCTCATATTTTTCTCATTTTTAATCTCTTTTGAGTGATCTAAAAACCCAAAACTATATATTTACAAAACCTTTTTCAAGTCCAAGTGCAACAAAGCAATGACATAAAAACATAATTTCAAAATCCAAAATTACAACTTAATTTCAACTAGGATAAATAGGCCTACCACCATACACTTAAGATTTCAAAGGAAGTTGACTTCTTACACATTGCTCCTTTTTTGTTGTTAAAATCAATTTTGTGGCCTTCCATTTAACACTTCCATTACTACAAAAAAAAATTCAATTTGGTTAAAGAACAAGGAGGATATGGGTTGCTTTGTGCAAGGGGGTTCATGTTTAATGATAAATTTGAATAGTTCCAAATTTTTAGATTTTTTTTTTTCATTGTTTAATTACATTTGGATTTTAAAAAGGTCTTGTAGATCACTAACTAACATTCCCATAGTTTTTTAAATCACTCAAAATGAATTGAAAATGAAAAAAAATGGCATTTCAAACTATAGAGGTTTAAAGTATTTTTTTAAAAACATTTCAAACATAATATCACAATTTTGGATTTTGAGATTAAACTATTTTCTCATTGTTTTGCTACATTTGAAGTTCAAAAACATATTGTAGATTATTAGTTAGTGGACCCATAGTTTTTAAATCACTCAAAATGATCTTCCAATGAAAAAGATATGGGGTTTCAAACTAGAGAGATTTACACATCTAAACATCCCCCTTGGGCCATTTGTAAAGGAGATGAAAAATCAAAACTTAGATAAGGGGGTCCATGTTCTTCATGGGATATTAGGAACATTGTGGAATGACCAACAACATCACAAAGATATAAGTTGGATGGTTATCAATATCTTATAAAAAAATAACGAAATAACAAAAACATTTATAACTCATCCACCAAATTAAGGTGGTTTGGGTTCATGGATGTAATCAATTATCATTCCAAATATAAAAAATTAAACAAAAAAAAAATTGAGAAAAAATTAGTCTTGGGCACATTCATTTTCTTTTGGATTTTTCATTATTGATATGTTGGCCCCTATTTTCTAGGTTGGATAGATTGAGGTGGCAAAAAATCAAATGGAAATATTATTCGCATGGCTACTTGTTTTTTTTCCTTAATGATGGTGATAATTTTAGTTTAGTGTTAGAGTTATGTGGCAACATGAATTTGTTAGGGGTAAATGCAAGATTGCAAAAGAAGCCCAAAAGTTTTAACAAGTTGGTGAATTTTCACTATATTGGTGACCCTTGGTGAACAATTTCATAATAGCACTATCATTTGTGTAATTAGCTATTCTACTTTTAAGCTTCCTAGTAGTCATGGTTAAAGTACTTCCTACTCATGCAACACCATGGCATAAGTTATAATTATTAATGACATTTTAAATGACATACTTAACTTACATTAATAGTTTAATTTGGCAAAAATAGATAAATTTGAATTTTACCAATTCAACACAAATATGGATAATCAAGGTTTAATACTACCATCATTTGTGGCTACATCAGTGAAAACTATAGTGACGTGCCCCCAAGTTCCTTGTTAGACCCAAAAAGGGTCTAACTATGTTAAAGAGCGGAAGTAGTTGGAACTTGGTGCTGCTCCTAGCTTCTAGCACTAAAGGGGGTGAGAGGGGCGTGCTGAAAGCTTCGGGATTAGACTAGGAAGAGGGACAACTTATTTAGTTACTCGGTCTTGCATCAAAACCAACCAATAAGTTGGTTAATTCACATTCGAAATCACTCTTGGTGTTGGGACAAGCCACAGGCAACACAGACTCATTTGACTCACCACGGCCCGAACTTGGGGGAAGCCATCACCTCCCCCCCTATAGGATTATCTGCATTGCTCCGTGGCACCTGCATCCGAATGGCTTTTAATCCCGAGACTCCCAAGGAGGAGTCCCGAAATTGTCTCGGTTTGGACTCTTGGGATTCTTGGGACTTTGGGACTCATAACTCCCAGCCCAGACATCTGATTGGGATGACGTATGAAGCAAACTTGTAGTTCTCCTCAAGAGCTTTCCAACGGTGTGTCGCACTCCACCTGAATATACCGGGGTCGGGTCGATTCCCAACTTTTAGTGGTCGGGAGTCAAACTGCCAGTTTGACTCCTGGCCCTTTTTTCGACCATAACTTGTGCTGCAGATGTCCAAATGGCTCATGCGAGGTCACTTTCGACATTTACACTTCAAGACCTTTCCAACGGTATAAAGAACATTTCAAGGAGAGATTTTTTGACCCCTACAATTGAGCTCTGAAATTTCGAGAATCCCAGAGGACTCCAAGTTCCCACTTTTGGGAGTGCAAGTCTCATCCTCACACTTGCCTCAAAGTGGGGTTGCGACATATAGACAAACCCAGCCCAACATTTTGAAGTTATTGGTTTGAATTTATACAAGTTGACTTTAATCTTTACATTAAAATCTTGTGAACTTTTCGTGATTATTGTGATAAAGACCTTTCCAATTTTTTTCTTCAATTTTGGCATTGATTGTTTTATGTTGGATATAACAATCACAATTCATAACTTACATTTTTCTAAAGCTGGAATTAAGTGAGAATTGGGAACTTAAAAAATAAATCAAAATTGGATATCAAACCAAAAACATAAACAAAACCAAAAATCAAGGAATAGATTAAAGAACAACAATGGTCATATGAATGTTTAGAGACCTTCAACAACAACAAACGTTGTACAAACCACCTATCATAACATACATATGATTTCATTAGCTCCTAGCCAATAAGACAATGTTAAACATAGGGCATAAGAGTGGACAAATATGGCAAACAGATCATTTTGAAAAAGTTGACTCCAAAGCTCATAATAAATTCAAGTAGAATAGAAGATCATTTGTACTCCTTGAATCTGCACAATCCGTAACCACTTGGCTAGAAAACAATCAATCAAAAATATCTATTCATAAACATAAATTTTTTCTAAGGGAATTGAACCCTAGCCCATAAAGGTTTTGCCCTATTGCAATGGAAGACAAACCTACAAAATATAACACATTAGTACCTTTAAAACTTAATTTATAAATAACAATATTGAAAGGGAAAACAAATAGGGGTCAAGACTTATGAGCATGTTTAAATGTGGGAATTAAATTATGAAAACACCACGATACATGTAGGTTGCCTTTTCATAATGTTGTTCCAAAATGTTATAGCTACAACCCATAGTGAAATTTTGCTTCGTTCAAACATGTGATGGTAGCTTGGAATGGAAAATTCTACAATGTAAAAAAGTCTTGAGCATGCATTCTAACCATTAGATCTAGATTTGTAGTTAGTTGATGAAGACTTTTAATTTGGATTTAATGATATTGATGATATAAAATGTACATTCATCTTAAACATTCCCTAGAACAACATTTATGCCAAGTTTGACAAGCTTGAAATATTCAAAAATCTTATCTTTCAAAATCATAGTAAGAAGCAAACCTCTTCCACATTCGAATTGTTGGATTATAATCATGTGGGGATTTCATGGCAACCCCATTGTTGGATTGCATGGTGATCAGAAAGAAGCTTGATTGTTGTTCAAATAAAACATGATCCAGTAAAGGCGCATATGATTTGCCATTTAATTGAAACATCTTATAAAAATTGTAATGTGATTTTAAAATTTGTAGATGTTTAGGGAATGTCAGGGCAACTTCTGGTTATACCTAATATTTTAAATAAATAATGCTAGTACCATTCATCAAATCTTGTGCTAGGAATCTTCTATCAAGCGTAAGGATCAATCCTATTGCAACAAAAATGCACTAATCCTTGGCATAGAATTGCCCAATCCTCTTTAGTGACCATAAACACAATTATAGTCCCTTTGTTAGTTTTGTATGACATGTAAAATTGCTCCTTGAAGTAAAAAGTAGCATACTCTTTTTTTGTGGTGGGTTCGCAGTATTAAATGTCAAGGACATGAAGAATCACAAAAATAAAAGTTAACTTGGAAAGGTTTAAATTTAACTTTCTAATAAGGAATAAGACAAAATTATGTGATTCAAAAACAAAAACATAGAAACATATAACCAGAACACAAGATGTGAAAGATAAACATGAAAACATATTTTTATTATGCTAACATATGCAAACATAAACATGAAAAGAACATGACAAGGCTATGGTGTAAGATCGTGCTTAAGATTGGTGTTGAACATACTAAAGGAAATGAAACGTCCTACTTCTATTTTATATCCCTTTGGGGAGCTAATTCAAATAAGCTTCCAAAAAGGCCCTTATGTGTGCATCGAATAAAGAAACTTCTTAAGATCTTTCTTAATTGAGAGCGAACTGTGAGTCAACTAAAATTTAACCATGACTTAATTAAGGGTTAATTGGGAGTTAATTGGAATTAATTAGGAGTTAATTCAAAGTTAATTCAAAGTTAATTTAGACATAAGTAGAACTTAGCTAAAAGTTAACTAAAAGTGAACTAAGACTTAACTGACATTGAATTAAGATTTAATTAAAAATGAACCCAGAATCAATGGAAAGTGAATTATGAGTCAAATAATGGAAGTGAACTAAAACTTAACTAATAGTTTATTAATAGTCACCTAAAACTAAACTAAACGTTATATACAAATTCAATATAAGTTATGCATGAACATTCAAAGGAATGAACCCCATGGTATTAGTATATATGGCACCAAATTATAGGCATCGCAATAGATTTGAATTCTTCCAAATCCACCAAACTTTGGAATTGGTCATGAGAAATGTTGCTCAAGGTCCACATAGAGGTTGTAAATATTAACTTGAGTAAGTTTCATTGTTGCCACACAATCGCAAATGAAACACTTTCTGTTTTAACATAGTAGTGAAATACGAAATACGCGTATTTTTCGAAGGTGCTCAAAAAGAAATATTTTAAAATTTGAAAATGTGAATACGTGAAATACGTGAATACGATGAGCAAAACGATGAGCAAGCTGAGCTTAAGTTGTGCCCAAACCCAAAGACAACGATGATCAAGTATTTTCAGATATTTTCAAGTATTTTTTAAAAAGCCCAAAAAAACATATAATATGTGTATGTTTGAATCGAATTGAGAGTATGTCACTACTATGCGTTTTAAGCAAGTTTGTTCAAATTTTACACTCCCTCCAACATTGGCATCATGCACATTAGTCCCATTATAATTTCCACATCACATAGAAGTTCATAATTAATGGCAACAACTAGATTAATAGGAAGATCATTATGCATGTTCATCGCAATAAACTTATATTCACGTGACAATTGTTTAAAAGGGGCCAACATTAGATCCATTATGTTAAGATTTTTTTTAATATTTCAAACCCTTGACTCAATTACCTTAGTTAATTTGATGCCCTCCAAATGCCTTTCTAGGGACTAGTTGTAAAAAATGTACATACAAGCAAGTAAAGTTTCAATCTTTGCAATAAGGGTTAAGGATGATAAAGTCTGGACATTAAGATTACACTTGTGAAAAGGGCAATGTTTGTTAATTAATTGGACAAACACATTTGTTTTTAAGCTTTGGAAAATTGATACACCATCAGCCCCAAAGTAAACAACCTTGTTAATGAGGTCAATTTTTAACATGCCACCAAAAACAATAAGGGAATGTATGCTAACATTAGTGAGGTTGTCAGATGTACCTCCATCCACAATGGTTTCAAGGTTAAGAATAATTGGCACCTTATGCCGAATTTTAATTACATAGGCGTGAACATAAATCTACAACTAAATGTCCATTGTGGTGACTTCATTATAATTGGATGGCTTATGCATGAACGTAAAATTTGAGCTTAGAACTTGGAGCTTATAGTTTATAATTTATTGTAATTTTAATATACCTTTAGTTTTTAGAAAAAAATTTAAAATGACAACCATGGGGTGGATGTTAACATGATAATAATAGTATAATTAAAATATATTGAAAATAATGGCATTTAAAAGCATAGCCACCAAATTCATTCATAATTAAATTTACATTATATTATTCAACAAATGTTATATCGTATAAAATTAAATTTTGTTTCATGAAACTTTAATTAATTAAAACTAATGGAAAAAGTTTCATTGATAAGAACTTAATGATAAAATAAAACATTCATCCATAATTTTAATGGAAGTTTTATATATTAAAGAAATGTAAATTCAATTAATGTTTTTCATCCATACATTAAATGAATGAAAAAATTCATTCATCTATAATGAAAATGAATGCTTACATTCATCCCTGGGTTTGTTTCTATGTTTACCTATATAACATTCATTTTGTGGTTAAATTCTTAGGTTTTACTTGCATGTGTATAAGGAAAAAAACATTTTACCATCCCAAGTTCTAGTTCAAAGTTCAAAGCTCAAGCTCTAGGTTCATGCAATAACTTGCCTCATGATAGCTAATGGAAATGTGTTTGGCGTACTAGACTAATAACTTAGTTTGTTTCAAAACCACATTATGTAGGGCAATTGCCATTTCCTAGCCATTCGAATCTATCCAATATTTCTTTGGAATATTTCTTTGGTGTACCTTCAAGAAGCCAAACAAATCTTTCATGTGTTCAAAGTCTATCATGGGTCTACCATGTTTTAACAAATGCAAAATCACCACAAACTATATATATATAGTTTTCCTTCCATTAACAACCAAATTTGCAATAAATTTGGACCTTGGGTAGCATGAACCCTTTCATTTCGTTAATGTTGGCTATCATTGTTGATATAGTAATCACCAACCAAAATTCTAAGATGAAGAACTAGGACTTTCCTTTTGCTTGCATGTTTTTGTAAGTTCCGTCCAATTTAGGGTTTATTATTTTATTTGTACCTTCAACTAGGGAACATGTCTTGTAGCGTACCATGTGGATCTTCCCCATAAGATCTACCACAAGTTTAGCCTAGGGAAATTGGGCAATCCATTCATCCTTGAATGTTTTCTTGATATCAGTTTTTTTCTTCCTCTTTTTTGCTAATTCTCCAAGAGCAAGAATGTGAATAATACAAGTAGATGCATTAGTAGTTGCAAGGGTAGATGATGGTTTTTTTCCTTAACAAACTTGAAAAATCCACTTTTGAATTAACTCCCCACACCTTGGGTGTTTATAATTTTATTGAATTGATCCATGTAGTCCATGGCTACCATTTGCACCTGATTTTGACTTGATGAACTAGAAAAAAAACCAAAATTTGGCAAGTTCAATGACTCTAAACTAAATGGAGGCAAAAAGAAAGAAGTTACATTTGGTAGATTCACCTTAAATATATAGTCAAATTGTGCATTTGACAAAGGTAAGGAACTAGAAAAAAAAATTGTATTTCAAATTAGGAGGTTTTAAAGGAGGATGTTACAAGTTGCATTGCTACATTTTGTTATTTTTTCCACAAACACAAACTTTAGAATTAGAAATCTTCTTAGCTCTGTAAATTAATCCTTAGACTCTAAAGTTCACCTCACCAACAATTGTTTTTTACCACCTTAAGGCCTTGAAATCAAAATGAATGAAAACTATCGTAGCACTGCCTTCATCATTGGTGATTGTAGTGTGCACACCTAAACTCTTGAAATCAAAACAAATTACAAAACACAATGCAAGGTAAAAATAAAAACTTGAAACTTATAGTTCATTCTTATGTTGATAGTTGTAGTAGGCTTCAACTTTCATGCTCCAACAAGGTTTTGTTGCCTAGGCCCTACAACAATGCAACTCACAATAAATACTTGTTGTCGCCACCACAACATTTACCACAAGTTACAACTTTTGTCCTCAATGTAGAAGAGTAGCCATCTAAAACCTTCAATGCTAAACTTAAAGGCAAGAAGCTTAACTAATCAAATTTAACTTACATATTAACTTGAAAGTTGAATTGCAATGTTTTGTAATACATAAAACTGAAATTTAAGAAAAGGTGGTGAAAATTTATGATGAAGAAGAAGCTTATGGCAATGAAACTTCTCTCAATGTCGCAATGTAATAGCGATGGCACCTCTCCCGCCATTACAAAGGTGGTGATGGTTGACAAAGGTAAGAGGGTAGATGGTGTCAATGGGTTGTTGTCTAAAAAATTGCGGCGATGAGTGGATGATGGTCTTCGATGTAGGCAATGATTGATCCACGCCATGTGTTGCATGGGTGGCATGACATCCTGTGCCTTGCCAAAGTAGAAATCTGGCAATTTTTTTTAAAAAAACTAAATTTTTAATAAAGGGCTTTCGCCAGCTCCACCCCCCTTTTTTTTTCACATTTTGCCGAATTTTCGCCACACAAAAAAAATGTCGGTTGGGTTTAGCCTAGAACCAGTGGGTAAGTTATATGTATTTAACCGACCAGCAGTTCTCAAAAAATCAAAGAACTGGAGGTTCTTGCAATTTTTGAGATATTTATAAAACCAGAACTAGGGAGGATCTGCTATTCTGAATTTTTAAATCTTTTTTTGAAATTTTAGAAAAATGGGAGAAACTAGAGGTTTGTTCATTTCTGAAAATTTAGAAAACAAGCAAACCCAAGGTCATTATTAGCAAAATCAAAGAACACCACACAACATTGGAAAAACCCATTTATTTGACATAAGTAGAGAGTTATACGGTAAACTCATGCCCTGTTGGGCCTGAGTTTCACCCCCTCATTTGATGCTTCATCCCCTCCTGGCTGTTGTTGTTGTCCGCAAAGTCATGAAATTTTATTAAATAAAGGTATGAAATACTGAGACTCAGCATTAAATGCACCAGGCTCCAGAACATTTTTACCAATAACTCTAATATTGCTTATCAAAATTCTGGATCAAAGTTTGGAATGATTTTGAAGAGAATTGAATCGAAATACAGAAAACCCTAAAAATTAAAATTAGGGCATCTTTTTAAGCTTAAGCAAT
>Ga0116228_10002173_pt1 | contig 16856 bp, 12 predicted proteins | sample S1TSphfallax_2_FD_89694 | JGI IMG/M metagenome (GOLD analysis project Ga0116228, IMG submission 89694) | Host-associated microbial communities from peat moss isolated from Minnesota, USA - S1T2_Fc - Sphagnum fallax MG | ecosystem: Host-associated > Plants > Peat moss > Unclassified | place...
ATAATCACCAATAACCACTAACATAATAACTATTAATAACCACCAATATCCATCAATAGAATAATCACCAATAACCACTAACATAATAACTATTAATAACCACCAATATCCATCAATAGAATATCCATCAATAACCATTAACAGAATAACCACTAATACTCATTAACAGAATAACCACTAATACTCATTAATAGAATAACCACCAATAGTCATTTATAGAATAAGAACAATAACCATTAACAAAATAACCACAATAGCCATTAATGTAATAAGCACCAATAACCACTAATATAATAGTTACTAATAGCCATTGATATAATAACCAATAATAAGCACTAATATCCCTTAATAAAATAGCCACCAATAACCATTAATAAAATAACCACCAATAACCATTAATAAAATAACCACCAATAACCAATAATAAAATAACCACCAATAACCATTAATAAAATGGTCACTAATAGCCATTAATAGAATAGCCAACAATAGCTAATAATTACTAATGGTCATTAATATAATAACCACCAATAACTATTCATAGAATAACCATTAATAAACATTAATAGCCACCAATATAATAGGTACTAATAGCCATTAATAACCACCAATAGCCATATATTAGAATTGTTTAGGATTGCCAAAAATAATTTAAGGTGAAATAATTTATAATAGATGAAAGTAACTTAAGGTGAAATAACTTATAATCACCTATAATTGTCAATAATAACATAAGGTGAAATAACCTTCAATAGCCAAAAATAACTTATAATAGCGGAGTACCCTAAACTGAAATAATTTACAATAGCCAAAAATAGCTTAAGGTGAAATAAGTTTAAAATAATAAAAATTAACTTAGAATAACCAAAAGTAGCCTAGGGTGAAATAGCCAAAAATAACCAAAAGTAATTGATAATAGCCATAAATAATCGTAAATAATGTAAGGTGAAATGATTTAAATTAATGGAAAAATAATCATATAATAATTGAAAATAGCCTAGCATAGGTAGTATTATTATATTAACAATAAATTTATCCATTTATTAAACTTTTTTTTCAAATGAATGGTGATTGAAATGCTATTGAATAATGATATTAAAAAAAATTTGTTCAAATGATTTTAAACTTTGCAAAGGAAATAAATGTAATTATGTATATTATTAAAAAAAACTAAAAACTAAACTCAAATCATTTCATTTGAACAAAATCCAATAAGATATGAAATTTCAAAATTTATCTTTTTGTAATGTTAAAAATGAAGTATTTGATAAATAGAATGTAATGTAACTACCACAACAAGTGGGGTGGCTTAATGGTAAAGGTGTTTATCGCCATTCCAAAGGTCAAAGGATCAAACCTTATGAGTGGTGTTGTATGTGGTCAACAATGGTATGTTTATCGAATATTCTCTTATTGAATTCCTAGAATAGGTGCCTAGGTGGATTATGTGGCCTACCTAGGCTAGGTTTTAAACCTAGCCTAGGTAATGACATGTGTCAATAAATAATAGGTTTTTTAAATCATGAAATTATCAATAATATTATATATTAAATAATTAAAATTTAATTGATTTCCATGTTGGTTAATTAATTAACTAGTAAATGAATGGTTTGATAAATTTGTATTTCATTCGAGAGTAACCTTGTTTCACTAAGTATTAGTGAAACAATTCATTGTTCATAGCAACTAGTCCCTGTTCACTAGGGGGTTAAACAATTTCATCAGGTAAAAATGTCCAAATTCATTCAAAATTTAATGAAACCTAGAGTGAATTAGGACGCATTTTTTAATAGTGCTTATAACGCTAAACTATGACTTGTTCACTCTACAAAGACACCATAACATAGAGGGGTTCAAATATATCCTAAGGAAGATATAATCTAAAACTATGACATTTGTGAAACCAAATAACAAATAGTTAATGGGTTCACTTGCAACAATTATAATTGTAGGGTTTTGGCAATCCAAGGTTCATAGTTGTTAGACTATTGGTTTTGGCATAAATTGAGGTGTCGAAGATGTGAACAAGTGAAGGTACAAGGTGGTGACCATGGTTTGGATAATCTCACATAATTTGGAACAAAAATCAAATGCAAACCAAATGACCAAGAAAAAATAGTCCCAAAGGCTTGGTGTTCCATTACTATAGTTTGTTTATTGTTTACTATTTACAATTTTACATCCATTTGGGACCAAAGAGTCCATTAGACGCAAGGTAGATCATGGAGGACATATTGTCCTCTCGTACTTGTAGCATGCCACAAATTTGGCTAAGGTGATTATGTTTGTAGTCTACATGAGTTCAACAAGGGTGCTAGTGTGGGTGAGGGGCAAGGTTGAACAAAAGCATTCCTTAACTTTATGTGTATTTGAACAAACAAGGAGCAAATGCTCTTCATCCTTTACCTTCCCCAAGTCGTAGCCCTGACAAAGCCTCTTTGCGTATGGCACGCCCTTCCACGCACCTAGCACTACCTCAAGTTGTGTGTTGCCACACCAAAACCGAGCCAAAGCTTTTCACAGTTGAACATAGTTGATGTCACACAAGTAGCTTTCACTTTCGTATGACATACCTTTGAAGCGCAAGTATCTTATCTACACGTTGGTCTCGATCACATGGTTGGTAAAAAACTTTTCAATGAAAGCCAACCACATATTATCCTTCACACTTTCTACATTCAACATTGTGTGGGGAAAACCTGGAAGGGGTGGGGCCCTAGCCTCCTGGTTGGTCGGGCCTCTTGCCATAAATCTAGTAACAATTGGTTGCATTAACTATAGCATAGCCAGCTTAGCCTTCCGAGCTCCTACCCATATGTAGTGCGCATTGCACCAAAGTACTCGGTTTTCCGTCCAACCTCTCACCCTTGCTAAACAAATTGGATGTATATGCATTGTCCCAAGAGTCGTTCCCAACAATGGTTGAGCAGTCCCCGCATGTAGCGCACGGGCCGTTGCAAGCTCCTCAACCTTCAACGCACGGGTTGTTGCAAGCTCCTCAACCTGCAGTGCATGGGCCATTACAAGCTAAGGCGCCATTTCCAACGACAATTGAACCAGAGGTAGAAAACTTGCCACCTCCTAGGGCTAATTCTTGAGCAACCGTTTTTTCACAAATCTAGCCCAACATTTATTTCATGCAACAAGCATAGCGAGTTGGGCTTCCCATGCCTTTCCCAAGATGTGGTCTTTAGTGACCGTGCTCACATGGTTATAGTATAATAACGTTTATCCCCATGCAAAGTGTTCAAAAGGGAACTTGCCAAATTTTGCCAACACGATGGACGTGTTGGTTTTTTTCCACACCTCGAGCACGGACTTGAGGAACCTTCGATACACTACTTCAATAACTTTTATTTTCTTGGAGTCCACCCAAACCTCACAAGCATAGCTTGTTGTAGAATGCACCAGCATGTTGAAGAGATCATATTGCAACTTAACATCCATAATACGTAGCTTCGCATAGCGATAGTTTAGCACAAATAGTGAACGCATGCTAGCAATTGCTAGTCAAAAAACAATTTGTTGCCTTTTGCAAATCTTTCTATTAACACCAACATGTTTGAATGTGAAAAGTTTAGGGATAAACAAAATATTCACCTCCAAAAATGAAAATCTTCTTTCAAATCTTCTTGTCACTCTTAACTAATTGTCATATTCCATGTTCTTTGAAGTTTCCATTGAAATAAATTCCCATGCTCTACACTTGAAGTTTTCACACATAAACTTTTGCATTTTACACTTTATGAGGTTTTTGTACATACAAAAGAAAATTTGTTGCTTTCATATATATTTTCTAAATCATGTGAAGATTAACCCAACATAGGTGCACTAGGCTCCTTCATGTAAGAAAAAAAACATGACAAAATTAGTTTTACCACTAATTTTGGCAAAAAAATCAATTTCGATCCCAATTATTTTGCTTTGTACTTTCTTTGCCCCTATTAGCATCTCATTCCCTATTTCATGAAACTAAGTTTAATCTGACCCCTAATTGAAAACTTTGTTGCTCAATGAATGTTTTTTAAATATTTGAATTGGAATTGCCTAATTATGTCCAAGGTAGTCATAAAATAAAAGGATGATTTAAATTTTTTACTTACACATGAGAAAATGGCTTCATCCTTTAAGTTGTAGCTTGTGATGAGTTGTTGAATGTTGAATTTCAACGTGAGGCAACATGGTGCTTAATTTCAAGGCCCATGCCATTTTTTCATTACCTTAAAACATTGAAATTGTAGAAATGTTCTTAAGCTCCTTAAAAATCCTCAATTGTTTATTTATGCTTTTTGCTTTGCTAATTGAACTTTGGATTTTATAGTGTGCACAAGTTGCTTTTGCTCTAAATTTATTTGTGAACACTAAGTTGAAGTTTGGAGATCATCTAGAGTTTATGTGGTTACAAGTAATTATGATTTGTATTGGTGATTTGATGATTGTGGGTTGATTTTTATTTTTATTACAAGGTTGAAAGTGCATTGTGTGCATTGCAATTATTGAATTTAGAGTCTTAACCAAAAAAAAAAATTATAAAAAAAAAATGAATTGTGCATCGTGAACTATGAATTGAACCATGATCAAGCCTACCAAGCTTCCTTGACTTTTAAATAATGTGAAAGATTCATTGTTGTCTATTTCTTGTAACAGAATGTGCAAGAAAGTGACAAACATTAAGGTTTTGACTTTGGATTTTGTGAAAGATCTTCAATGCTTGCATATCAATTTGTTTGACAATCACATCCATTTTCTTGAATTGAGGCAAACAAAACCAACATTTTGTCTTGTGTATTACCATTGTGTTGTTTTTGTGTCCCCTTTTGTTTATCTCATGGCACCTTTAAAGCCCCCAACAAAAATTTAACACAAATGTTTGTTTAGTGAGGTTTCTAAGGTTGGCAATGTCGTTAAGTCTAACATTGCTAGGGGTAAGGGGAAGTCTTTAGTCAATAAGGCATATTTTGGTCTTATTGATTTCACTAAAACCCCACTTGAAAGAAGTCTAAAAAAAATTAAAGTTAAAAGTAAGAAGAGGAAGAAAGTTTATGATTTGAATTGGAAATTTCAAGATGCATGGGCTACCAAATTACCTTAGGTTATAAAGAATGTGGTTAGTGATGATGGTCTTGTCACCCATGTGAAGTTTGTATAAAGGGTACATGGAAAGATCAATTGTTGGGTCCAAAAATTGATTTATCTTTGTAAGAATGTTAGCAAAAAGAAAGCCACCTCCACCATGTTAAGTGTGGCTAATAGTGCATTTTATTGGGCAAAGGACAACCCACATGCAAATAATGATTTATTGTATGTGATTGGTTAAGGGAGTTTGTTTTAGATAAGATTACGCATGGAAATTTGCTTGAAGGTGAGAAAAAACTAACTTAGTTCATTGTTGTGTTGTACATCTTGCAACAAGGGAAACCATTGATTTAGTTTCTTCAAATCAAAAATTCCTTAAGAGGCATCAGTGTGATAACATAGGCTAGACCATGGTTGAAATCGTGCATGAAATTGCAATTAATGCCCATGCCAAGGTAGTTAGGTAGGTGCACAAATGGGTGGCCCAATTTGCTATATATTTAAAGTCCTTTTTTACTCAAATCCTGATTAGATTTTTGAAATTACAATTAATTTACATTGATTTCCTCCATATTTTTTCCATGTCATTAATGATTGTGAGAATTGTTTCATTGGAAATGGGGAAAAACTTGACAACCTTGTCTTAATTTGTATGGTTGAAGGAAGTGACCATCATTTGTGTTAGAGGTCTTGGGATCGAAAAGTGAGCACATCACATTTTTCTACATGGATTTTGGGGAGCCCTTGGAGGGAGGAGAGGAAGTTATTGGTTGGCATGGGGATGAAGATGAAGTCGTGGATTTTGCAATGAGGATGGCAGAGTTGTTATTTGTGTTTTATAATTTGCTACCTTGCAACCAATTCCATTCCCACATGTGTTAGGTCTATATTTTGAGCAACAAAAAAAAACCATATATTAGTATTTAAATATGTCTTAAGGTTTCTTGGTTTCTCAACGAAACTATTGACATAAATGTATTTACAACACTTTTGTAAAAGGTTGTAAGAGCATCACAATATCCTTAAACCCTAACATTGAATTCTTTGAAACCTCCTCTTGTTGTATGCTTTGTCCAATTTATGTAAAAGGTGGCAAAGATTTGGAGGTGCAAATTAATTTTTTTTAAAAACATTTGAAAACTAGGTACTTGTCAACTTAATTATCCATCCTCTATGTGCACCAAGCCAATGGGAAAACAACATATCATTTGTCTCCAGTCCTAAGTGGGCTTTGGAATGCATTCTTATTTTGCGGGTCCTTTTTGGTTAAAGTTTTGCGATGAAAGGATCCTAGAAAACTCCCTTTTTGGAAATTGCTCATAGGGTGCAACATGTTATTTCAACAGGGTGTTTGATTTGCTTAGGAACGTGGACTAGGGTTGGTGCCTTCATTGAATAAGGTGTTGGGCCTTTGGAATGTATTATGTAATTCTTAGCATTGCTTCCTCTTATGCTTATTTCTACAACTTGACCCTTGCATCTCCTTCAAAATTGTGTTAAAATTTGGGTTGGGATGAACAGAAGGATGTTAATGGGCAAAGAATTGTCTTGTTCAAAAATGTGGGAAATGAAAGAAAGTTCCCCAAAGATTATGATGTAGCCTAACATGTGCAAGAGAGTTTGTCTTTGGATCTACCAATTTCACCAGAAGGATTATTTTATACAGTCCCTAGAAGAAGGAACTTAGATTCAAAGATGGGAATGACCTTAAAATTGATCCTACGTCACTTGCAAATATCTTTGCGAGAAGCTTTCTGGGCCCCAAGCCACATGAATGCATACATGCAATAGGAGTTCGTAAAGTGAGCAGTATACTTCCCAAGGCATGCTCGAAGCTCCAAGGGACTGGATTTTATGATGCTTGATCAAAATAGTGAGTTTGCAAAACGATTGAAAGGAACATGGATTTAAGAGTACAATGTAGAAAGCTTAATATCCATGTCGTGGATGAGATTCGTTGTAGCATGTTTGATGGAAGAATCTGGACACCCAATGAATTGGGTAGCAAAACTTTCCCATGATCTAGGTAAGAGAATGTGAAAAAATTCTTCTAGGAAGAGGCTTGGATTGAATGCTTTTGAACATAGGGTGTTTTTCAAGGTTTTGGAAAGTGTACATGAAGAATGATGCAAGGAGTGTTAATTTTTTGGGGAAGATTTGCACATCGTGTGTGCTCTAGAGATCCCATTTTATGTGATTTGTGCAAAACTAAAACATGACCTACATGGTCCAACTTGTTAATGATGCATGAATAATTTATATGATTTGTGTGAAATTTTAAATCTAAAGCCCTCCATTCATTTTGGTTTTTGTTGTTTTACAAAAAAAGGCAATAACATAAAGATACATTTTTTTGCCACCAATACATGTGATGGCTTTGGGACAACTTGTGTGCTAGCCATAACATTTAACAATATTATGTTGGATTTTTCTTTGAATGTGAAAGGTCTTGTGGAAGTAAATTTTTCAATTTGTATACACTGGCATTTTATTATTGGCAAAGATGGCAAGGAAATGTGTAGATGTTGGGATTCGAATATATATATAGTAATGTCCCTGAAACAATGTTGTCTACATAAAGACTTACAAATTTGATGTAATCATGGTGTTTTTTCACCTTAAAAGAGTTCCATAGCATTTTAGGGTACTATTTAATTATTAATTACAATGCATATTTTTGGGGGGAGGGGGCACCATTGGAGGGCTATTTGAAAGATTGTACAAGTACTTCCTACATTCAGGGATAATTGAAGGGTTAGATGTGTTAATCGTAAAGGTATATTGGTCTCACAAATTATTTTAAATTAATTCTATCACTATATGAAGGTATTTGTGTTTGAGTGTGTTGGGGTAAAGTTTTTTTCATTTTTTTCCATGGTCCAATAATATATTTAAGGTCACACACCCATAAATTTTTGCATGTTTTCATAATGAGAAGAAGTCACGAAAGGGCAAGGGGGAAGAATCATTGAAAACATATAGCATGCAAGTCAATTTTGGTGATAATATCTCATCAACACAATAAGTCTATTTGTAAATGGTAATTGATTTTTTTAGGCATAATTTAATTTGTGCCATGTGACCTTTGGTGGGCATTTGAAACCTATGTTTCATGTATTGGCAAATTTATGCAATTTTAATGTTGTTGGTGTTTTTTGAATTTTGTGGTGTTGAAAGGAGGACCTTAAATTCATATTTATTTGATGGATTAAAAATAATAATAATCCAACATATTAATGTAAAGTCACGATCTAAATAGTTAGTTGAAGGAAACCTTGAAAGCTATTCTTTAATATTTTTGGATGTCTATGATCAAACCATTGTTTTTAATTTGTCCAGCGATTTTTATATTAAAATGGTTTTTCTAAACATTAAATATTGATAATACTTTTTAAAGAAAGTGTCCCATCTATTTGAAACAAGGAGGAACTATCAATTTGGCTCCAATGCGGCTCCTTTCACATTGGAATAATGGTTTACGACCTTTTCTTTTTTGAATTTTTTAGCTTGAAATGGTTATGGGCAAGGTTCAAAATTTCTTGCTCCACCTTCTCAAACCACTTGGGTGGGTTTTTTTAGTGGTCATTCAAGGGTAACCACCTTACAAGATATTACATATAAAGGTAGTTGAGGTTGTTGAATCTATTGAGGTTCTCCAATAATGTCCAAGTTAGATTCCTTCCCCTGATGAACATGATGATTTTTTTCTTGTGTCTATTTAGATTTTCCAGGTAGTTTTTTATCCTCCACTTCTAACCTTTCCTAGAGAATACAAATATAATGTTATATACATATTTAAATATGGAAGAAAATATAAAACACAAAAGAAAATTGGATTCTAAACTCTATTCACATTTGGGTTTATAACACATGCCACATTAATGATGATAGATTTTGATTTGTATTGAAAATCCAAATTACAAATAAACCAATGAAAATTTTCATTATAAATATAAAATTACCCTAAACTTTAATTTTAATAAAAAAAACAATTTTGTGAAGGAAAAATAAAAATGTTTAAATATATCTTTGAATTTTTTTTTATACAAAATATTTAATAATTGATTATGTATTTGTTAAACATGTGTTAAAGTCATTCATGTACTAAACAATTTGTAGTATCGACAATTGAAGGGTGGGGGGATGGGGAGAACATTGAAAACAACAATGGTGCCAAGTGGGACATTGAGGAACATTGTGACATCTTTGTTTGGCCAAGTTGGACAAGTTGGTTTTTTTTTTCAAAATATAAAAATATTTGTTTTTCTTTGATTGAAAAATCTAATATAAAAATATGTGTTTATCTTTAGTTGCAATATAATAGCTGGAATTTTAGTTTTTGGGGTCATTATTGCATAGATTTCCAATCTCTTATTATATATCACAAAATGATACCCATTTGTGTCAAGTTAACACTTGAAGTCTTTTAACAACAAATAAATGAATGGTCAATCTTAAATGGATTAAAACAAGAAGTATGTTTGTTCATTTAAATTTGAATATGCATTTTTTAATCTAACAATGTGTTTGCAAAATGTTTAACAATGTTCTAAATTTCCTTAAAATACATGTTGATTTTGTAGATGAAGTGATATTTATATTCATAAATTATTAGTTGATGTATATGAAGAATTTTTTAGTACTGCCAACTATTTTAATAGTTAAAACATGAACGACATCTTGATTAAATGTCCTTCGACAATAATGCATACAAATATAATGTTCTATACATATTTATTCCATTTTGTGTTTTCCATCTACATTCCATTCTAAATTATTTTAATTAGGAAACATGTGTTTATGTTAAATTAAAATTTCAATGTGGAAAATGTGGAATTTGACACTCGAATATTCATTGCAAAATAAATAAAAATAAAAATAATTTGTCTTCCAATTAGCAATGCATTCTTAGATGTTGTAATTAATGACCCACTAATTGGTCCACATCACCTTCATTGCTATGAGTTGGCCATATACATGATCAATGGAAATTTAGGGCATATGTTCGAGTGAAAAAATAAAGGAATCATTTATGAATGGTCATGAATCTTGAATGTGATTTATGGTAAATAAGTAAAATAAGGTAACAAAATGGCCCAAACCTTAAGAAATTCATCACAATGATCATCAAAAGTAAACCACATAATCTTTAACCTTTAAGTTGGGTGTAATTAAAACAAAAAAAAAATGAAAACCCGAATAATGAGGATGTATGAACCTTAATTGAGTTAGTATATGGTTTCACTTTGGTAACCAATTATGTCCATGGATGTGGGCACCATGTCTTCATTTGAACATGGAGAAGTCTTTTGTTATTGGATGACGGTGGCAAGATGGTTTCCAAGATCTTCAAATGGCTTAAGGTTTAGGGTTGTGAGGTTTTTGTGTTTACTTGAAGCATAAATAAGGAATATTTAAAAAATTACACAATGTGATTTTCTAGGCTAATAAAAAAGATTGAACAAATTTTCTTGTGACGCTTCCTACATCTTCAAACGGTTTAGGGTTTAGGGTTTTGTGAGGTTTATATTAAATATTTTCAAAGAAGAAACAAGGAATTAAAAATGCTACACAATGTGATTTTCTAAGCTGAAAAAAAATTGGAACAAAAATTCAATGAAGCTTCCAAAATCTTCAAATTGCTTAAGGTTTAGGGTTTTGTGAAGTTTATGTGAGATTTGGTTGAAGAAGGAACAAAGAATTAAAATTTGTTACATAATGTAATTTTTTAGGCTAACAAAAAAAGTTGAAGAAAATTTTATTGATATAGTTTTAGAACAAAGTGGTGATAACTTGTGGTATTATTCTTTGATTAGGTGGACTTGGATCTTGGAAATATGAACGATTATTAGATGTTACATTCACCATAGACAACAACATCAATATTGGAAAAAAATATCAAGTTGTTAGATGTCTCTTCACACTATTTTTTAGTTCAAATTTATAGTTGATTATCAATCCTTCAACTCTCTTGGAGTCTTGTTGTCTATCAGTGGTGTCTTTGTAGTCAGTGATTGAAAGAGAATAAAGAGGAGGAGAGTATTTATGTCGTGTTGGTGTCTTTATAGTCTCTAATTGAAAGATAGCAAATCAAATATTGTTTGGTCATTTGCTAATGTCTTGCAAAAAAATAATGATTGAAAGAGGCTAAAGAGGAGATTTTTTGATTTGTTATTAGTGTCTTTACGGTCAATGATTGAAAGAGAGTGAAGAGGGGACTATTTGGGCAAAACTATGTAGGTGAGTAAGCTCATTCATTGGTTCATCGTGTACCAACAATTGTTCTTTGTTTCCTAATTTGAACATGTTTATATTCTCGTATGTTTAGCTGATGATATAATGATAAAATTGAACAACATGTGCCCCACATCACTAATTGCATCTAAGATTGGATTGAATGTGTTATAAGGGTTCCTGTAGATGGACTTGTAGGAATAGTTGATGTGTGTGTGATAGAGCTTGGGGGAACTGTTGCTTGAAAATGGACTATTATGACTTTAATGAAGACAACTCATGTGACATCATGAGTAATGATAAGGATATGAAGGATTTGGATACAAAGTACATGAGACTCAATTGATGGATGAGATTGTTATTATGGTTCCCGTGTTGCACAATTTTCTAATTATCTTTTTGTGCGAATGTAGGAGACATTGAATCCATGCCATTCATTAAAACTTTTCACTAATTCTAGTTTCATGTGGTTAAGTTATAAGGAATTTGATACTTGCAAGTTATGTTGGACATTTACATGCAAGTGACATGCATTGTTATTTGCCTATTTTAACACATTGATAATCAATTTGTCATTGTTGGCATGTAGGGAGGGATAACTTCTATTTGGTGCATGTTAGTTTAGTCCCTATCTTGGGAGTTGTGGGCGAGCAAATATGGAACACCTTTTGAGGAAATTCTGTAATGTTGAGAAGTGACTAGTGCTTGAAGCAAGAATGGTGGTTATCGGCATTTGGTGTATTGAATGTTGACAAAAAACAAATCCTACTCAACATAGTGTGCCAAAGCTCAGGGCATATGGTTTAACATTGCATTTGCTTGCCTGTCACAATGTTAAAATAAATGCCACATTTGTTGGTGGAAATTGAAACAAGGGGCAAATGTGATTTTAAGAAACTTCCATATAATTTTCACATTGCTAGTAAATCTAGAGTGCTAGGTTCATTGTAACAATCCTTGTTTGGAAGTTAACTTACTTTTTTCTAAATATTTCTTTTGGTTTAAATCAGGGCGATTAGTTACAAGCTCGTGATGAGAATTGGTCCTACATATTTCAAGATTTAGGTTGGGTGCAGGAAATGTCTTCCAAGACATTGTGGTGTTGCTTGGAGGGTGTAACACAGTCATAGGGCTCATGGTACTTTGTTGAAAATTTGTGATTTAACAATTGAAACGGGCAACTAAAGAGAAGTTATCACGATTTTGCAATGTCCCAGTAAGTCTTGTCTTCGACCCCAATACATTAAAAAGAATCAAATGTTGAAGTATAGATTAAATGTAGTTTAATCAAGCACTATTTTAGGAGGTTTCCTATTTGTTGATTTCCTTGAATAGTTTAATGGCCTTTTTTATATTTTTTCATTGATGGAACATAATGTTTGGGAGTTGACTACACAAGCATATCACATTATTAACATTCATGATGTTTCCAACATCTAACATGTACCTCTTTTGTTGCAAGTAAATTACCTTATTAAAAATTAGTTATATGTCAAGTTATTTGCAAACATTTGATCAGTATGTGTATTATTTCCCCATGACACCACTACATGTTGGTTTCTACCCAATTTGATGCATGATACTAATAGGTTCAAATATTGTAGTTGATCAAATGAAGATGTCTTAAAGTAATCATTATCCTTTTGTTTTAACAAGATCATAAATGACATATTGCAATCTTCAACAAGCTGAATCTAAGGTCAGTTCCTTAACTCCATCATAGAGAAACTTGGCATTGATTGGCAGCTATTGGCATCATTAATCTCTCCACTTTTTTACATAGTCTCCATAAATTGGGAATTGAACTGGAGGTATTTTGAACAGTTTACCAACAAGGTTACTTGATTTTTTGTGGTTTTTATTTTATGAAGAGTTGTAATTTTCATTTGCAATCTTGTTCCCCCTCCTACTATGGAGTCACGGGCAACACATGCTACATGGCGTGATAATCTTCTGCACCTATACATTCTTAGTACCACCTCTCTTGGAACCCATTTTTTGTATCAGTCCACATATATTCTAATGTTAGAATTTTACCATGAATGGATGGGTTTTAAAATCTTGTAGAAATCTTGTTAAATTGAAGGATGCAAGGTTGTAATGTCATAATGTTACCCAAATTTGGTAACATGTGATTTAAAAGGTTGATAATGTAAGCATGCTAAACCTAACATGTGTCTTAACATGTTATTTAACCTGACATGTAGCATTGATCTAACTAGTTACAAAATGTGGTAGGTAATGTTACTAGGTTAAGATTATAGGTTGACTGGTTAGTCAACAAGTGATTTGTAAAACTTGTATTTGACCAAACCAATAGTTGAACATGTAGTTAGACAAGATGTATTTTTTTGAAATTTTGGATTGCTAGTTTAAGTATTAGCTAATGATTGTTTATGATGATTAGTCATGACTGTTGTATTTTGAAATAGCCATTACAAGAACTAAGAGGACAGACGTGTTAAGGACTTTTGGATTTCATACATGATTATTTTTTCACTCTTCAATTATTGAACATGGATCATCTTTCTTTCAACCTATTTCCTTCAACCTTGAGTAGTTTTTGTACATGTTAGTTAGGAAGTTGTAATAGTTTAAGTTTTATGTGTATATTTTATGTACTTATTGTTGTTCAAGGAACCTATTGCTGAAAAATCTATAAGTAAATTAACCTTAATGGGAATAGAAAAACTCATTAACATTTGGTGACCACACAATGAATCAAAATTTAGAAGCAATCACATTTAAATCTTCTAATTAGATCCAGTAATTCTAGTAGATAAAGTTTGTAAAACAATCATGCTTCAAATTCTGATTTGTTACATGTGTTGTTTGTTTTGTGTAAATTTCAAGATTCAAGTTTCTAATCTTGATTTAGTTTGAAATCATTAGGAATAGGGTGAAGTTAGTGTAAAGTTTTTGAAGATAGATAGATTTCCAATTTATAAAAGAAGTTTTATACAAACTTTTGACTACTAAGGGTCATTATGGGAAAAAATATATATTGTTCAGAAACAATGCAAGGGCTTTCCTAAAACTTGTTGATTTTTTAAAATGTCAATAAAAGTATTATAAGTCTTAAAAAGTAGTTAGAATAGGTCTGACATCAACATGTTCAGGAACATGCATAAGAACAAGATAAATAACAAGTGCAACCTTATGGGAAATGAACATGTGAATGCACTAAACACGAATGTAACACATAGGGGAAAAATCAATGAATGACATCAAAATGTAGCAAAATCAGTTCTGTAAAAAAACCTAATAACACTTTCAACGACTCATCAAGAAACACCATAAACAATAACCCAACTGAGGGCAATGAATGTTCATAATGATGACAATCATGAACTTGTTCAACTATTTGATGAGGTTGTATCTGTTCAACAACCATGGCAATCTACAGCCCCATGTTACAATCTACCCATAACCGGTGCATCTACACCAATTACAACATTTGTTGGATTTCAAAACCAACCATCACACGCCAACATTCATTTGGTACCCACTAATTCATAGATGGAATGACTTCACCTACTCAACAGGTTAGAGCAACTTCATCATGTCGATTGAAGACCATTTAATCAATCAATTTTTATACCACATGTACAACTTGTTGAACTCATAGTAAAACCCACATTTGTTCAACATGGAGTCATTTATCGAGATTAATGGCTAGCAAGATTAATGTCTAGTCCAAGTGAACAATTGTAAATACCACATCATAGATTAGTTTTAGGAGGAAACCAAGGTGCTAGGATTGTGACCTATTAATATTGTCATCAAATGGGGCACATGTTCAATTGTTGCCCATTCGTTGATGATAGGTTAAGGCAATTACTTCGAGAGGAGGTGATGAATACTTATCAACTTGTTCTTCTAACCACTACAATAGCAATACCCAATGTGTCTATATTAAGAACTCAAACCATGAATACAATAGTACCTATTAATTATCATATAATCTAGTCACAACCTATTACACCAATTGTACTAGGTATAACCAATATGTTACTTACTTCAATATACCCAATGTGGTATAATGTCATACCCCCTTTTGTGCCTTTAAATCCTAGTTGTATTCAACTTATCAAATTGGAGCAAAAGGACTTTATTCATCAATCTTTAGGAATTATACATGTTATGTACCTAGGAATGTGTACCCAGTACATGAACAACTTGTTGTACCACCAACATATATACCAAACTTTATTGGAAATCGATTTCTTATAATGGTTCAACCAATGATTAGCAAGGACAGACAAAATGTTTAGCAACATGTTACTACATCAATGCCCACCATTGTATAGGTTCTACCAGTTTACCAACTTATGTACCTAAATGTTCTAATCAACAACCATTGGATGGAAGACAACATGGAGACTCGCCTGGAGGAAGTTCACTCGAAGGAGATCTACCTAGAAAGCCACCTTTTAATCCACATGTTGGATCTTTTGGACAGCCAACACTTGACTCACGCATGTTGATACCACCATGGTATTAACCATTTGTTATGTAACTTGTATTGGAACTAGTAACCAAACTGCCATACATGAAACTACAATACCCAACCTATGTTAAAGACACCGATCCATATGTTCACATCTGAATATTCAAAAAAACCATTAAAGTTAATGGTGAAACAATGGAGGCTAACATCATCAATTTGTTTGGTTTTATTCTAAGGGATAATATCTACGAATGGGGAAAAATCTGCATTCAAAACCATCCAAATTGCACTTTTGAAGAGTTGGAAGAACTTTAGAACAATGAAAAATGATGAGGAGGTCTATATGTTATTGCAAAAATACAACAACAAACCACCAAACGTATTGAGGTTTATTATGAATGCTTGTTGAAATTAGCTAATTGTTTACATTTTAGAATAATAAATGTTTTTCTCACCATTGTTCAAGGTAGGTTTATTACCTTGCCTAAGATTAGCAACTATAGGTATGAAAAGAAATACCTTAATTGAACACAAGGAAGCTACTATAGTATGTGATAAAAGTGGACTTGTTAGTATGAGTTATAATGCTTTATTAACCACACCGGAAGTGATTACAAGGTTTAAATATGTAGTACATGCTGTGATAGCTAAATCAACATTAACTTGTACCAATTGTGGTAAAACCAATCATTTAATGGAAACTTGTCATAATAGGAAAAAAGAGGTACCATTTGTGCCGACCACTATAATGAAATCTATGAAATGTGCAGTAGGAGCTAAAACCCAACCTATTCAATCAAGAAAAATACATGTTCATTATCCTTGTATAATTTGTTTTAGCATAGAACATAGATCAAGAGAATGCCCCAAAAAAATTGAAGTACAAACCATGTTCAAAACTAAACTTGTTAGTTTTAATGCCATAATGACATTTAAACCACCTAAAACCAATAACATGCCAATTAATGTAGAAATTGTTGTTACCACTCGTAGTCGACAATTGAAACATTAGGCATTTAAGGAAAGGGAGTCAATTGAAGCCAAAGGGGCTGAAGAATGGCAACAAGAATAATGTCTACAAGATTCATTCATTGAA
>Ga0116228_10002174_pt1 | contig 16855 bp, 13 predicted proteins | sample S1TSphfallax_2_FD_89694 | JGI IMG/M metagenome (GOLD analysis project Ga0116228, IMG submission 89694) | Host-associated microbial communities from peat moss isolated from Minnesota, USA - S1T2_Fc - Sphagnum fallax MG | ecosystem: Host-associated > Plants > Peat moss > Unclassified | place...
TGAGGGAGACGCACGCGCTGAGCGATATCTCGCTCGAGATCGCGCAGGGCGAATTCATCTGCATCATCGGCGCCAGCGGCTGCGGGAAGAGCACGCTCCTTCGCATCGTGGCGGGCTTCGAGAGCGTCACCTCGGGCGAGCTCCTCGTGATGGGCAAACCGGTCCGCGCGCCGGGACCGGATCGCGGCATGGTCTTTCAGGACTACGCGCTCTTCCCGTGGCTGAGCGTGGCGCAAAACATCGCCTACGGACCGCGCCAAGCCGGCCGCCCCAAGGACGAGGTCGCGGCACTGACCGAGCGCTATCTCGACATCGTCGGCTTGCAGAAATTCCGCAATCGCTTCCCGCACGAACTCTCGGGCGGGATGAAGCAGCGCGTCGCGATCGCCCGCGTCCTCGCCAACGACCCGGCCGTCATTTTGATGGACGAACCGTTCGGCGCGCTCGATGCCTTCACGCGCAACGGGCTGCAAGAAAGTCTCCTCGAGATCTGGCAGGCGGCGCGCAAGACGATCCTCTTCATCACGCACAGCGTCGATGAAGCCGTCTACCTTTCCGACCGCGTCATCGTGCTCAGCCCGCATCCGGGCCGGCTCAAACTCGAGCTGCCGATCGCGCTGCCGCGCCCGCGCGACATCGCCTCGGTCGAGTTCAATCACTACAAACGTATCATGCTCGACGCCATCGCCCCCGACATCGCCGCCGAAGCGGGCTAAGTCCGGACCGGGTTCTCCGTGGCCGATGCGATGAAGCGTCGCCCGAGATCGGCGAGGCGCGCCTCGTGAAAGGCCGGGGCGATCAGCGTGATCCCGATCGGGACGCCGTTTGCGTAGCGGTCGCTCGGGATCGCGAGCGCACACCAGTCGAAGAAGTTGACGAAGTTCGTATACGTGCCGAGCATGGCGTTACGCGTGAAGGGCTCCTCCGCGATTTCGGCGAGCGTGTAGATCGTCGGCGACGTCGGTACGACGAGCACCGGAGCGGCATCGAAAATCGCTTCGGCGTCGCGCTTGAGGGCGCGCACGCGATAGATCGCCCGGAACGCGTCGACCGCGCTGTACCGCCGGCCACCTTCGACGATCGTGCGCGTGACGTCGAGCAGCGCGTCGGGATGCGCGGCCAGAAAATCGCCGACGGCCGCGGTGCGCTCGGCGACGAACGCGTCGTTATAGAGCAGCGATGCCGCCTCATAGCACGCGGCCGCGTCCACCGTGACGCGGATTCCGCCGCACGCTTCGAGTCGCGCGAGTGCGCGCGCGAAGCTCGCTTCGGCTTCGCCGTCGCCCGCGAACGTCAGCGTATCGGGCACCGCGAAGCGAAACGACGGCGGCAGCGCGTCGACCGGCGGCGGCACCGCGCGCGAGAATGGATCGCGCGCATCGGGCGCGGCCGCGACCGCAAGCACGGCTTGCGCGTCGTCGACCGAGCGCGCGAAAATCGAGACGCAGTCCAGCGACCGGCAGGCCGGGACGACCCCCGCCGCGCTCAGCGTTCCGAACGTCGGCTTGAGCCCGACCGTCGCCGTGAATCCGGCCGGAACGCGGCCCGAGCCGGCCGTGTCGGTACCGAGCGCGAACGCGACGAGATCGCGCGCGACGGCGACCGCCGAGCCGGCGCTCGAGCCGCCCGGGATGTAGCGCGCATCGAACGGGTTGCGCGGCACGCCGTAGGGCGATCGCACGCCGACGAGACCGGTCGCGAATTGATCCAGATTCGTCTTCCCGAACACGACGGCGCCGGCGGCTTCGAGCCGCTCCACCACCGTCGCCGAGCGCTGCGGCGTGTAGGCGAAGGCCGGACAGGCGGCCGTGGTCGGCATCCCCGCGACGTCGATGTTGTCCTTGACGCCGAAAGGCACGCCGAAAAGCGGCATGGCCTCGCGCTCCGCGGGCGTGCAGTCATCGAGCACGCGCGCGCGTTCGAGCACGCGCTCGCGCGAGGCGCGCGCGATCCAGACGGGATCCGTCGCATCGATCGCGTCGATCGCCGCGCCGAGCACGGCGGTGACCGTCGCGCCGTTCGCGTAGGCGGCCGCGTAGGCGGCAAGGCCCGTCATGCGAGCACCGGAACGGCGCCCGCGCCGGCGACGCCCGCCCGTTCGAGATAGGCGGCAAGCGCGAGCAAGCGTCCCTCGCTGCCGGCCGGCCCGATGAGCTGCACGCCCGTCGGAAGCGTCCCGGGCGCGGTGATCGGGACCGTGACGACGGGGACGCCGGCGAGCGTGATCGGCTGCGTGAAGACGCCGACGTTCGGGCGCACGTCGGTCTCGACGCCGTCGATGACGATCGTGCGCTGGCCGAGCAGCGGCGCGGCGTAGGCCGTCGCGGGCGCGAGCAGCACGTCGTACGCCGCGAACGCCGCGCGAATCTCCGCATCGAAGACGGTGCGAAAACGCTGCGCGCGGACGTACCACTGCGCGGGCATCAGTGCCCCGGCGACCAGCCGGTCGCGCGTCGCGATATCGAATTCGCTCGCGCGCACGCGTAACGCCGCGAGATGCCGGTCGCCGGCCTCGGCGGCCGTGATCGTGAATGCCGCGTAGCGGGCGCGGAGCGCATTCGGCAGCGTGTGCCGCGCGCGAACGTTTAGTGCCGCGCACACACGCTCGACGCTGCTGCGCGCCTCGTCGAGCAACCCGTCCGCGAAGAACCCGTCGAGTCGCGCGATGCGCAGCTCGGCGAGATCGGGATCGAGCGCCGGTTCCGGCGTCCCCGCGAGCACCGCGTAGGCGCGCGCGAGATCGGCGGCGGTGCGCGCGAACGGCCCCACCGTATCGAAACTCGTGACGAACGGATATGCTCCCGCGAGCGGCAGCGCTCCGAAGGTCGGACGGATGCCGAAGATGCCGCACAGTGCGGCCGGGACGCGAATCGATCCGTTGGTGTCGGAACCCAGCGCCAGCGGCACCATCCCGCTCGCGACGGCCGCGGCCGAGCCGCCGGAGGAACCGCCCGCGCTGCGCGCCGGATCGTGCGGATTTCCGGTCGAGCCGTCGTGCGCGTTCTCGGTGACGAAACCGTACGCGAACTCATCCATGTTCGTCACGCCGACGAGCACGGCGCCCGCGCCCTCGAGGCGGCGGATCAGCTCGGCGTCGTGCTCGGCGGGCGGATCCTGCGCGGTGAGCTTCGCGCCGGCGCGCGTCACGATGCCGCGCACGTCGAAGAGATTCTTCGCCGCAAACGGCACGCCGGCGAGCGGGCCCGGATCGCGGCCCGCCGCGATCGCCTCGTCGACGCGCCGCGCGGTCGCGCGCGCGCGCTCCGCGGAGACGGCCGTGAACGCATTGAGGCGCGGGTCGTGCGCGGCGATCGCGTCCAGCGCTTCGGTGAGGAGGGCGTCCGCCGTCGTGCGCTTCGCGCGCACGGCGGCGGCCATCTCGCACGCGTTCACGCGTCACCGTCGCGCGGGAGATCGACGGACGCGATGTCGGCGGCGTAGCCCGCTAGGCGCTCGAGGATCGCAACGACGACGGCTCGATCCGCCGCCTCGAGCGAAATGCCGACGATCGCCGCGGCGGCATCGGCATAGGTCTGCATCGCCGAGCGCTCGTCATGCTCCATTACGTGCGCGTTTCGGAGGCCGCGCGACGAGGAACCTGTCCAACCGGCTAACGCCGTGCGGCTTCAAGGTAGCAGAAGGCGAACGGACGGTCGCGCCCATCGCAAGACCTAGAGTCTTCTATGGATGCTACACGCCGTTCGTTCTTGTCTGCCGTGGGTGCGACCGCCGCCGTGTCCGCGTTGCCTGGCTTCGCGCGCGCCGCTACGCAGCGTACGGTCAAAGTCGGCATGCTCAAGACGGTCAATACGATCGTCATGCAGTTCTATCAGAAGTTCGCCGCGCCGGGGACGACGTACGATGTGGTGATCTACGATACGCCGCCCGACGGCAAGGACGCACTGGTGAGCGGTGCGGTCGACTTCGGGATCTTCGGCCTTGCGGCCGCGACCCTCGGCGCCTCCGTCGGTCAGCCGATCACCGTCATCGCTGCAGCGGGACAAAAGGCGATGGCATTCGTCGTCGCCGCCGACAGCCCGGCCAAGACGTTCGCCGACATGAAGGGGAAGAAGATCGCCTATCAAGTCGGCTCGACGCAAGAAGTCGTGTTGCGCGAACTGATGAAGATGAACAACATGACGACCGCCGACGTGCAGCTCGTGCGGCTCAGCTTCGCCGACATGGCGAACTCGCTTGCGCGCGGCGACGTCGATGCATACCTTGGTTCCGAGCCCGGTCCTTCGATCAGCGTGCTCAGCGGCAAAGGCCGCGTATTGCTCTACCCCTACAACACGCCGGTCGGCTCGATCAACGTCGTCTTTGCAACGCGGCCCGACGTGATCGCCAAAGATCCGGGCTACGTGCGCGAGGTCGTCAAGACGCACTGCGCGGCGTGCGATTGGGGCATGAAGCCCGCCAACCGCACCGAGTTCGAAGCGGTGACGACCAAGGTGCTCGGACCGCCGAAAAACGTCCTCGACCTCGCGATGAACAACATCAACTTGGATTGGGACATCAACGCCGATTACCTCAAACGCGCGAAGTACTACGGCGCGCAGATGATCGCACTCAAAGAGATCGCACAACTCCCCGACTACACGACGTTCATCAACACGTCGTTTCTGCCGAAGTAACCCGTCTGTCTCCGGCGGCGGTCGTCTTCGACCTTTTCGGAACGCTGCTCGACATCGCATCGCTGCGCACCGCGGCGGCCGCGGTGTGTGATGCGCCCGAAGCCTTCGTTGCGACCTGGCGCGAGAAACAACTCGGCTACGCCTTTGCGAGCGCCATCATGGATCGCTACGAGGATTTCGATGCGATCACCGGGCACGCGCTGTGGTTCGCGGCGGCGAAGCACGGCGTCGCGCTCGATTCTGCCGGCGCCGCCGCGCTCGTCGCGGCCTGGGAGCGCGTGCAGCCGTACCCGGATGCGGCCGAGACGCTCGCGGCGCTGAAGGCGGCGGGTCTGCGTTGCGCCGTACTCACCAACGGCACGCCGTCGACGTCGCGCGCCGCGATGCAGCACGCCGGCATCGATGCGTCGATCGATGCGCTGCTGTGCGTCGATTCGGTGGGGATTTATAAGCCGTCGGCACGCGTGTACGATCTGGTGACCGCGCATTACGGCGTCGCGCCCAAAGACCTCGTGTTCGTGACGAACAACGGCTGGGACGCGACCGGTGCGACGGTCTACGGCATGCGTGTTGCCTGGTGCAATCGGCTGGGCGGACCGGCGGAAACCTATGGACCGCCGCCGGTGTGGACGCTCGAAACGCTCGCGGCGCTTCCCGCGCTGCTCGACGCATAGCGCGCAAGCGGCGAGCGCTAGACAGCGGGCTCGTGCCCGTCGGGCACGTGAGAATTAACGATAGTGTGCCGCGGGCGTTGCTGCTACGCTCCGCTGGTCATGCTTTGGAGTTCTCAATGAAACGTATCTTAACGGCGCTGATCGTCGCGCTGCCCCTTTGGCTCGTCGTGCTGCCGGCGGCAGCCCAAGAGACGCCTTCCTACGCGCAGACGCAAAATGCCGCTGAGGACGATGCACAGATTCGCGGCCGCATCACCGGGTTCGACGGCAGCTACAACGTTCAGGTGACCGATGAGCGAGGCTATGCCGACAATGTCGAGCTCCATGAAGGCACGATCATCAACCCGACGGGCCTGACGCTCGCGCCCGGCATGGTGGTTAGCATCCTCGGCTACAACGCCGGCTCGTATTTTGCGGCGAACGAAATCGACACGCCGTATGTCGAGCAGGGCGGCGATCCGTACTACGAGGGCCACCCGTGGGATTATTACGGCCCCTCGTTCCAGCTCGGTTTCTTTTTCGGCAACACCGGCTGGTGGCACGGGAACACGTTCGGCGGAGAGAACCAGTTCCGGGGCGGAACGCGAGTCTATACCGGCGCGGGCGTTCGCGGAACCTATAACGGCGGCGCTTTCCAGGGACGCGCGTACGTGGCGCCGCCGGAACGCGGCGGCTACCATACCGGGTCGGCGTCACGCGCGCCGGCAGCTTCGCGAGCGCCGGCTGAGTCGCACGGGGAACGCCACTAGGCTCCGGTCGCCGGCTCGTGCGCAAAGCGATCGATCACGCGGCGCTCATCGCGAAACCGGGCAGTGAGATTCTGCTGGACGATTTCGACCCGGGCTTCACCGGGCCGTTCGATACGAAGAGCGATGCGGAAGCGGCCAGTGCGGAAAATCTCACGCACTTGGCCGCGCTCCAAGATCTGTTCTACGCGGATCGGCAGCGTGCGCTGCTCATCATCTTCCAGGGGATGGACGCCGCCGGCAAAGACTCGGTGATCCGCCGCGTGCTGAGCGGCGTGAGTCCGCAGGGCGTCGACATACACGCCTTTGCGGCACCGTCACCGATCGAGCTCGCACACGACTTTTTGTGGCGCTGCGCGCTGGTGCTTCCGGCGCGCGGCCGGATCGGCATCTTCAATCGTTCGTATTACGAAGAGGTCGCGATCGTGCGCGTCCATGAATCGCTGCTCGCCCGCGAACACGTTCCGCCGCCGGTGCCGGGCGGCGATATCTGGACCGAGCGTTTCGCCGACATGGTGGCCTTCGAGCGCCACTTGGTGCGCAACGGGACGATCGTGCTCAAATTCTTTCTGCATGTCTCGAAGGACGAACAACGCAAGCGGCTCCTCGCGCGCATCGACCGCCCGGACAAGAATTGGAAGATCACCCCCGCCGATCTTCACGAGCGCACGTTTTGGGAGAGCTATCGGCACGCGTACGAGCAACTGCTGACGCACACGAGCATCCGCGAGGCGCCCTGGTACATCATCCCCGCCGACCACAAGTGGTTCACGCGGGCGGCGGTTGCCGACGTCATCGTGCGTTCGCTCGGCGCGCTCGACCTTCACTATCCCGCCATGAGCGCTCGTCAGCAGTCGCAGCTCGCGCTCGAACGCGAGCAACTCGACGCGGGCGGCGACACGCCGCCGGTCACGCCCGTCAACGCTTAGGAGTGCAACGCCGGATGCGGCGTCGCTCGAGTCTGGTCCTACCGTACCGAATGGCCTGGAACGTCGTGTTGCGAAGGACGATCGATGATACGCAGCCAGTTCCTCGCCTTGACCGCCGCGCTGCAGGCGGGTGCGGCCAGGACCGCGTCGCAATCGCCGTTCCCGGGGCAGATCAAACCGTTGCCGCGGTCGCTGATTCTGAGCGGTGGCGGCGCGCTGGGCGCGTATGAAGCCGGTGCCGTCGCGGCGCTCGTGCGCGCCGCCGGCGTCGGCGAAGGGCAGCCGCTGCCCGCCTACGGCGTCGTCGCCGGAACCTCGATCGGCGCGCTCAACGCGTATCTCGTCGCGACCGCGCAATGGTCGAAACTCGCCGAGCTGTGGGCGACGATTTCGGATCAGCACGCGGTGCGCTATAAACCGCAGTACGCCAAGATCGGCAACCAATCGAGCGGCGTCCTCACGCGGCTCGCAGAAGTGATCGCGCTCGGAACGGGTGCGGGGAAAAACGTCCTCGGCGTTTACGACGGCGCGTATCTGGAAGCGTTCCTCTCCGCGTATATCGATTTTTCACGTCCGGTGGTGACGCCGGTCGTGTGGGCCGTCACGAATCTCACGACGAATCTGCCGGAGTATTTCTATCTCGTGCCGGCGAGCGTGAGCGCGGAGCAGTTACGTCTCGCGCTCGACGCCGTGCGGATCGCCGTCGGATCCGTAATCGCCGTGCGGCCCGCGGATCCGACCCTCCTCGTGCGGCAACTCCGTGCGTCGGCAGCCGTTCCGATCGCGTTCGATCCGGTTGTCTTGAGCGGACCCGACGGCAAACCAAGTCAGTACGCAGACGGCGGGATCACCGCCAATACGCCGATCGGTATCGGCCGGGCGTTGGCCTCCGCGGTCGACGTCGTCCTGCTCTCACCGCCGTTCGCGGGACAAGCCTAACGCGACATCCTCGAGGTCACGCTCGGCTCGTACGGCACGATGCAGCGTCGCTTGATGGCCGATGCGCTGCAGGCCGCGGTGACGGAGTCGTTTCTCTTCCGCCTGTTGCGCTCGATTCCGAAGACTGAGGTGGCGCGTTTGGCAAACGATTTCGGCTACACGGCTGCCGAGATCACGGCGTTCTCCGCGCTGCTCTCCGACACCAGCTACTTCGTTCTCCAGCCCGAGGCGCCGCTGCCGGCAACGATTTTTGGGTTCGATGATGCGCGATCGATCCAGCGCACCTACGAGCTCGGTTTCGCGGATGCGGCGGCGGGATTCAAGCGGTTCGATCTCACCAGCGAAGTCGGCCCCACACCGCCATGATCGTTATCGACGGTGCACACGTGCTCACGGAGCGCGATTTTCGCGCGGGGACGGTTGCGATCGAAGGCGGAACGATTGCCGCGGTCGCGTTCTCCGGTGACGATCGACAGGGGCTATGCGAACGTGCGCGCGAGGTCGTCGACGGCAGCGGGTGTTGGCTCGTCCCGGGTCTGGTGGATTCGCACACGCACGCGTACGGCACGCTGCTGCGCGGCACTGAGAGCGCGCTGCCGCTCGAACTCTGGTCGCTCTATACGATCGCCTACGGCCAGGGGCTGGGTGACGATGCGATCACGGCGGCGATGCTCTTGCACGACGCCGAGTGTATTCGAGGCGGGATCACCGGCGTCGTCGATCACTTCCCACACGTTGCGCACGCCCGGGCCGCGTACGCCGCCCACGAACGCTCCGGGATGCGGGTGCTCTTCGCCGTCTTTCTCCAAGATCTCAGCGATTACGATCTACTGGCGATCGACGTTCCGTCGCCGCTGCGGGATCTCGCGGCGATCGCGCCGGTCGATTCGCGGAGCTACGACGTTTGGTTCGGCGATCTGCTCGGGACGGCCGCGGCAGCGTCGGGCCGCGTGCGGCTGGCGCTCGGGCCGAACGCACCGCAACGCTGCTCGCCCGCCCTGTGGTCGCTCTGGCGCGAACTGCGCGACCGACACGGGGTTGCCGTGCATGCGCACGCGCTCGAAACGCGCGCGCAGGCGCGCATCGCGATGCAGCGCTGGCCGGACGGCGGAATGATTGCGGCGATGGAGTCGGCGGGGCTGCTCGCTCCGGGCCTTTCGCTCGCGCACGCGATCTGGACGACGGACGAGGAGCGCGAACGGCTTGCGCGCTGCAACGTCGCCGTCGTTCACAACCCGCTCAGTAACCTCACGCTCGGCAGCGGCGTCATGCCGCTCGCGGCGTATCTCGCCGCCGGCGTGCGCGTCGGTATCGGCACGGATGCCTCGAACTGCGCCGGCCGGCACGATCTCTTCGAGACGATGCGCGCCGCGCTCACCTTGCCGCGCGTGCACGATCCGGACCCGGCGGGCTGGCCCGACGCGAGTGCGGTCATGCGCATGGCGACCGCGAACGGGATGGCGATTCTGGGCTACGGCGACGCGCCGTCCGGGATCGTCGCGGGGGCGCCCGCCGACCTCGTCTTGGTTCGGCGCGACCGGACCGCTACCGTGATGTCGCACAGCACGCTCGATGGGTTCATCGCGCAAGCCGGCCGCGAAGCGATCGAGGCCGTGATGATCGACGGCCGTTGGGTGCTGCGCGACGACCGGATCCTCGCCTTCGACGAAACGCGGATGCTCGCCGCCGTCGCCGCCGCGCACGGCGAGATCGCGGAACGCGTTCGCGCGATTACGCCGACGATCGACGCGGGATTGGACGCCATCGCCGCGCAGATGCGGCCGTGGCTGGCACCGCTCACCGTGCCGACCGATTAGCTCGGTTTCAACCGTACCGCCGGAGGGGCCGGGTCCGTTCGCGGAGCCGACGACGCACCTCCCTCGCCGTAGATCATCTCGAGACCCTTTCCGGTGCTGGGCTCGGCAGGAGCCGGATGAACCCGGCCCGCGCGCAGCAATGCGCCGATCTCGGTCGCCAGCAGGGGCTTTGCAAAATACGCGCCCTGCATCTCTTGGCAGCCCCAGCCGCGCAGAAGGGTGGCTTGCGTCTCGGTCGTGACGCCCTCGGCGATGACGGGAATGCGCAGTTCGCGCGCCAGGCTCAGCGTCGCCCGGACGAGCGGCGCCTTTGCGGAGCATGCGGCCAGACCGTCGATGAAGTTCGGCGCGATCTTGATGCGCCGGACGGGGAAGCTGCGCAGGACCTCGAGCGATGAATAACCGTTTCCGAAATCGTCGATCGTCACGTGCAGCCCGAGCGCGAGCAGGGCGAGGAGGGCAGCGTTGTAGCGGTTTGCGGCCTCGGTCAGCCCGCTCTCTCGCAATTCGAGTTCGAGCATGCCCGGGGGCACACCTGAGGCGACGACGATTGCTGCGATGCTCTGCTGACCGTCTTGCGGCTCTTTGAATTGCTGCGCGGATACGTTGATCGCGACGCGCGGCGGGGCGATGCCCTCATCGAGCCAGAGTCTCGTTTGGCGGCACGTTTCGCGGAGCGCCCACATCCCGAGCGGGTTGGCCAGGCCGCTCTTCTCGGCGGCGCCCATGAATTCTGCCGGCACGACGACACCGGTTTCCGGATGCTGCCAGCGGATCGTGGCCTCGAGACCGACGATGCGTCCCGAACGATCGACTTGTGCTTCGTACAGGAGAAAAAATTGCTGCAGCGCCAGCGCGTTGCGGAGATCGGTGACCAGCGCCGCGTGCGCGCGCATATCGGATTCCATCGTCTCGGAATAGAAACGGTACGTACCACGCCCTTCCGCCTTCGCAAGATAGAGCGCGACATCGGCATGTGCCAAGAGTGACTCCGCATCCGGAGACTCGGGTCCGTAGACGGCGATGCCCAGGCTCGTACCGGAGTGCACCTCGGTGCCGTCGATGACGAACGGTTCGACGAGCGCGCGCACGATTTTTTGCGCCAGAATCCCCGCACTCGCCGGCTCGTGCATATTGCTCTGAATCGCCGCGAACTCATCGCCGCCGAACCGCGCGACGGTATCCACCTGACGGACGCTCGCCTTGAGGCGTTGCGCCACGGCTTGCAAGAGATGATCGCCGGCCGGATGACCCAGGGTATCGTTGACGTCCTTGAAGTGATCGAGATCCAGATACAACACGGCGAACGTTTCCCCGGACCGGCGAGCACGCGCGATCTCGCTATCGAGCGCGTCGATGAACCAGCGGCGATTCGGCAAGCCGGTCAAGGCATCGTGGCTCGCCATCTGCTCGATGAGTCCGTTCGAGCGTTTGCGTTCGGTGATGTCGCGCACGACTCCGACCGCGTACTGATCTTCCCCGACCCGCATCAGGTTGATCGCGAGTTCGACCGAAATCTCGACGCCGTCCTTGCGCATCGCCTCGAGGTCGACGGTCCGTCCTTGGATTCGGCCATGGCCGGCGGCAAAGAACGCCGCGAGCCGATTCGCGGATTTGAGACGAAAGCGGTCCGGTGCCAAGAGCTCGCTCACGAGTTGCCCCTGTGCCTCCGCGGCCGTGTATCCGAAGATGCGTTCGGCGGACGGATTCCAGAACCGTATGCGGCCGTCGATGCCGAGCATGATGATGCCGTCGAGCACCGTTTCGGTCACGGTCCGGAACTGCTCTTCACTTTTTTCCAAATTCGCTTCGCGCCCTTGACGCGCGATCATCGCTCCGATCACGTCGGCAAACGTCTTGAGGGCCTCGATTTCAATGACCGTCCATACGCGTTCGACATGGACGTCGTCGACGATCATATGGCCCCAATACGCGCCGTCGACGAAAATCGGCAAGTTCAGAACCGAAAGCGTCTTTCCGGCGAGCAGCATTTCGCGAACGTAGCCGGTGGCCTCGGCGAGCGTCGTCACGACCGGTTTTCCGGCGACCGTCGGCGCAAGCCAGGCCCTGATCTCCGGCTCATGGCCGCCGGCGAATCCTTGCACCGACATGTTCTTCAAATCGATTGTCGGCACGCCGTCGCGCTGCCAGCTGAAGATCAAGATGAGCCCGTAGGGACGGGTTCCGGTGTCATCGGCGCGCTGCGCGACTTGGATCCGATCGACGGCGAGCTCCTTCCCGATGGATTCGAGCAACTTTGGCATCGACGATTCGTACGCAACACCGCTCACGAGCTCGGCCGCGCTCAGCGTGAGCGTATGGAGAAGGCGATCCCGATAGAAGACCGCGGCCGCTGCTTGACGGCGTTCGGTTGCATCGCGCATCGTCGAGAGAAACACGTCGTGGCCGCCGAAGGACACGACGCGCGACGAGATTTCGGACCAAAACTCGTGCCCATCCTTGGCTCGACAGAGCCAGTCGAAAACCAACTTCCCGCTCGTGTTCTCGCGAATGATCGTCATCTGCGCGCGCGCCTCGGCGGACGAAGCGGCCGAGATCGCGTAGGCCGGAAGGGCGAGAAACTCGTCGTGCGTGTACCCGAACATCTCGCAACCGCGGGGATTGACGTCGACGTACCGGCCGGTTTCGGTTTCTTGAACGATGATGCCGTCCGTCGAGGATTCAAAGATGAGCCGGAAGCGTTCTTCGCTCGCTCGAAGCCGTTCTTCGGCGGCTCGAATCTCGGTGACGTCGATCCCGACCGCGAGCACCTGCGGCTTTCCTTCAACCATGATCCGCCGGCCGTGCCAGCGAGTCGTACGGACTCCACGCAACGTGTCGATGCGAAACTCGAGCTCCGCGGAACCGCTCGCGATCGTCTCTCGTATTTTCACCATCATGGAGGGGCGATCCGCCTCGATGACGTTCGCGAACGGATCCGAACCCATGATCTCTTCGTTGCTCAAGCCGTTGAGCAGGCGCAAACTTTCGTTCCAGCGCACGAGGCGTCCGTTTCCGTCGATCTGCACGAAGTAACCGGGGAGCCCATCGAGGAGGGCGGTAACGATGTTGCGCTCGTCCTCGGCCGAGCGGGTGGCTGCGCGCATCGCCGTGACGTCGTTGAAGAACCAGATGCGCCCGATCGACTCGCTCTCGGTCGCCCGCAGCTGGACCGAATGGCGCTCGAAAAGTCGGCCGTCGCTCATGAGGATTTCGTCGTCGTCGATTACGTCGGGGTGCGCGTAGAGAAATCTTACGCGCGCGAAGGACGCGTCGGGATCCACCGTCGCCGCCGAGAAACTCGCAAGCATGTCGCGATCGCTTGCGCCTTTCGCGAACGATGGCGGGGGCGTAAAGAACTCGACGAATCGCGCGCTGAACGACTTGACGATATCGGCAGCGTCGACGACGAGGATCCCCATCGGCGATGCATCGAGCTGAGCCTGCATCACCGCGTTCGTGAACTCGAGCTCGCGCTCGAGCATCAAGCGCCGCGCCGTCTCCGGGCCGGCGCGGCGCGTCCGCACGAGATGTTCGGCGACGAGGATGAGCGCAGCGGTGCCCGCGATTGCGATGATGACCGCGCGCAAGCCGGCTGGAACCGTCCAGATCGAGATCAGGCCGATCACGAGAAGAAACGTCAGCGCCGCCCAGTAGGAGCGGAGAAGGGTCAATCCCGAGCGGGCGGTAGCAGCTGGACTCATCGACGCGATCCTCAGGTCCGGTACGCGAGTCCGGGGCATCGCGTACGCGCGGCAGCACCCAGCCGCAGCGTTCGTATTCATGTGCCCGCCTGCTGATATCGCAAAGCCGTCGAGGCGTTGACGCCCGGTAAAGTTTGGGCTCCGCCTTGCCCGCGCGCGCCCGCTCCTCGACGGGTTGAGGGTCAAGGAATACGTCTTTTCGATACCGACGGAAACCGAAAAAATGTTACGGCCGATGGACCCCACGGCCGTCGGGATACCTCGATCCGGATCCTAGTGGGAGGTCAGCGTCGGCGAAAGTGAGGGATCGAAGTCTTGACGCGAAGGCGCGAGCCTTCGAGCACGATGTCTAGCAAGCGAGATCGCCTACAGTGTGACGAGCCTCTCGACAACGGGGTAGAAGCAACTCCGATAGGCGCCGCCGACCTGTCCCTCGAGCCTTTCCAAGTACCAGACCGATTCAACGTCCTTCACGTCGGAAATGTGCAGCGTGTAGTACGTCTCAAGTTTGTCGTGTTGAAAATCTCCGTATGGGGGAAATCTCGTCATAGGTAAACGGACCGAACTGGGGGAGGACATCGGCGAAGGTGGGAGCGCTTTCTTTACGATGTTTGGCTCCGAACGTGTACGGATCGCCTGTGCGCGAATATCCTGGCGAGAAACTGACGATTACGACCGCGGCCGGGAACTCGCGGATAATTTTTGCAACGCGAACTCTTACTTCCGGTAGCGGAGCGGGTGCGCATGAAACGCCTTCCGTCGGAGCGGGTCGCGGCGATGCCTGTTGGTAGATAGCCACGGTGGGCGATCCGAAGAGCAAGTGTGACCCCTTGTGTGCCCGCCGGAAATCGTAAGTCCGGCGAGCGCGATTGTACGAGCGAAGCGACTAGCAGACTGTAGTAGCTGTAAAACGCCCAGCTGTGGTTCGTGATCTGCTCCGGCGATCGGAAGAACCTTCACCGGAGCCATTGTCATCCAACATGTATTGGCTCCCTGACGCGTCCGAGAACGCGTGTACAAGCCCCAATTTGCCAAGGGTATTCCACAGGATTTCCCAGGAGACGCTACAAACGCACGCGGCCTGAGAAGCAACGGGTGAATCGAAAGCATCACGTTGGAGAGTTGATCGTGATCGTTCCGCGGATTCTTCTTGTGATTGCCTGCGTGTGCATAACGCGTGAGGTTTCGCATGGTGCCGTCGCATCTGAGTCGGCTCCCGACGCGTACGCCCTCTATGCGAGGGCGCGTGAAGCCGTTCGAGCGCTCAGGTATCCGCACTATCTCGGATACTCCGTGGCCGTCACGGTGGTCGATGACGCGGGCACGACGCACACGCGCACCTACGCGACGCGATTCGATGCAACGACGGGCAACATTCTCCCGGACACGATAAGCGCCGAGGAACGTGCGCACCCGCCCGACCCGACCGGCGTCGATTTTGGCATCGCCTTGCCCGGAAAGTTCATTCCGCTTACCAAGCCCAATGAGCCGGACTTCCTCGGTGGACCGCCGCGCTTGGCTCCGTATTATTTCTTCGGACTCGCAAGCCCTCAACCACAAGCGAACGACGGCGACAGCGATGCGCTGACGGACGGGCCCAAGATCATCGGAAGAGTCGGAACGCAGGAGCGCGTCTACGACATCGCTTTCGTTGGTACGGAGGACGCCGGCGGAGAAGCCTGCGATCACCTTCGACTCCGCCCGCTACGCGATCCGAGACGATATCTGATTCGCGACCTCTGGCTTGCTGAGTCGGATGGTCTGCCGCTTCAAATAGGAACGGAGGGGAACTTCACCTTTCCTCAGTCCGTGGGCAGTACGTGGATTACGACCTACCGGCGCGAAGGCTCGACACTTTTCATCGCCGAGGAACGATCGCAGACGCCCTTCCGATTCAAGTATTTTCGGCCGTTTATCACCACCGTCGTCGCATTTGAGGACGTTCAACAACTCCCCGACAGCCGAATGGTCGTCACCGTGTTCACCCCGCCGCACAATGGTCGATTGCTCATCGAGCCAGGATCTCCGTGATTATCTCGGATTGAAGATAAACGCTGCTCATCGACGTGGTGAAGCGCCTCGACAAGAGCTTCAGCCGTGCGCAGACGCGCGCACGCGTGAAAGCGGTTTCGATGGTATTGACACGGGAGGGCTCCCTGGCGAAAGCTGATTGCCCGCCTCTGGGGACTGATTCGATGCACGCTGAGGCCGGCGTGCTAAGGCCTGGTGCGCGACTAGCGGAAGCGGAGTACGCTATTCTCGAGTGAGGTTCGCCAGCGAGGCTTCGAGCCGCGCGCCTCAGCGCGCAGCTTCAGGTAACGAGGATTGAGGCGTTCAGCCCTCGGCGGACTTCCGACTAGCGGATCGATTCGCCAGGTCGCCGAACCGTGCGATGGTGCTGATTTCGGGATGTACGTGGATGAGCCGATTGTGGGTGCTTCTGTTCTTGATCGCGCTTTGCTTTGCTGTCGGCTACGGCACGGCGCGGGCGGATGAAAGCGGCGAACATCTGCTCGCAAAGTACCGGAGTTTCATGGGCTGGAATCTGGGCGATGCAACGGTGAACGCGATCCGAATCAGTGGGCGAATTGCGGATCAATCGACGTTCGACGAGATTTGCAAGCCTTCTCGCTTCGCGCAGTACAATGTCGGCCTACAATCGGGCCGATCGTTCCTTGTCGAAAGCGACGAAGGCAGCGGTTGGATCTCGCATCAGGGAAAAGCGAAAGACCTTCAGCCTTCGGTTGCCCAAGACGTTTTCACGCAGAGCCTCTTGCTGTGCAATGCGTTTGGTTCATATCCCGCAACGCTCGTGTCGAATATCGCTGGTTCCGGAAAGTGGCCGATGGGATTCGGCGTGGTCGCGCTATCGATTCCACGCGAGCCCACCGTGCTTCTCGCGATCAACAAGCAGACGGGGGAACTAACCTCTGTTGTCGTCGATGGCACCGCCTCGTACGATGTCGCCGGTCTGCGGAACATCGACGCCACTCACCGAATCTACACGCGTTGGAAGCGAAAGCTCCCTGATGACACGACCGCGGACATGGTTATCACCGCCGTCCAGTTGAACGTTCAAGTCGATGAGACGATTTTCGCGCGATCGACGCAGGATACGCCGCCGCCACGAGACGCGGTCCCTCCGGTCACCTTCTGACCCATCTCGCCCGCGCGAACGCTTGCGCCCGCGCGTTTTCTTTCCCCGCGACGGCTTAGGTAGCCAATTAGGTAGCCACGAACCTCGCGGCAAAGAAAAAAACCCTTGCAGAGCAAGGGTTTTAAGTGGTAGCCCCAACGGGATTCGAACCCGTTCTCTGGGCTGTGCGCGACTGCGCGGAAGCGCAAAAGCCTTTGTTTTCCGCGGTTTCTGCTGCACCGCGTGTCCCTGAAATGCGGCGACGCGCGACCAGAA
>Ga0116228_10002176_pt1 | contig 16845 bp, 18 predicted proteins | sample S1TSphfallax_2_FD_89694 | JGI IMG/M metagenome (GOLD analysis project Ga0116228, IMG submission 89694) | Host-associated microbial communities from peat moss isolated from Minnesota, USA - S1T2_Fc - Sphagnum fallax MG | ecosystem: Host-associated > Plants > Peat moss > Unclassified | place...
CCCACGGGCGGCGCCTTCTCACCGCGCACCGAACAAACCCGAGCCCCGGGCCCGCGGGTGTCCGAGCCCCGACTCCGCGAGCGTCCGGGCCCGGATTCCGCGAGTGTCCGAGTCCCGGGTCCGCGAGGGCCGAGCCCCGACTCCGCGAGGGCCCGAGGGCCCGAGTACGCGACGAGTATGCGAGTACCCACTCCTGAGTGCGCGAGTGCCCGAGTGCCCGCACGCCCGAGTGTCATCCTGAGCCTGTCGAAGGATGGGCGCGCCGGTCAGTCCGCCCTGCGGCCGCCGCAGATCATCAGCCGTGTCCCCGAGCAGAGTCTTTCTCCTCACGCCGCGAAGAAACGGCCCAGCGGAGAGATGGCAGAGCGGTTTAATGCAGCAGTCTTGAAAACTGCAGAGCCTTCACGGGCTCCGTGGGTTCGAATCCCACTCTCTCCTCCAGCGTAGACACCGTAGGAAAACCCTATCCGCAGGGAGCTCGTTTTATGCGAGTCGCTTCGTTCGTTGCCATGTGTGTGTTTCTCGTCGCCGCCGTCGCGCCGAGCCGTGCCGATTCGAGCTGGCAGACCTATGTATCGCCCGAAGGGCGATTCGCGGTGCTGCTGCCCGCGGTGCCGCCGAAAACCGAGTCCAGCCCGATCACGCTCTGGGACCGAGTCACGAAGTCCGTGCTCTTCGACTTCTCCGACTCGGTCGGGAACGACCGGGTGAACTACACCGTGATGTACGGCGACGTCCCTTCGAGCGTCTTTGCGAACTTCTTCAACGGGTCGGCGGAGAGTCTGCTCGCTCACGCTCGTGATAGCGCGCTCAGGCAGGGAAGGACGCTGCTCAGCGACGCACCGATCTCGCTCAACGGCAACCCCGGTCGCGCGTTCTCGGCCCGTGACGCCGCCGGAAACCTCTACGTCGTGCACTATTACTTCGCGAACAATCGGTTCTATCAACTCATCGTCGTGTCCACACCGGGATGCTCGGCGACGGGCGTCGATGCGTTCATGGCGTCGTTTCAAATCAGCTTGCCGGGTCAGCCGCTACCGGTTGCGGCGCCCGTCGCTCCGCCCGCGGATTCCGGCGCTGCCTGCGCGAGCCCGCAAAAATAATCCGCGCGCCGTCTTGAAGGGCCGGGCGGAGATCACGTGGATCGAGTACAAGGAAGATCGCCCCGTGCACATCGTCTGAAAAGTGGGGAACAACGGCCTCGGCGGCGACCGCCGCAGAACGAGATGCCGACCGGAGCCGATCATTGAGCAAGTTGATCATGTGGAACCTGGTGACGCTCGACGGCTTTTTCGAGGGCGGCGCGCCATGGGATCTCGACTTTCACCGGACCGTGTTCGATAGCGACCTCGAACGCTTCTCGATCGATCAGTTGCAGACGGCGGATCTGCTCCTGTTCGGGCGCGTCACCTACGAGGGCATGGCTGCGCACTGGCAGCAGGCGAAAGGCGAGGTTGCCGATTTCATGAATCGGTTGCCCAAGGCCGTCGTCTCGACCACGCTCGCGCAGGCCGACTGGGCGAACACGCAAGTGATCGCGAGCGACGTCGCGGCGCGTGTTCGCGAACTCAAATCGACCGGGACGCGCAACATGTACGTTTTCGGAAGCGCCACGCTATCGGCGACGCTCATTCACGAAGGGCTCTTCGATGAGTATCGCCTTGCGATCGTTCCGGTCGTGCTCGGCGAAGGCAAGCCGCTCTTTCCGATGGGCGCGCAGCCGACGCAGATGACGCTGATCGAATCGCGCACGCTTTCGTCGGGCTGCGTCATCTTGTGTTATCAGCCGCAGCGCTCGTGAGCAGCGCCTCGAACGCGGCCCGCGTTGCGTACGAGCGCTGCGTGCCGGGCTTGGTCACGGAGTCGGCCGCGTAGCGGACCGCGCGCTCGAGCGCGACCCGCGTCGGGTGTCCGCTCGTCAGATGATGGACGAAACTGCCGATGAAGGCATCGCCCGCGCCGGTCGTATCGATCGCGTCGACGGAAACGCCGGGGACGTGCAGGGTCTCGTTCGCGTCGACGAGCAGCGCGCCGTCCGCGCCGAGCGTGACGATGATGCGCTCGATATCGCGCGCGACGAGTGATCTCGCCGCGGCAACGACCTCGTCGCGCGTTGCAACGGGAAGCCCGGAGAGGAGCGCGAGTTCGGATTGGTTTGGAATCAGATACGCGATCCCGCGCAGCCGCTCGACATCGAGCCCCGCGACGGCCGGCGCCGGATTGAGGATGACCGGCAGCCCGAGCGCAACCCCGCGTTCGATCGCCGCATAGACGGTTTCGAGCGGCGTCTCGAGTTGCACGACGAGCGCCGCGCACGTACGCAAGTCGGCTTCGGCGCGGGCGATATCCGCCGGTGCGAGTGCATCGTTCGCACCGCGAACGATCAGGATCCGATTCTCGCCCGAGGGTTCGACGATGATCGGCGCAACGCCGCTCGCCGCGCCCGCAACGGTCCGCACGTGGTCCGTCGCGATGCCGAGCGAGGTGAGATTCGCGCGCGCCCCCTCACCGAAGGCATCGTCGCCGACGCACGCGACGAAGACGACCGGGCTGCCGAGCAGCGCCGCCGCCACGGCCTGATTTGCGCCCTTGCCGCCGGGTGCCATCGTAAAGCGCGGTGCATCGAGCGTTTCGCCGCGTTCGGGCATACGCGTGACGTAGGTGATGAGGTCGGTCATGATGCTGCCGACGACGGCGATCCGTCCGCTGCGCTCGTCTGCGTCCACGTTAGCGGAAGATGCCGTGAAAACCGAACGGGATCGGGTGCGGCACGCGCGCGCGGGCCAGCACGCCGAGGTCGCGCGCATCGTTCGCGTGCGCGACCGACGGCAACCCGAGCCGGTAGTCGGCGGCGAGGAACGGAGCGATGGCGGTCGTCATCGATCCTCGTAACCGGATGCGGTCCGGCCGCGGATGCGTGTTAGATCGAGAGATGATACCGGGCACCGTAGACGCCGACCGGACCGCGCACGAGATTGTATCCCGGGTTGAAGACGCGCTGGAAATCGAAGGTGATCCCGGCGTGCGTGCCGATGCCGATTTTGTAATACGTCTCGTAGAGGTGCTCGCCGCCGTAGCTCTGGCCGCCGTCGCCGATGAGCACGCCGATGCCGCCCGCGGCGAAATATGCCTGCGCCGGCGCGGCGAGCGAGTTCGCCACACCGGCAAGCCCGAAGGTGTCGTTCGGCCGATGGTAGAGCCCGCCGCTAATCGAGATTCCGCCCATGATCGAGCGATCGATCTCGGTGAAATCGTCCGCTTCGTACGTTCCGTTCATCGCGCTCAAGCGCGCGAAGAGCCCGACGTCGGTCGCGATTTCTTGTGAGAGGTTGAGCCCCGCACCGACCTTCACGTGCTTGTTCGTGCGGACGCTCGTCGTACTTGGGAGCGTGCCGGTCGCTTGCGCGAGCGCGAGCGCATCCGCGTAGCTTCCGAAGTAGCCGTCGTCTTCGTAGACGAGCGCTTTCATCGCTCCGGGATGCCCGCCGAAGAAGGAGGTGTCTTGCTCGTATTCGACCACGACGGAGGATTGCTCGAGCGGCACGTGCTCGATCTCGATCCCATTGGGCACGAGCGAGAGTTGGAACAGCCCCACCCGAATCGCCGAATGCGGGTTCACGAGCTCGGCGCTCGCGCCGTACGTGTAGCCCCACGAATCCGCCGCGTAATCGAACGATCCCATGTCGATGATCGACCAGTTGAGGAAATCGTTCTTCGGATCGTGCGCATAGGGGTTCGTGTCGAACACGTCGACCGTCGAGAATTTTCCCACCGTCAGCGTGAGGTGCTTCGCGTCGACCGATTCGCCGAGTTGGTTCACATCGGGATCGACCGTCTGTTTTTCGCCGCCGAGCTCGAAGGTCTGGCGGATGAAGATGCGCTGGATGCGGCCGTACGAGCGATCGCGGCCGACCTTGTAGGCCTCGCCGCTGAGAAACCCGGCGGCGCCGTAGGTGCCGTTGTAGATTTGCCCCGGCGGCGCCGGATTGCCGAGGCCGAATCCCTGATCGATCTCGGGATCGATGTAGCCCTCGCCGCCCTTCCAGAGCCGGGCACCAAGATACAGCGTCCCGTCCGCGGTCTTCGCCGTGTCGGGGTTCGGCGCCAGACTCTGCGGACCCGAGTACGCCGCCGGGAACCCGCCGTGATATTGCTGCGTCACCGTGGCCTGCGCGTGAACGCTGAACCGTTCGGGGACCGGTGTGGCCGTTGCGCTCGCCGCCGGCGAGGGTGCGGGTGCCGGGGAGGCGGCGAGCGGCGCGCTCTGGGCGCGCGCGCCGCCGAGGGACGCGACCAGAAGAACGCCCACGGTCGCGAGACCGAGCGCGAGGCGATGCGTGGACACCGGGATCTCCAAACGGCAGATACGGGAGAACGCAGGCCGCTCGGACCCACGACGGAGCCTCGCGCGTCGACACGAGGCGACGTGACATTCGCCAGGCTGGTTCGCGAACTCCCCTGCCGGGCGCGTCGGTCGAACCAGGAGCGCCCCGAGCCAGGAGTGTCACGGCGCGACAGGCGAGTTGTGAGCCGATAGTATGCATGGTGACCATCCACAGACGGGTCCGGGAGCGCTGATCGACGCGCTCGGGGCGTACCTTCCCGGCGACGAGCGCGAAGCGCGCATGGTCGCGCGCACGCAAGCGTTCTTAGCCGCCGCAGACGACCCGTTCTCGCGCCGCTCGTTCGCGCCCGGACACATCACCGGTTCCGCCTGGATCGTCGATGCGGAGCGCACGCACGCGCTGCTCGTGCACCACCGTAAACTCGAGCGCTGGTTGCAGCCCGGCGGCCATGCCGAAACGGAGCGCGACGCGCTCGCGATCGCGCTGCGCGAAGCGCGCGAGGAGACGGGATTGCACGGGCTGCGTCTCGCGCAGCCGGGGATCTACGACGTCGATGTCCACGTGATCCCCGCGCGCGGCGACGACCCCGAACACGCGCACTTCGATATCCGGTTCGCGTTCGTCGCCGATCGCGGCGAGCCGTTCGTCGTGAGCGAAGAGTCGCACGCGCTTGCCTGGCGGCCGATCGCGGAACTCGATCGGGACGGCGTCGATGAATCCGTGCGCCGCCTGGCGCGCAAAACGGCCCGCTTACCGTGAACGACGCCAAGGAGGCCTATCTCGCGATTCTGGCGCGCGAGCCCGGGAATCGCGATGCGCTGGTCGGCCTGGCGGATCTGGTCGAGCGGGCCGGCTACCAGATCGAAGCCTGCGGGTTGCTCACCGAAGCCGCGCGGCTGTATCCCGAGGACGTGCAGATCGCCGTCTTGCGCGGCAGCGCGCTCGCGCGGGCGGGCGATCTGCCCGAAGCGCGCGCCGCGTTCGATCTGGCGCGCTATCTTGCGCCCGAGGATCGCACGATCCGCCGCAAGTACGCCGAGACGCTGGCCGAGCGCGAGCAGTTCTTCGGCGACGCCGCGTTCGCGGAGGCGTGGCGGCTCGACGAACGCCGCGAACACGTCGCCGCACGGCGCGCGTATCTCACGATCCTCGCGCGCGATCGCACGCATCTCGGCGCGCTCGTCAACCTCGGCACGCTGCACATGCGTTTCGGACGACCGACGCTCGCGCGGCTCACCTATCAGCGCGCGGTCGCCGCCCACCCGCAGTCCCGCATCGCGCGCATCAATCTCGCGCGGCTCGTGTACGAGTCCGATCACGCGCTCGCCGAAGCGCAATACGCGGCGCTCGTCGCGGCCGATCCCGAGGACATCGACGGCCTCGCGGGGTTCTCGCGCTTGGCCGAAGATCGCGGCGATTTCGAGCAGGCGCGCGAACTGCGCAAGCGCGCGCTCAAGAATCGCCGCATCATTTTCTCGCGCTACACGGGGAGCGGACGGCCGCTGCGCGTGTTGCTCGTCGAAACGGGCGATGACGGGAACATCCCGCTGCCGCTGATCCTCGATGCGCGCAAGTTTCTGAGCGCGGCGCTCGCGGTCGAGGCGTACGATCCGCGCGTGCCGCTGCCGCCGCACGACGTCGTCTTCAACACGATCGGCGATGCCGATCGCTGCGCTGCGGCGCTCGCGCTCGCCGAGAGCGTCATCGCGCAGACGCGCGCGCCGCTGATCAACGCGCCGGCTGCCGTGCTGGCGACGACACGCGCGCGCAACGCGCGCCGGCTGCGCGCGATCGACGGCGTCATCACGCCGCGCACGCTGCGCACGGCGCGCGCCGATTTCCTCGGCCCGGACGGCGTCGATGCGGTCCACGCGCGCGGGTTCCACTTTCCGCTCTTGCTGCGCGCGCCCGGATTTCATACCGGGAAACACTTCGTCGAAGTGACCGAGCCCGGTGCGTTCGCGGCGGCCGTCGCGGCGATCCCCGGCGATGACGTGCTCGTGATCGAGCGGCTCGACGCGCGCGGTCCCGACGGCAAGTTTCGCAAGTACCGCGTGATCGCGATCGACGGGACGCTCTATCCACTGCACGCCGCGGTCTCACACGATTGGAAGGTGCACTATTTCAGCGCCGACATGAAGTCCTCAGCCGAGCACCGGGCCGAGGATGCGGCGTTTCTCGACGATCTGCCGGAGACCGTCGGGCCGCGCGCGATGCAGGCGCTCGGGGGCATCATCACGGCGCTCGGGCTCGAGTATTGCGGGATCGACTTCGGCCTCGACGCCGCGGGCAACGTGCTGGTGTTCGAGGCGAACGCGACGATGTTGATCCCGCCCGCCGGCAGCGATCCGCGCTTCGCGTACCGGGTGCCGGCGGTGCAGCGGCTCGTCCACGCGACGCAGGCGATGCTCTACGCGCGGGCCGCCGCCGGCAGGCCTGCTAGTGCGCCGCTCGCGTGAGCCGATCGCGCACGGCGGCGTTGGCTTCGGTATCTGGGGGAAGCGCGGTTAGGATCGTTTCGTAGCCCGCATCGTCGAGCGCGCGCAGCGTTGCGTAGAGGTCGCGCGCCGCCGCGGCCGGATCCTCGGGCAGCGTGAGTACGCCGGCTCGCTCTCCGGCTGCGGCGCGTCGCTGCGCTTCGGCCACCGGATCGCCGGCGAGCACCAAGCGCGCACGCGGTGCGTAGTGCGATGCCAGCGTGCCGGGGGCACGTACCGTCCCCTCGATGCTCGTGACGACGGCAACGCCCAGTGCCGCTCCGATCGCCGTCGGCCCGATTGCGCCCGCGCGGACGATCGCGGGTACGGTGCCCGTCAAATCGACGATCGTCGACTCGAGACCGATGCGCGCCGGGCCACCGTCCACGATCAGATCGACATCCGCCCCGAGATCGAAACCGACGTGCTGCGCGCGCGTCGGACTGACGCGCCCGAACCGATTTGCGGACGGTGCCGCAAGCGCGCCGCCGAAGGTCGCGATGATCTCGAGCGCGAGCGGATGATCGGGGACCCGAACGGCGACCGTGCCTTGTCCACCCGTCACGAACGGTGCCACGATAGCGCTTTTCGGCACGATCATCGTCAACGGTCCGGGCCAAAACCGTCGCGCGAGCGTGGCCGCGCGGTCGTCGTCGGTTCGCGTATAGCGCGCGAGCCACGACGCGTCGGCGAGGTGGAGGATGAGCGGGTGATCGACGGGTCGACGCTTGATCGCGTAAATTCGCGAAACCGCGGCTGCGCTTGCCGCGTCGGCGGCAAGGCCATAGACGGTCTCGGTCGGAAGCCCGATGACGCCGCCCGCGCGCAGGACTGCGACCGCGCGCCGGACGGTCTGCTCCATGGCCTAGGTTGTCCCGCCGTCCGGCTCGATGCGCGAGAAGCCCGCGAACGGCACGAGCACGGCGGGCAGCGTCACGCCGCCGTCCGCGTCTTGGTAATTCTCCAGCACCGCGAGCAGCGTGCGGCCGACCGCGAGCCCCGAGCCGTTGAGCGTGTGCACGAATTCGGGCTTGGCTTTGGGTTCGCGGCGAAAGCGCATGTTCGCGCGCCGCGCTTGAAAATCGGTGCAGTTCGAGCACGAGCTGATCTCGCGATAGCCGCCGCCGTCGCTCGGCAGCCAGACCTCGAGATCGAACGTCTTCGCCCCATTGAAGCCGACGTCTCCGCTGCACAAGAGCATCGTGCGATGCGCGAGGCCGAGCTCTTGCAAAAGCCCCTCGGCGTGCGCCGTGAGCGCATCGAGGTCGGCGAACGACCGTTCCGGCAGCGTGAGCCACACGAGTTCGACCTTCTCGAACTGATGCTGACGGATGAGCCCGCGCGTGTCTTTCCCGGCCGCCCCGGCCTCTTTGCGAAAACACGGCGTGAGCGCGCAATAGCGGCGCGGCAGCGAGTCGCCGGCCAGGATTTCGTCTTTATGATACGCGGTCAGCGGCACTTCGGCCGTCGGGATCAGGAACAGATCCGCGTTCTGATCCTGGAACATCGCGTCGGCGAATTTCGAGAGCTGACCGGTTGCGAACATCGTCGCGCGCGTGACGAGGTACGGCACCGCGAGCTCGGTGTAGCCGTTGCGCGCGGCGCGATCGAGGAAGAAGAGCGCGATCGCGCGTTGCAACCGCACGCCCGCGCCTTTGAGCACCGAGAAGCGCGAGCCCGAGAGTTTCGCGGCGCGCTCGAAATCGATGATGCCGAGCGCCTCGCCGAGTTCCCAGTGGGCCTTGGGCGCAAAGTCGAAGACGCGCGGTTCGCCCCACGTGCGCACGACCACGTTCTCGTCGCTGCCCGCGCCCGCCGGGACGCTCGCATCGAGCACATTCGGAACCTCGGAGAGCAGCGCCGCGATGCGTTCCTCGAAGCCCGGCAGCGTGGCGCTGCCCGCCGCGATGCGTGCGTCGAGGGCGGCGAGTTCGGGCCGCAATTCGGCCGCCGCGGCAGCCTTGTCGGTCGCGACCTTCACGCGCTCGGTGAGCGCGTTCTTCTCCGCCTTGAGCGCCTCGACGGCGGTCACGCCGGACCGCCACGCGGCATCGAGTTCGAGCACGGCGTCGACGAAGGAGGGGTCTTGGCCGCGCCGCTGCGCGGAGGCGCGAACCTGGTCGGGATCGCGGCGGATCAAAGCGATATCTAGCATCGGTAGCGAAGCGGCGCGTTATGCGGAGTTCGCAAGCGCTCCTACCCGGCGCCGCTTTTGCGGTCGATCACCTCCCGGGACCGGAGCAAGCGATCGTGGCGTACGCCGCGGCGATCGGGCTGAATCCGGCCGGGGTGGAATCGGTCACGCTCGATGCGGCGTACGACCGCATCCTGGCGCACGACATCGCCGCCGACCGGGCCTATCCCGCGGACGCGCGGTCGACGATGGACGGGTTCGCCGTCCGCGCCGCCGACGGCACGAGCGCGCGCCGGATCACGGGCGAGGTGCGGATGGGTCACGCGCCGGAGCGCGCGATCGGCCCGGGCGAGACGCTGCGCATCCCGACCGGCGGCGTCCTGCCCGACGGCGCCGATGCCGTCATTCCGTTCGAGGACGTCGAGGAACACGACGGGACGATCGTGCCGCGCGAAGCGCCGGCCGTGGGCGACTCGCTCACGCCCGCCGGCGCCGATCTGCAGGCCGGTGACGCCGTGCTCGCGGCCGGCCGCCGGATCGGCGGACCGGAACTGGGGCTGCTCGCGACCCTCGGGTATGCGACGGTTCCCGTCTACCGCCGGCCGCGCGTCGCGATCATTTCGACCGGCGATGAACTCGTCGATCCGGGGGCCCGGCCGGAGCGCGGTCAAATTCGCGATTCGAATCGCTACGCGATCGCCGGCACGCTGCGCGCGCTCGGCGCCGAGCCGCTGCATATCGCGCGCGCGCCGGACCGCATCGACGAGCTGGTCGCGCGACTCCGTGAGGGCTGCGAACGCGCGGACGCCGTGATCCTCACCGGCGGTTCGTCGGTCGGCGAGCGCGACCTCACCCCCGACGCGATCGAACGGCTCGGGGGAACGATCGTCGTCCACGGCTTGCGGGTGAAGCCCGGCAAGCCGACGGTGCTGGCCGGGATCCCGCGCAGCGGCTCGATCGGCACCGTTCCCGTCATCGGCCTGCCCGGCAATCCGACCTCGGCGCTGCTGATCCTCGAGGCGGTCGCGGCGCCGATCGTCACGGCCCTCGGCGGCGCGCTCCCGGCGCCGCCGCCGGCCCGCGTGTACCCGGCCGGGGCGGCGTTTGCGGGCCGGGCCGGTTGGACGTGGTTCGTGCCGGCCGAGATCCGCGACGGCCGCGCCTATCCGCTGGCCCTGCGCTCCGCGCATACGAGCCTGCTGGCACGGGCACATGGCTACGTCGTGCTTCCCGAAGACGGCCCGCGGATCGCGCCGGGGGAGGACGCGCTCGTGATCCGCTTCCGCTCCGGAGGTCGCTCGTGAAACTCGCGCTCGCCGCGCTCGCCGCCGTCGCCGTCGCCGTCCTGACGGCGTGCACCGGAACCCATATCGATACCGAGAAACCGCTCTCGAGCTACACGATCCCGCCCGAGGCCGAGGCCACGTTCAAAGACGGTCTGCTGGTCGCGTCGATCAAAGCCAAACTCGCCGCCGACGACCTCGATTCCGCAACGCGCGTGCACGTCGCCGTGCGCGACGGCGTGGCGACGCTCTCGGGCTCCGCGCGCAGCGCCGCGCAACGGGCGAAAGACGTCACGCTCACCGCCGGAGTCACCGGCATTTCGCGGGTCGAGAACGAGCTCGGCGTCGCGCCGTCGCGCGATGCGAAAGACGCCGGCGACGTCGCGCTCGCGGCCCGGATCACCGGGGCGCTGGTCGCGCAAACGGGGATCAACGCGCTCTCGGTGCACGTCAGCGTGAACGGCGGAGCGGTCACGCTGAGCGGTCATGCGCCGAGCGCGGCGATCAAAGCGACGATGCTCGCGGCCGCGAAGGGAACCCCGGGCGTCCGCAACGTCGACGATCGCATCGCGGTTCGGGAGTAAGATGTCCGACACGCCGTCCCCGACGCCGCTGGTTGCCGCCGTCCCCGCCGTCACCCCGTTCGTCGCGCCCGAAGAGCTCGCGCGCCGCGTCGGTCGCAGCTCGCTGCTGCGCCTGGGCGCAAACGAAAGCTCGTTCGGGCCCTCGCCCGCGGCGATCGCCGCGATGCGCGACGAGATCGGGCACGCGAATTGGTACGGGGATCCGGAATCGGTCGAGCTGCGGGACGCGATCGCGCAGCGCCATGCGGTCGCGCGCGAGAACGTGACGATCGGCTCGGGGATCGACGACTTGATGTCGCTGCTCGTGCGCACGTTTTGCGCACCCGGTGAAGCGTCGCTTGCGACCGCGGGCACCTACCCCACCTGGACCTACCACGTCCTGGCGTACGGCGCGCGCCACGAAACCGTGCCGCCGACCGCGGCGGCCGCGATCGACGTCGACGCGCTGATCGCCGGCGCTCGCGAGCTCCGGCCGAAGGTCGTCTACGTCGCCAACCCCGACAACCCGAGCGGCGCGTTCGTCGAAGCCGAGGAGCTCGCACGGTTGCGCGCCGGTCTCCCGGACGACGTGCTGCTGGTTCTGGACGAGGCGTATGCGGATTTCGTCGATCCCGCCCGGCTGCCGCCGGCGGTGCTCGACCCGCGCACGATCCGGCTGCGCACCTTTTCGAAGGCCTACGGCCTGGCGGGAGCTCGGGCGGGCTACCTGATCGCCGATGCTTCTTACGTGGGGACGTTTCAGAAGATCCGCCAGCACTTCGGCGTGAACCGCAACGCGCAGATCGGCGCGCTTGCGGCGCTGCGCGACGATGCGTACAAAGCGCAGATCGTCGCCGAAGTCGCGCGCGGCCGTGAGGAGTACGCCGAGCTCGGCCGGCGACTCGGTGTGCGGACGCTTCCCTCGGCGACCAACTTCGTGTGCTTCGAGATCGGTACGCGCGCGCAGGCCGAAACGATGGTCGCAACGCTGCTCGAGCTCGGCGTCTTCGTGCGCAAACCATATGCGCCGCCGATCGACGGCTTCATTCGCGTCACCGTCGGAACGCCGGCGGAGCGTGCGGCGTTCGGCACCATCTTCGCCGAGGCGCTCGATCGCATGCGCGAAAAGGCCTTTCCCTAATTTGCGCTACGCGATCTTCTCCGATATCCACGGGAATCTCGAATCACTTCAGGCAGCGCTCGCGCTGACCGAACCGGCTGATGAAGTCGTGTGCCTGGGCGATGTCGTGGGGTACGGCCCCAACCCCAACGAGTGCGTCGCGATCGTGCGCGAGCGCGCGAGCGTGACCGTGCTCGGCAACCACGATGTCGCGGCGATCGACAACTTCGGACTCTCGTATTTCAACCCGGCCGCGCGGGCCGCGATGGAGTGGACGCAGGGCGTGCTGCTCGCGGAGCATCATGCCTGGCTCAATTCGCTCGGGTACGAGTTCCGGCTGCCGGAATTCTTGCTCGTCCACGGCGCGCCCGTGAACTACTTCGAGTACATTTTGGATAAGGCCGGGGCGGCGCGCGCGTTCGCTGCCTCCGATGCGCCGTTGATCTTCGTGGGCCACACGCACATCTCGGGATATTACGCCCTGCGCCCCGACGGCAGCATCGATGCGAAGCTGTTGCAGAAGGGCGGGACGTTTTCGCTCGACGAAGGGTCACGCTACGTCGTCAACGTCGGGAGCATCGGGCAGCCGCGGGATCTCAACCCGCGAGCTTCGTTCGGGTTTTACGAGCCGGCGACGCGCACGATCGAGATCGTTCGCTACGAGTATCCGATTGCACGCGTTCAGGAAAAGATCGCCTCGGTCCAGTTGCCCGAGGCGCTGGCGCGCCGGCTCGCCGTGGGCCGCTAGCCGCCGGTGCGTATTCCCGTGGAGGTCCCGTCATGAAGAGATTGCTCGCGCTCGGCGCGTCGCTGGTCACGCTCCTCGCCGCGGCGCCGAGGCCGGGTGAGGCGCGCAACGACTACGCTAACGCCGCGTTCAGCACGGCGATGAGCGCGGGACTGCGCGCCTTTTACGCGCGCGACTTCGAGGGCGCACGGCACGATTTCGACACCGCGATCCAAATCGTCCCCGACAACACCCTGGCGATCTCGTTTCTCAATGCGACCGCGGCGCAAGTGCCCGGAACGCTCGATACGCTCGTCTCGGATGAGGAAGACCGGCTCGTCAAGGAGCCGCACGATTATCTCGCCCACGTACGGCTGGGTTTTTCGTATATGTTCGCGACGATCAGCGGGCGCGATCGCGACGTCGATGCGCGCGAGGAGTTCGATCAGGCCGTGAACATCGACCCCGATCGCGCCGCGGCGCACGACGGTCTGGGCATCATGCGCGAGAACGAGCGCAGCGCGAATCGGGCGAAAGTCGAATTCCTCACGGCGCTTGCCGCCGACAAGAACGACGTGCTCGCGCGCGAGTATCTCGCGAGCATCTATCAAGTCGATTTGCGCGATCCGCAGCGCGCGCTTGCCTACGTCGTCGATATCCCGAACGTCGTGCCCGATTACGCCGACATCTACTATCACATGGCGTCGCTCTTCGACGACCTCGATCAGCCCGAGGCGGCGATCAAGTTCGCGACGCGTGGCCTCGAGGAAGACCTCGGTCACGTCGGCGAGGCGGGTCAGCACGGCTACACGCTGCTCGCGAAAATCTATATCGCGCAGAAGAAACTCGACGACGCGCGCCGCGTGCTGAAGGCGGCGATCACGGCCAACACCGACGCCGCCTACGCCGAGACGCTGCTCAAGCGCGTCAACGACGGCGATTACGATGCGGGCGCACCGAGAGCCGCCGCGGCGCCGATCTCCGGCAAGTGACCGGCGGGGTTCCGGTCGACGACGGCAACTGCTTTGCCTGCGGTCCGCACAACCCGGACGGTCTGCAACTCAAATTCGAGCGCAACGCCGACGGCAGCGTTCATGCAACGCTCGTCCTCGATCCCAAATTTCAAGGGTGGCAGGGCATCGCGCACGGCGGGATCGTGATGATGCTGCTCGATGAGGCGATGGCGCACGCATCCGGCCACGCCGGCGAGCGCGGGATGACGGCCTCGATGTCGGTGCGTTTTCGCAAGCCGGTTCCGCTCGGCGTGCCGCTCGTACTCGACGGGTTCGTGCGCTGGCGGCGCGGTCGCGTGCTCGGTCTCGAAGGCCGCGTCAGCGAAGCGGACGGCACCCTGCTCGCCACGAGCGAAGGGAACTTCGTCTCCGCGGGAACGATGTAGTGAGACGATGCCCGAGATGAAGCCGGTAACGATGCCCAAGATGAAGCGGTAACGATGCCCAAGATGAAGCTGCTGCGCCGCACCGAGGAAAAGGCGGTGAGCGCGCCCACGATCGAAAATCGCCGCGCGCGCTACGAGTACGAGATCATGGAGACGTACGTTGCGGGGATGGCGCTTACGGGAACCGAGGTCAAATCGCTGCGTACCGGCGCCGGTGCGTCGATCAACGAGGCCTACGTGCGCATCCGCGAAGGTGAAGCGTTCCTCGTTTCGATGACGATCCCGGTCTATAAAGAGGGCTCGTTCTCGAACCACGAACCGGGGCGGCCGCGCAAGCTCTTGATGAAGCGCGCCGAGATCGACCGGCTCGCGAGCCGTCTCGGCGAGAAGGGCTTCACGCTGGTCCCGTTGCGGCTGTTCTTCACCGAACCCGGCACCGAAGGTCACAAACCCGGCGTCGCCAAGGTGCTGCTCGGCGTCGCCCGCGGCAAAAAACAATGGGACAAACGCCGCGAGGAAATGGCTCGCGACGTCAAGCGCGATATCGCCCGCGCCATCCGGAGCTAAAGCCAAGATGAGTGGCACGCCCATCCTTCGACAGGCTCAGGATGACACGCTGGCGCGGCACGATGACACGCTGGCGCGGCACGATGACACGCTGGCGCGGCGGGATGAGATGGTGACGGAGCGCGGCGAGCTTCCGTGTCATCCTGAGCCTGTCGAAGGATGGGCATGAGATCATGCGCGGAGCAAAACCGGAACGTGCCCTGGATGCGTTAGTCATCGCCGCCGTTACCATCGAACCGGGCGATCCGGTCGTCGTTGCCTGTAGCGGCGGTCCGGATTCCGTCGCGCTCGCCTCGGTGTCGGATCGAATTGCGCGGGAGCGCGAAATCCCGTTGATCCTTGCGCACGTGAATCATGGCGTTCGCGAAAGTGCGTGGCAAGACGAATGCGTCGTCCTGTCCATCGCGGCGCGGCTCGGGCGCCCGGTGAAAATCGCTGCCCTCGACGGCGTCCCCCCGGACGAAGGCTCGCTGCGCGAGGCGCGCTACGCGGCGTTGGCGCGGATCGCCCGCGAAAACGGTGCTCGAACGATCGCAACCGCCCACACGGCGGAGGACCAAACTGAGACGGTCTTGCTCGCCCTCTTTCGCGGTACCGGACCGGACGGACTCGGTGGGATGCCGGCCGAGCGCGTCCTGGACGGCGACCTGCGCCTCGTTCGCCCGCTGCTGCGCGCCGGGCACGACGAGCTGCGCGCCGAGCTTGCTCGCTCCGGCCTTCCGTACGTGCTGGATCCGTCGAACGAGGACGCTCGCTACCGGCGCAGCGCCGTCCGCGCGGCGCTGGTCGCGCTGCGCCAAGAATTTCCGGGACTGGATCGGGCGGTCGCCCGGTGCGCCGAGATCTTGCGCGCCGAACGGTCCGGCGATCCGCGCGCGCTCGAGCGCCGCGCGCTGCGCGATCGGCTGCGCGATGAAGGCGTGTTGCGGGATATCCCGTTCGAGCGCATCGAAGCCGCCCTGACCGCCCGCCCCGAGGCCCGCGTTTTTCTCAAACCGGGTCTCGAACTCGATGCCGGAGACCTCCGTTGACTCTTCCTCTCGTCACCACGATCGAATCCGTCGTCTTCAGCGCGGCGGACATCGCGCTTGCGATACAGCGCATGGCGGAAGAAATCGCCCGGGATTATGCCGGTCGTGAAATCGTCTTGCTGGGCGTGCTCAAAGGCGCCGTCTTCGTGACCGCCGATCTGGCGCGTGCGCTCGACTCGATCCCCGGGGGACCGAGCCGGATCGAACTGGATTTTTTGGGCGTCTCGAGCTACGGCAACGCCTCGCGTTCCTCGGGGGAGGTGCGGCTGGTCCAGGATACCTCGCACTCGATCGAGGGCAAGCATGTGCTCGTCGTCGAGGACATCGTCGACAACGGGCTGACCCTACGCTACCTGCGGATGCTGCTCGGCGGCCGGGCTCCGGCGTCCCTGGCGGCTGCCGTCTTGCTTGACAAGCCCTACAATCGGCGCGTCGAGGTCCCGGTCGAATATGTCGGAATGGTGTGTCCCGACGAATTTGTCGTAGGGTACGGTCTGGACTATCAGGAACGGTATCGGACTCTGCCCTACGTCGCCAAACTCCGCGCCGAGGTCTTCGACGCGTAAAATTCGGTGAACGTCGGTACATCTGGAACGCCGGAAGGCGATCTGGGGTTGTCTAAGAGGTAAACCGGTTACCGGGGAGTTCGTAAGTACACATTTTTATGGGCAAACACCTCAAGTCCGTCATCATCGTCCTGCTGATCTTCGTCGTCGTGATCGTGATCGTCAACAAGGTCGTGATCCAGCAGCCGCCGGCGCAGCGCATCTCCTACACGCAGTTCTATGCGAAAGTCGACGCCAACGAAGTCCGCAAGGTGACGATCGTCGGCCACGACGTTTCCGGCGAGGAGACGGACGGCAGCACCCATTTCGTCACGACGCTGCCCGACGGCGATCGCGACGTCTATACCGACCTGCGTAGCCACCACGTCGACATCAGCGTCGACACGGCTTCGACCTCGCCGTTCTTCGGCATGATCGTGAACTTCATTCCGTTCGCGATCTTCGCGCTGATCTTGCTCTTCATCTTACGGCAAGCGCAGAGCGGCGGCTCGCAGGCGCTCTCGTTCGGGCGTTCCCGCGCGAAGCTGCAGAGTGAGAACCGGCCCAAGGTGACGTTCAACGACGTCGCCGGCGTTGAAGAAGCGAAAGAAGAGCTGGGCGAGGTCGTCGAGTTCCTCAAGTATCCGAAGAAA
>Ga0116228_10002177_pt1 | contig 16843 bp, 12 predicted proteins | sample S1TSphfallax_2_FD_89694 | JGI IMG/M metagenome (GOLD analysis project Ga0116228, IMG submission 89694) | Host-associated microbial communities from peat moss isolated from Minnesota, USA - S1T2_Fc - Sphagnum fallax MG | ecosystem: Host-associated > Plants > Peat moss > Unclassified | place...
AATGATGATTAAGAAGCCGATTGTTGCAAATGTAGTTTCATTACATTTTCAAATTAAAAAATTCATTTCTTTTAAATACTTGCCTTGTAATTGCAATAACCATTTTTTTGGACATTCGAATCCCTAAACCCTAACTGTTACTCAAACTTGGATCTTTAAAAAAAAATAAAACCCTAATACTTGAAAATCCCCTTTAATTAAAAAAAACATTGACCTTACAGGGAGGTTCTAGATTTTTTTTAAAAAATTCAAAAACCTTACCTAAAGGCTTTTTCAAAAATTAATAATTAAAAAGTAACCCCCAAGGTTTTCCAAAAAAACTAAAAACCACCCAACGTTGGTTTAAACGATATACTTACTTAGAAGTCAATTTTCCTACCTATTTGCCTATATATGAAACCTATTCCTATATAATTAATTACCAATATGAAAACAAATATTAATTTAGTTGAAGTTCATCCACAATAGAGTAATAACGAACATCTAACGGTGGGTGCTAATTCACTATTGCCCTATTTTGGTATTGCAAATACTAAGCTTCGTAAACTTTGATAATATCCAAAAAAAACCACTAAGGTGCTCAATTGAATAAATTTTTAAAAATTCATGTAAAATTATTGATTAAAAAAATCAACAACCGTTGAATGTAATTATGAATAAAACTTATGTTATGTAGGACAATGTAGTTTTAAAGATTTTCAATTTTAGTTGAAAATTTGATACAACATGCTAGCCCTCTACCATTGACCTTGACTTGGGGGTGCCAATGGCTTGTTAATAAAGTTTGCCATCGTGTTCCAAAAGTAAAAATATGATACGACAATACCAATGCAACCATAAAATCTAAAAAATATTAATTTATTGTAGATTTTTTAAATGCACTAATAATTGTAAAAATCTACCAGGCTGTTTTTATGTAGAACATCCCTAATGACTTGAGATGCATATTATGTTTGGATAAAAAACAATAAAGTTTATGTTGATTTGGGGCTATAAAATGTCTTTGGGCTAGTATTTTTGCATAAAGTGCGATGTCTTTTGCACATCTAACAATTGCTATTGATTGGGCATATAAAATGATTGGTCTAGGTCTAGGTGGTTTATTATTACAATGGTAGTTTCACCTCCAAATCCCACATTTCATGGTTGTGGGTGGGGTTTGGGAAAAAGTAAGTAAGCCATTTCGAATGTGAGAAGTATAGTTGGAGTCTCAAATGCCTACTCGGTATGGGTGGAGTTACTTTTTACTACTTTTTGTTTTGCACATTTTTCTTTTTAGATTTCATTCACATTATGAATATATGGAAATACTTAAATTATGTAATCATTGTTTTCAAAAACATGACTAAAAAAATTGAAAGACATTAAATTTTTCCATAAAGTTAGGAAAACACAACATTGAAACCTTGAGTTTGGTCCAAAACCAGGTGAGATTAAAAAAAAAACCTACAAAAATGTACATTAGCCTTCAATGCGGGTCAAATTCAAAAATGCAACCAAGTTCCATGGGTTGGGATGGGTTTCAATGTCCGATGTGTGGGTGGCTTCAATAGGAAAATTTGCATCCAAAAAGGAAATGGGTGACAAACTTGTGTTATCCCCAAAAGAGGAGTTGGGATATGAAGGGATTGTTATCAGGTTGGAAGAGGTGCAAGGGGGTTTTATTGAGAGGGGGAAACAATTGTTGCAAAAAAGGAGATTATATTGGTTTGTTGGAAGAGAATAAGGTGTTCTTGTTTATGGTTTGTCGTACTTCGTCTACCTTAAGACTTGAATGCAACAATGATGTTCAACATCTTTACATGTTGCAAGACATCAAGTTATATATTGTGGGCTTCCAATTAAGGACTTTGAATCTCATTAACGATGGAATGTCGGAAGGAATGAACAACCACTACTGGGAAGGTAGAGGATCAGTGGTAAGAATATCAAAATTATTGAAAGGCCTTAAAAATGTGCATTACTTAGTGTGTTCCGAAAGATAAACACATTAGCAGTTGACCTTAATGCCTATTCATAGAAAGGAAGGAGCCTTTGTTCTTTTTCACAACTACAATAAGGAGGAAAATGTTGAAAAACTCTAAACCAAAAAATAATGTGGTGGAAAAGAGGCGGGTAATGGTATTTCCTTTTACTTTCAAGCTAAGATGGATGAATATTTGATGTAAGATCGGGAGTAGGAAAGAGGTGGGCTTCATGCGGGCTTTGTGGAATAAGGCAATTACAATTAACAATTGGAAAGCTAAGGTGGACAATTTGATCAATCAAACTTGCCCATTGTGTGTTAATGAAAAAAAATCCACATTGCACAAATTTTGGGAGTGTTGCCATGCACAATGGGCTTGGGAGTACACACAAGTCATTGTGTGTGAGCTTGCCTACGGTTACAAGCCATCATGGGTGGTTGCCCCCCAACATTGGAAACAATCTGTTTTGGCTGCCAAAAGTCCAAGGCAAGTGCAGCATGTGGAGAACATACAGTCTTTGTTAAGGGGTATCACACTTTGCACTTTGTGGATTGAATGGAATGATTTGGTTTTCAACAATGAAAGATGGAATGTTATTAAAATTCACAAAGTTATTTGGGATGCCCTACTTGATTATGGTAGGGCAGCTTGGAATAGATGTATGAGGCTAATTAAAAAAATCCCTAAGATGAAAAAAAAACACTTTTTGAGAAGTTTGATAAGAGCTGGGGTAGGCACTTACTTACTTACAATTTAGCGTCAGTAGGTGGGCCAAAGTGCCTGGGCCAGAGCACCAGGTTATTTGTGTTAGAATATGTAGCTTTGTTAGGTGGTGTTATGATGGGTCTTGAAGGGCTTCATTGATTAAGGTTCCGAGCGCATGGTGGCGCTCCTTTGCTCTGGGGGCTCGCTGTTCTTGTTTCTTTTTGCAATAAATTATTTTCATTTGTGCCAAAAGAAAAAAACAAAACTCAAAAGTGCACCACTTTTTGTGCCAAACTGAGTTTCATCCTGTTTTGATGCCCTATTTCCATTTCCCTCAGCGCCTCCACTGCTGCTACATATATTTTCGCTACTCTTACATGTACAATTACTACAATTACCTCGAATCATGTGCATCAAAAGCTGAGTTTCAGCATTTCATACCCAGATTTAATAAAACTTCCTTACTTCGCAGACCTCACTCAAAGAGGGGATAGGGGGTGAGAAAAGGCTCAAAGCACGAAGACAGGATGACTTTAAGGAAAACTCTATTTAAACTTACAACTCTAGGAATATATTTTCAAGTCTCTTCTCTACATGAATGGACTTAACCTGGATCCTAATTCCAAAGGAAACCCCTAGTATGAAGTGCAAAGGGCACCATCTATTAGTTTGTAAATTGTCTCTTCAAATGGTTGGGCCTTGGGCCTTGGGTTATGTTCAAAGTTCAAACCTTAGAAGCAAGATATATCATCCTCACCAAATGCTTTGGTTCAAGGGCGATACAATCAGATACACTAGGCTAATGGGAAAAGGGTATGAACTATGAACTTAATTAAAACCACAGCCTGAAAAAAAAGTGTGTACTTTTCCCCTCTCTTCATCCACATGATGAATAGCTCTGTATCCTTAGCCCAATAAGCATTTGGAATAGGAAAAATGCAGGGTAAAGCCCAAGGAAGATGGGTGGGGGACATTCCCAAAATGTTGGGAAGACTCGGTTTGTCATCTGACCACCTTGTCTTAGGCCCCTTAAAAGTTTAGCCATGGGTGAACCTACACTTGTAAAATCTAAAAATCTTGAAATTCATTTAAATTGCTTCTAAATAGTATAAATCCCATGTTTAGACTAAGTAAAACTCTCCAAGTCCAAATCTAACATTTATTGAGTTTAATATGGTCACTAAGAGGCCTCACTCAAGAAGGCAAAGGTTATCAATGTAGGCTAAAGGCTAAACCTTAGCCCCTTGTCCTGAGAACACCCCCACCCATGGGCCTTACCCATCGAAAAGCATGAGATGAAAGTTATCATGAACCTAAAGATATGAAGATCATGAGGCGTAAGAAGGGCAGGGTTCTTACACCCAGTCCTTAAAAGTGTAAAGAATCTCAGAGGGATCTTTGACTTACTAAGATCCGATCCACTCTTAATGAGTAGGTGCAATAGACATACCCATAAAGTCACCGTGTCTTTGGGCTCCCTCTCACCCCCTAACCCCTCTTTTAGTGGTATCCGCAAAGTAATGAAATTTTATTAAATCTAAGTATGAAATGTCGAATGTCACCATTCATGCACGCACAAGGTTCGAGAGGAGTTATAGTAGCTGTACAGGTAGGAGCAGTGAAAATCTATGTAGCAGCAGTCGAGGCGCTCAGGAAAAAAAGAAAGACAGGGTGAAACTCAGGAAACCATTTACAGCCCCCTTGAATACTAATGTCCTTTTTCGCAGGTTTTTTAAAAATCTCACCTTGTGTATGACCAAACTCAGGATACTGGTGCTGTCTTTTCCTGACTTTACGATATCTCTAATGTATCTCTCCTCCAAAAGAGGAGGGATATTCTTAAGGAGTACGTGAAATGTATCTTTCCTCCAAGAGAGTAGGGATATTCTTAGATACAAGGTGCCTCCAAGTATGCTTAGGAGCTCAGGACTTTTGTTCAAGTGCTTTGACGGTGAAGATAATATCCTATCCTATAGCCATTACATGTGCACACCCAAATGTGACGAGATATCTATGTAATTGAAAACAAGACTAGAGTGAAAAAAAATCAAACTCGGGTCCTTAACCGAATCTAGACTCTTTCAATTGGAAAATCAAATTTGAGTTTCCTTTGAACGGAAGAGGAGGTTCTGTGAAAGTTCATTTTGATGCACACAACAACGTTGGCCCTCCATCTAGAAATATCGAGTGTCATGCACAAACTGCGGGTGGCTAAAACCGAGTTTTTTTTATATGGCCAAAAGAGACTTAAACCCCCAACATTGCCATTTTCCACACACGAAAAGAGAGGACAAGAACATGGTTAGGGCGCACATGGCCCGGCTGGGTTGGTACCACCCCAGAGAGAAGAAGGTGCAGGGTGAGTTGCACAATACTCCTCTACTAACACTTTGGAGAAAATTTCCAAGGTCCTTGTAGAGTGGTGGGTCCTTAAAGGGACCAGAATGACAACTGTAAAAATGCCTATCTCAACAACACTGAGGGCATCTTTAGGGCCTACTATAACACCCCACCACCATACGAAACGTTAACATTGCCCCCAAATCAAGGCCCTTCTTTGGTAGGAAGGGCCTCATACAAAGAAGGGCCCCTTGTGCCTTCTGCTGTCTAAGCTACTTGGAAAAAGCAGTGAGTTTCCTGATTTGGAGGTCTGTCTGACTCCTGGGCAGTGTTTTTTTGTTTCCGATTTTGTACATGTAGCCAAAGTGGCGATGATCCATAGGAAGATTTAGCCAAATTTGGCTACAAGCTAAATGTGGAAGTGAAAATTTGTAAAATATCCTTCTATATTTTCAGCTACATACTTGAACCATGTATAGAAATCTTGCATTTTTTCTTAAAATTTGGTCAAATTCTGGCCATTGAAAATCTCAAAAAGCACCTGATTTCAGCACTTTTATATTTTTAATATAGCTTATTGGCTATATATAGCCAGCAGGAAAAAGAGACTGCTCGGAGTGGAGGGGCCCTTAGTCTCCGGCCCTTAGCCTACAAATCAGGAGAAATGCCCTTGAGTTCATACCCTAAGAAGCAAGAGAAATCCTGAAAAACACCCTGGCTACTAGCGTTCTTTATTCTGTACTAAAAAACAACGGTCTCATCAAAGGCAGCTTCGCCACACTGCCGACTGAAGGCCACTTATGGGCCGAATATGAACCCTCCTTAAGGGCCGATTACTACGCTCTTATTGGTCGAACAGGTTACCGTTCTCGTAAAGCCGTTCGTTGTGCCGCGGCTTCGAAAGTCCAGCGCGTCGTTGTTCCTCGCGCGACGACGCCGGTCCCTTCGCGCGATTCTTCTCTTCAAATTTCGCGTTTTTCGTAAAATTGAAGCGGAGTTCCGACGCATTCTCGATGCGCACTTGGATGGGTAATCTTTTTTGTGGGAAGAAATTTTCGTGGGATTGGGAAGTGGTCAAAACCTTTGTCTTTCTTCCTCCGTTTCCCTTGGTTTCCGCTCTCATAAGCACACCCCTTCTCTCTCTTCTTCTTGGCTGAAAGAGAGAAAAAAAAATCGCCAGGTGGGAGAAGGAGGAGAAGCTGGGCTTGAAAAGCTTCCGTGCTCTTGCAGCGGAGAGGAAGGAGTTTTGGAGAAAAAAATCAGGTAGGGCGTCTTTTGTTTGGTTTTGTTTTTCAGGAAGTAAGTGTGTGCATGTGGGTTTTTGTTTGTTTGTCATGAGGATGTTCTCGGAGAATGAGATTTGGGTTTTGGGTCTCTCTCATTTTATTGCGTGCAAAATCCGCTTGATCATCATCAGTTGTTTTCTGAATTTTCTTTCTGAACGGAGTTTAGGTTTTCAATTGGGTTTTATTTTGTATGTGTATCTCTGGTGGGGGTGCAAAGTCTTGAAACTCTTTTCTCTGCTTCCACCACAAGGAGGATTTATGATCCCTCTGTTTGTTTGCTTTATTTTCTGGCTTTGCAGGGGACAGACATAATTTGGGAGAAGGAGATTTCCATGCAGTTATGGAGAAGAAGATTTGTGTGGTGAAGTTGTTGTCCCTTTTGGTGGAGATATGATGCAAATGACTGAAGAAGAACCTGAGCATGTTGAGGAGGTTGTTGGGAGTTCAGTCCCTTGCAAACAAACATACCCATGTCCCATTGTGGCCACCTTCTTCTTCTTCTGCTGCTGCTGCTGCTAACCAAGATGATGATGATGCAATTCTAGGCTTTCAGTAATGTCCTTGTCACCAAATTTCTGGCACAAGAAATCACGGAGGGGATAAGACTTTTTGCTTAGCATGGCACTTTAAACACATACTGCAGAAGCTGCTACCAGCATTCATTCGCTCACAAGGGTTTGCTCACAAAAATGCTGATTATGAAGACTACTTCCAGCCTGACTTGATCTCCTGCTAGTCTCTGCAGAGATTGGTGAGGGAGGGGAAAGTACTGCAGCAAGAAAGTGAAATAACCCATGAATACTTCCAATTTGACTTGATCTTCTGCTGGTCTCTGCAGGGATTGATTGGGGGGGAGTGGGGAGTGGGGAGTGTGGTGGACCAAGAGAGCAAAAGAGCCTGAAGAGGTGTGGCGAGAGAGTTGGAGAGGACTATATTTTTTAGTGAACCCTTTGGGACCCACCACAAAGAAGAAGAAGATGGAAGCAGGAAACAGTGATATCCAGGAGGGTACTGAGAAGGATACTAAGGGTTTTGAAGATGATTATAGGGAATGGTCTTTCCGAGAGCTTCTTGAAAGTCAGAGGAGAAACATGGAAGAAACAGAACTTGGGACAGGAGGAGCAGAGAGTAGTAGTAGTAGTAGTACTACTACTACTCCAAGAAGAAGCAGGAAAGTCAAAGCTGTCAAGGCTGGAATGGGAGCTAAAGAATGGAAGGGAGAACTGAGTGATGATCCTCGAGGTGAATTCAGTTCATTGTCTCTGACAGACTTGCTAGGAAGTCAAAGGGATGCTTTGGATGGATCTGAGATTGACCCCAAGCCTGTGAGTACACCCAGACACAAGAAATTGAGAGATTTGATGGTTGGCATGGCAAGTGGGCACAGTGCTGCTGCTGGTTCTAGACCATCATCTCCCATCGCAGAGAGCTTCATAAGACCTGTCAAAATGCTTCTGTCGCCAACAACAACATTTGTTCGGCTGAAAGATGAAAGTAAAGAGATGTCCAGGCAAACACCAGAATGGAGGGGAGAACTGAGTGATGATCCTGAAGCTGAATCCGGTTCATGGTCTCTGCGAGACTTGCTAGGAAGTCAAAGGGATGCTATGGATGGATCTGAGATTGGCTCTGAGCCTGTGAGTACACCCAGACACAAGAAATTGAGAGATTTGATGGCCAGTGGGCACAATGCTGCTGCTGGTTCTAGACCTTCATCTCCCATCACTGAGAGCTTTATGAAACCCATCAAAATGCTTCTAGCACCATCAACAACGTTTGTTCGGCTGAAAGATGAAAGGGAAGAGATGTCCCGGCAAACACCTTCTCCTCCAAAAGAGCCTACTGCTTCAAGGGATGGAATCACACTACCACTGATTGGAGAGGTGAAGTGGGAGTTTGTGAAGGAGCAGACCAAACTCTGGCTTCAAAATCCCAAAAATCTCGCACTCCTCATGTGGGTGATTGCAGTTGCAGTGTCAGGAGCAATCCTCTTCATGGTTTTGGTGGGGATGTTGGACAAAGTGATTCCAAAGAAAAGTGACAGAGATACTTGGTTTGAAGTCTCAAACCAAATACTGAATTCTCTTTTCACTCTTATGGTGCTGTATGTGCATCCGATGCGAATTCTGCACATGGTGTGGTTGATGCGCTGGCGGCCAAAAGACATCATCCAGTTGAGACAGGTGTATTCTAAAGGTGGATTGTGCAAACCCAATGAATGGACTCACATGCTTGTGGTTGTGCTTCTGCTGCATTTGAATTGTTTTGCACAGTATGCACTTTGTGGACTAAATTGGGGCTACAAAAGAGCAAACCGACCTGCAATCGGTGTGGCTATCACTCTCAGTACATCTTTCGGAGCTGCAGCAGCTGCTGGGATCTACAATTCTTTGAGTCCTTTGGCGAAGGATTTTGTGGTAGAAGAAGGAGAAGAAGAACACAAGGAGGTGGTGGACAGAGTCAGGGAGAATGAAAGCACAGTCGAGCTGGCAGATAAAATCAAGAGAGGTCAAGGCTCCACAAGCTATCCTCATCATCATCATCACTCGAAATTCCACAAGCATCAAAACTACAAGCTGCTCAAGAAGAGTGTGTCATCTATATCTAGGGAGGGAAGACATGTGGAGAATCCGCAGTGGGAAGGTGGCTTGTTTGATTGCTATCAGGAACCTCGTATATCTTTATTCTCGACCGCTTGTCTTCCATGTGTGCTTGGATGGAATCTGGATCGAATGGGATTTGGGAATCGTTATGTGCACATTGCTACCTTTCTCCTCCTTTGTTCTGCCCCCTGTCTGGTGTTCATGGTGGCAGCAGTTAATATTGACAACAGGTATGGTGTATGCTCCCAACCAGCTTTTGTTGCCAAATACTAAGAAACTCTTTTAAGTATTATGGAACATGCCAGGTACAGGCAATGCCCAGTGAGTTGCCTGTGAGGAATTTGGTGAGCAAGCCTGGTGGGGTGAACCAAAATTTCCAAATAGGCAGCAAAATGGGCACAATGGTCTGTACCCAGCAGGCTCCATAACATAATGGTTTTCATGATTTGCACAAATGGGCATGTGGATTTTGCACAATGAGCATACATGTGGAAACAGAATGGCCATGTGGATTTTGCATGTTGGGCATACATGTGGATTTTGAACAATTGGTAGACCCAAGAAGACCTGTCCATTGTGTCTTGTAATGGGACTAAAAAGAGGCAGGAAAGGCCATATGAAAACCATTATGTACTTTGGAATGTGTTTGCAGCAACCGTTTCATGTCTCACTTACTTCTGTGGGGGTGGTAAAACCAAAATTTGCAGGGTGGTTCAGCACAGTTTTGCAGCAACAGGGATTGTTTTGAGTCTTTTTGGGTTACTCTATGGCGGCTTTTGGCGGATTCGGATGAGAGAAAGATACAACTTGCCTCAGACAAATTGGTGTTGTGGGTGTCCTGGGGTGACCAATTGTGCACAATGGTTATTCTGTGCCCCTTGCTCACTTTGCCAGGAGGTACGCACTGCAGAGGCATACGAAATTAAAGATGACAAGTTTTACATGAAGAAGACCAGCGGGAACAACACACCAGGAACTTCACCAGAACATCTTTTGGGTCATCATCACATAGATGTTGACATGCCTGTCTCATCTTCCTCTATTCAACCACTCCCCATTTCTAGTATGGTACCTATTAAAGAGATGGAGCTTGCACTATCTGAGCGAATGACAGCTGATGGAACAATGTTTTTACCTCCACCTCCTCAAAACCTGACCCCCTATCCAAGTTAGAAGAAGCTTACAAACCATGTATATTTTATGAGCTAGGTTTTACTCCCACCCATTGGTTTATCGGGCATTGTATAGTGGAGTTTTTGAAACCCTTACAGAAATGTGAGGTGCTTTCATAAAACTACCATCCAAGTCAAATGGGTCTGTTGTTAGCTTTCTGTTTTTGTTAATCCTTCTGACTTTGTCTTTGTTTTTTCTTATGTGATGATGACGATTGGGTGTGCAAGTCTGCGATACCTATGTCAGTGGGTAAGAATCATAGCTAAGTAGGTAAGGAATGTAAGGCACTAGGTTTAGGGTGGCTACTAGGTAGGTAGATGCATGTGGATGGTTAGTACATAGCTAGCTAACTACAGTGGTTAGCAATGTGGACAGGAATACAATGAGAAAGTGTTTCCTGTCCACACACCATTCATCCTACACAGTGCACTGTGTGGGTGCAGGTTCACTCTGGCCCTTGGATCCTCCCCGGGTGCGGCAAACTGATCCTTGGTTGGTAATCACACAATCCGATATTGCAGCACAAAGAAATCACTTCTAGTGACTTGTTCTTGATTATGTGGATTTGCTAGATACATACATATAAGGTTTGTGCATAGATTCTTCACAATCTTACTCTTGACATTTCTTTTTGTAATTGAGAAGCAAAACTCTTTCTTTTGTCATTTATCCAAATCTAGTTCAGATTATTAAATCAAAGGCAAAACAAGTTCATAAGAAAATTCAAAACCAACAATTTATTTGCAAAAGTGGAGTAGTACCTATAGGTGTTTAATCAGTCTTTGGGTGTCAAGTATTTTTAAATTTAGTACCTTTAAGATTTTGTGATGATTTTGCAAAATTTGAATTGGCAAAAAAATCTCTTCCATAACAAATTGAAAGCTAAAATTTGGCAATTTAGATAGGTACTTACAATAATGTCAGCAAGCTAGAAGAATGATCACTTCTTCTAGTTTATCTCCATCTGTGTTTCCATGTTCTATTTTGATTTTCACCCTGAGTTCAGTGCATTTGTAAAGTCACCCTGAGTTAGAGGATTTTGGGAAAACACAGGGTGAGTCGAGGTTACACTATGTTGACTGTCCAACTTTTGGACAGTCAATTAGTTGAGCATTGGGGGAGGTAGGGGCGTGGAGGTGGCAAGGTTATTTCATGAACTAATAAGGGGGGTGTGGGGGAGGGGCGGCGGGTGAGGGGACACGAATTTTTTTCATAAATTTTTTTTGGCTGTTTGGGTGGTTTGATTGGAAGCAACGTTTTTTATTGCAGAAATTTCACCCAATGGCGACCCTAAGATTAACCCTAGTGATCATATTAATTGGAGCTGGAATTACAAAATCTACAATGCGACTATTTTTGGGGCAAATTTTCATAACTTGGTGATTTTTTTTTCAAAAACTGAAAAAAATTTATTCAAGAGTTTTTTACCCTTTTTTTGAAATAAAAATAATCAAATTATCCACATGTAGACCTAGGCACTTCCTAGCTCACAACTTGTAGCAGCACTTTTGTAACAAGAGAAAATCCCTTATAAAACACATGTGAAGGGAATTGAAGTACACATAAACATTTAATCTAGGAGGAGGTGGGAACCAATTTGGCCATGCTAAGAGTGTCCCCTCACAATGCATTTCTTTGCAAGCTCTATCTCAAACATCCTTTGCAAGCTTTGTCCCAAAAATCCTTTTTTTGTAGCAAACATTCTTTGTTGATCTTGCTCCTCTACAACTTGTTTACTTTGTAATTGTCCATGACAAGATGGCAGTAACAACTATTAGATGGGACTGCACATGCACTTGAAGATGAAACTATAACTGATCTTGTGTTTGTTGCATTGTTGTTGCAAGTACCAAATCTTCAACGGCAAGCAAGAAGGCAATATGGAGGGTCCATCCTTGGTCATAGACCACATGTGGTTCGAAAGTGCAAACTTGGCCATACTCAAATTTTGTGTGAATATTTTGATGTTGAGCACTCATGGAATTGACATTTTGATGTCATGATCTAATCTATGACAATTGTTTTTTTCAACATTGATATCAAATGCATTGCCCATTGTTCCTTCAAATCATGGAAAACATATGTGCACATGATCCTTATTTTGTTTAAAAGAGAAATGCATGTGATGTTTTAGGCTTGAGCTCGATTAAAAAATGCACAACTACTTTGTGCATGCTTGCATATAGTCAAGCCATTGATGCATGCAATGACTATTATAGGATTGGAGAAAACACATCACATGAATGTCACAAGTGTTTTGTGAGAATAGTCAAGGAAGTTTTTAACTTGAATTCCCCAGGCAATTGGCACAACCAAATTTGGAGATACAAATGAAAATGAATGCAGATAGAGGGTGGTTGGGCATGTTTGCTTCCTTGGACTATATGCATTATTGTTGGAAAAAATGTCCTATTGCTTGGTAAGGTTCCTTCATTGATAAATATGGGAATACATTCATCATTTTGGAGGGGATAACAAATCGAAGGTTGTGGATTTGGCACACCTATTTCGGTTTGCCAAAAGGCAACAATGATTTGATTGTTTTAAATAGGAGCCTTTTGATCCGATATTTATTGGGGGGGTGCAAGTTTTGACCTTCAATTTTGAGGTAAATGGCAATGTACATCTTCGTTACTACTTGCTTGTAGGTGGGATCTATCCTCAATGGTCCTATTTTGTACCCACCATACATGAACCACAAGGAGAAAAATGTTAGCATTTTTCCAAAATGTAGGAGGCAACTTGCAAAGATGTTGAACATTATTTCAATGTATTGTAATTGAAGTGGTAGATTGTGGTTAATCCTTGATGCTTATGGGATTGTGCTATAATTGTAAACGTGTTAATGGCATGCATTATACTACACAACATGGTAATCAATAATGAACAAGGGGAGGTTTTGGAACTAATCATTGAATTGCAGCATGGCATTTAAAATGAAGAGGGGTTTGACATTTGCAGAACACATTCAAGGCACAAAAAAAATCAAAAATCAAGCAACATACTACAATTTGAAAAATGATCTACTTATCACCTCTAGACATTGAAAGGCTTCAATCATCTTTGAACTTTTTTATTTACACAAATTTTGCATTCTATTATGTCTAGCATTTTTCTAATTTTCTAGTTAGTGGATTTAGCTTACCAAATCTAAAACATTGTGATCATTTCCTTCTTCTATGATATTTGTTATTGGCGATATGCTTGCAATAGGGGTGGAGGCTACTATTATACCACTTGGTTTTGGTGTTAGTATGTTGGTTTGTGCATTGTTGTGTTTTAGGCAATTTTGAAGCAGTTCTAATTCTTTTTGCCTACAAAGTCAAAAGTATTCTTGTGCTTCATGTGACTGCAATTGATCATTGAACATGGAGAAAATGGCCATCATACTTTGGTTTCAAATGATGGCAATCCTTTCTAAAGTTGTTATTGCCATGTTTGCAATGGCACAAGCTTGGGCATTGATGCCATTACTTTCTGTTTGTTTTTTGGCCTTTTGGTCTTTTTTTTCCTTCTTGCAACCTTGTGGTTGATTAGAAAGTGGATTCATATTGGGGGTGATGCCTACAACGTTGATCCCCTACACCCATCACTGTCGAAGTTCGTGGAGTCACCAAAATTAACCTTCCTTTTCATTACTAGTCATGTTTTTTTCTTTTCTTTTCAAAACATACCAAGCATGAATGAAGGTGAATGTTTGATGGTTTGGGTGTTTTGTCTTGTACAAGTCAAGAGCTTTTTGCAATGTATCTTCAATCCTTGTCCTTGATTCACAAACAACAAGCAAGGTCATGTAGTATCCTACAAACTTGGTAGCATCGTGCTTGATGATGCTTCATTTTGTTTCCAAACTCCAAGTAGATCTTGGAGCACAACCAACATGATGCGATTTGCTGAAGTGATTTTGCACCCGATCTCAAAATGTTGCAAATTTTTGCCCATTCGCAATCACCAAGTCTTGTGATATGTGGAGAAACAAGCAACACAACTATTGTTCCTCATCTACAACCAATTTTTTTTCCTTTTCTTGCTTTCGATTGTGAGTGTGCAAGGTCATTGGTTGTTGTAGATGTTTCAACAATGCTCAATGATGCCATTTTGCGCGCAATGACCTTAGGAATGTGTTGTAGCATGACACCTTGATCAATCTCAAATGTGGAGGTGGGAGAGAGGATTTTTGGCGGAGCTACGATGGTATTTAATTTGTCAGTGCACTCGTGGGGTGCCATCCTAGCTGTTTTTTTATCCTATCATTTTTTTTGCCATTACCGGGGTTCTTAATGTACCCATGTGGAGATGCTCTTAGGCCCGCTTTAAACTAGGAGTTAAGGCCAAAAAAACTTGGGGCCAATCTTGGGGTTGCAAATTGGCCTCCCAAATTTGATGGTATCCTTTTTCCAGCCTTGGGGCCAATACAAGGCCATAAAGTTCAGCATTTATTAGTAACTTGGGGCAGATTGAAAAGTTTTTTTCTCTTTCAACCTTGACTCCTTGGGACTGATTTCCACTTTTGCACCAATAGGAATGCTTGATTTGGGTTGAACATTCGCCCTGACTCCTAATGTAAAGCGGGCCTTAAATTTTACCCATTGTAAAACACAAAATGATGATTTTCACAAATTTAAACATACTCAGATTGATCGTGCAAGGCATACGAAACAGAGGATTTTATGCCTAGGTCACAAGAGCAAGGGGGGACTTTACATGTAGGCATAAGATCCTTCTCAATCTTAAGTAGTTAGTGGAGTAGGTGTACACCCTAATATCTCTCCTCTTTTTTAGGAAATATATTCATTGATATAATAAGGTGCACTCCAAATACATCAGGATTTTTTTTTCCTGGTGATTTAGGTTTTCTATATTGAAAGGTCTATGAACTCAGAGAGTAGGAATGACATAAGGTGCCCTCCAAATACACTAGGAAATTCTTTTCCTAGTGATTTAGGTTTTCTATATTGAAAAGTTTATGAACTTGAAGAGTAAAAATGACTTCAAAGAGCACATCTGCCAAATGATCAAAGCAAATGATAATCGCAATAAACATGTATGGAAAAACTTGTGTTTGTGCTTCCAACATTTGGAGTCTAAGGGTCTTATTTTCAACTACGTATGTTTTGTTCATTCTGTGGTTTTGGAAGGAGAGGTCAAAATTCTCATATGAGGTGACAATTTGGTGCTTCATTTTGTTTGTTTGTCACAGTCAAGTCTTTGAAGAGGTTTGTTGCAGTGTTGTGCATGTACATGATTTGAGACTTCCACTCCCTGTAAGTGTAAATTCCATAATAAAACTTATTTACACTCCGTGCAAGTGTAAGTGTATAAAATTTATTTATATTCATGTAAGTGTAGATGTAGAATATGAAATGTGTAAGTGTAAAAATAAATTTATTTATATAAGTTTACAGTGTCCAATTATACAATCTAAATGTAAAAAATATATATTTATATCATTTTACATGGCTTTGTAAAACATGTTTTAACAATGTAAAAAATGTGATTTTTACTTGAGGAGATAAAAAAAAACACATCAGCATTCAAGGGTGGGGGGCGGGGGGGACCTCAATTTTTGTGGTGAACTGAGTTTCACCCTGTCTCTCCTTTTTCTTAGCGCCTCCATTACTGCTCCTACTTGTAAAGCCACTATAATTAGTCTTGAACCTTGTGCATTAAATGCAGATTTTCAACGTTTCATTCCCGAATCTAATAAATTTCCTTACTTTATGGATACTCCTGAAGGAAGGGTTTGGGGTGAAAGGAGGCCCAAAGAGAGGGTGACTTTACAAATAATTTTAGTATTTACAATGGCCTTGTGTGAGTATAAAAATATATATATATATATATACACTGCAACAGGATAAGTGTAAGTGTAAAAAATTTGACGAGTAAGTGTAAATGATGCACAACACTGACAACACTGGTTTGTTGGCGTTGCCTACCAAGGCAAGGATATTGCGTATAGATTCGTTATAGAGTATAGTAGCTTAAGGGATTTTGGCCCACAGGTAGTAGGTCTAATTTTATATGAGGATTTTTGAAAGATGATATTTTGGCTTGTGTTAAAACTTGAGGTTAGTTATAGAATTATGATATCTTGAAGGATTTGGTTTCTTTTAAACGATTTTTTTGACGATTATATTTTGGCATGGCAAAATATTTGAATTTTCATAATTCTTCTTTTGTGTTTTGATACTTTTAATGTAAATGGCAAGGCCACAGTGTGATGAACCCCTTGTTGACATGGTGTTCATTTACTAGCTTTGAGCGAAGGTAGTGACACCACATAGAATGGTTAGTAGACGAAAATTAAAAACAAAATATGAATTTTAGTATATGCGAGTAGATACATAGCAACCCGAGTATGCTGGTATTCGCCAACTTTTGCTTGACCTTTGTATTAAGTCATATATCCTATCAGATTCTTTATGTTCCTTCAGAAAAGAATTATTTCTGAACTTTTTATTTTTGAAATTTTCAACATTTCTGAAAATAATATAATTAATGTTGAACTGGCCCAGGTACTATGGTAATATTATTGCTAAAATGAAAATTTCAGACAAATAAGGGATTATGTAACGTAGCACTCACCTGTGCACCATCCAGTGAACTAGGTTTCACCTTGGTAACCTATCTCATAATTTCAACTATCAAATTACATCTACTTGTCAAAATCTGTGAAGCCAATTCAAGCCAATCTCTAAAGCAAGTTATAAGCTAGGTTTGGCAAGGTAAGCCCAAGTATATACTTTGGAAGATTTTGAGGTTTCTTAAA
>Ga0116228_10002179_pt1 | contig 16838 bp, 13 predicted proteins | sample S1TSphfallax_2_FD_89694 | JGI IMG/M metagenome (GOLD analysis project Ga0116228, IMG submission 89694) | Host-associated microbial communities from peat moss isolated from Minnesota, USA - S1T2_Fc - Sphagnum fallax MG | ecosystem: Host-associated > Plants > Peat moss > Unclassified | place...
CACCCACACCAAAAAAATACATTGGCTATTGTGTAGTGTGCTCGCCACTAAAAAAAACCCCTAAAAATTTGCTGGGAGTAGCTACGTTGTAGCAGGTAATGCAAGCCCTCAAGATTACACATTTACAACTATGTGGCATTCTTGATGTTTGGGAAACAAATGTAAGTTGTTTAATTGCCAATCCCTCATTTAATTGTGATTGTGGGTTCTCCCATAGGAATCACATAGACAAAGGATTGTGGTGAAAATGTTAATGGACAAATTAATGAGCTTCAACACATTTCAGTATATCTGTTCAATTACTCTAGAAATGTGGTTTCATAGTGCTGCTTATGCAAAGCAACAAGATAGCAATTGAGAAACAAGAAATTTTGAAATCCTATGCTTCAAAAGACTTTGGTTACTTCATGAGCAATTTACAATACATACTCAAAGTTTATGTTCTTCTGATTTCATGGTGACCAAGATTCCAATGTAATGAAACCTACAACCAATAGGTAATGTATATAGTACTGCAATGTCTTGGGTTGTGGGGTTGGGAGTTGTTGAATCTGAATAATCTAGGCAGGCATATCACAATAATGTTGTGTACTTCCACTTTAATCATGCTGAAAGACTAGTGCACTTCCATGATAAGTTCTGATTATTGGTTCGTGAAGAACATAAAAGTGTTCAAGAACACCTTGGGAAAAGTGTGAACGAGTTGTTAATGACATACTCAAGTGTGGAGAAAGCCACTTTTGTAGCCAAAACCTGGACCAAAGGGGTAAATATTAGATTATATTACAATATACTTACTCACTCTACTTGGTGATGGGTTTTCCCCAACCCTGATAGCTGCAAGTAGAAGTGGGATAGCAACCAACTCATCCATGGATTAACAATCATTGTCCATGAAATAAAGCAGCAAAGTGATCTGAGGCCCACAAATGTATTTGAAAGATTACTTGCTTTGAGGGTTGAGAAAAATGATAAATAATTGCTTCTTTGTAGACTGCCAACAAACTTAGTACTATCAAATTTTCAAGAGGGAAGATTCCAACAAGACTGAGATGACACTTATAAGGATAGATGACAAGCATGAAGTGGAACAAAACCAAAGTATATACGTAGAGATTGTCAGGGTAAAGCCCTGGGATGGGGCCATTTCCAAAATAAGGGAAGCTGAGTATGACTTTAGCCAAATACAGCCCCACATTTTCATGAATGTCCCACACCCATAGGCTTTACCCATTGTAAACTGGGAGGCCCCTGTTATCATGACCTAAAGAAACCTAGGTAGATGACAAGACATATAGAAAGGGGAGGGTCCTTATGCCTACTCCTGAAGAGTTAGAGCTATCTTACACCTATAAAATCTTACACTTTTATAGGTGTAAGGTCCCTTCTCTTTCCTAGGAATGATCTTCACACGTATACGGTGCCCTTAAAATGTACAAAGAAATTTCTCTAAGTGCTTTATGTGAAGGGTACAAAAATGAACATTGTCCACTCCTGTAAATGCCTCCACTTGCATGGAATACATAAAGAAAAGCCATATGGGGACAGATTGACAATCCCGTCAATAATTCATCCTGGGAGCTTGCAATCATGAGGACTGACCCAAAACATTTGGACAGCCAGCATTGCAAAGACACTCTCAGCCCTTGCATTCCAAAATCCCTTAAAGAAAACTTTATATTGAACTCAAAAGCTAAAGTTGCTGCATTCAAGGTACCAGACATTAGAATGCACCTACACGTAATGGAACAACAAAGAAAGAAGGGCAAAATAAAAACAGATTTCTCATCAGTTCTCAAAAACTCAAATGCCAATATAACAAGTTTACCTCATATTTGTTCCCGGATGACATACTGTGCATTAAGGATTACAAGTTCTGATCAGGTGTATATGTACCATGTTTCCTTGTCATTATAGGTTTTGCAGAGCCCAAAAAATACAAAACATATTCCCTTCTTAGCTCCAATGATGCTGATACAGGTGAAAAGGATGACAAACAAAACAAAAGTTGCTAAAGGTTTAAAAAATGGGCCCAGATGTTGTCTTGGTCCTTTTCTTCTTTACAAAAGCCAACTAACATTTACCACGATCCATCCATCATATGTATCACTCATCAGCAATATACAAGGCAACAGGCAAACAGAGACCTTATAAGAGAATGAAGACGTGTGCTTATTGTCATTTTCTAAAAAGATGTAAATATAGACCCACATTTCTCAATACCATCAGGAGACTATTGTGATCATTGTGACACAAAGCTAGTGTCAAAAAAATTCTGTGAATATGTGGATGTGGATGAAAGGAGAGAAGCAACCCTAATTCATGATGACACAAGACACCAAGATACAGGACAGTTGTTCATCATGAATTTTTGCAGGTGTCGAAAGTTTGATGTCTGTTGTTCATTTCTGCATTTGTGTGTGGTTTGTTTGTTTGCAGTTTATGGTGGTTGAAGTTTGCAATTCAATGGAGATGAGCTTTTGAGTTGGCTTTGGTGATGGAACGAATTTGTTGCTGCAATTGGGTTGGCTCTTGAATGAGGAATGTGGATCACCTAGTGAAGGACTGGTTGGTGAGGGAGATTGGATAGAGGTGAGGGAGAGCTGAATGGACTATAAACAAAGGAGTTCAGGTCTTCAAAAACAGCTAAGTTTTTATTCTCAATTGCAAGTAGCAAGCAGAAATCTGTGTGTTAGAATGAAATTTTGTGAAGACAGAAAGGAAGAATGCCTCTCTGTTGGTATCTTCTTCTAGCCTAAAGCTATTGCTTTCAGCTGCACTGTAGTCTTCAGGAAAAGAGAGGATTAACAATGTTAGATGTAGGGACTGAATCAGGGGAGATGATGACAGTGTCTAGAGATTTCAAAGCGATCCATGTGGTTTGTTTGTGGATTCAGGAGCTTTCTACATTATGTCACAGTCAGGAAGGAATTCTAGCAACTGGCTGCATCTGCAGTACTGCTATACTGTGAAAATGAGCTTCATCTTATTGTTGAAGGGTCCTCTCCTTGTTATATTAAGAGCATCAGTAAGTCTAACTGACGTGTGTCTTGTGGACAGTTTGAAGGCAAGAGACACCGCAGCATGTGATCTAGAGTTTTTTTCCTGGCGGAATGTTGCCAAAAAGTGAAATTAAAAATTAAAAATTAAAAAATTCGAAAAACAACCAGTTTTGAGGCTTTCAGTTGTCAGAAGTGAGAAAGTAAAAATCACCAGATTTGTATATTTAGTTTTCATTGTGTAGCCAAACATATAGAAGGATGATTAAAGATTTGCACTTTATTTCTGGTTTGTAGCCAGATGTGACTAAATCTTCTTAGGGATGATGGCCACTTGGGCTACAAAAGGGAATTTCTAAAACACTGAGCACATCATGTCCCTCCCTGAATTGCATGTTCGGCTGGGTCTGGCTGCATACTAAATGCCAATCTGTTCACAATTGAAATTGTCTTAAATGGACGTTCATTATTAATTTGTTATCAATAACCTTGTAGTCAGTCCCTAGTCTCTACTTAGTGTTGGGCGGGTACTAGGCTGGAACCCTGGTATTGTGTATACAGACTGGTACTGGCGTTAGGGAACCAATTAGACTATTAGATCACATCTCCAGCGGTTCTCAATATGTGATTCTGCACAGTAAATTGGATAAAGAAAAGTCAAAATATGCCGGTTTGGCTCACGAAAATGGTTTTGGCTCAACATAATTGAACAGTTTGCGGTGGCTGGTAGCACCTGCAGAAAAGAGTGTAATAAATATGATCTGACTGATGATCAGTGCTTCTGATTGGCCCATCGTAATGATTGGTCCAGGTGATTTGCTATTATTAGCCCCCCACCTATTTGCAGTTCCAGTTTCAGTTTTATGGGTGGGGTTGCAAAAAATGTATATAACTAACCTTGGATGTGGAAATTATTTATGCAGGGTCACATACTGAGCACCACTGGAGATGCTCTTACAACCTGAGGAAATGCCAGTCTCTTACTAGTACCTGCCTGGTAGGGACTTGAGGTAATACCAGCCTCGAGCGAGTACCTGCCTCATAGGTACTACCAAGACCAGGCTGGTATGAATATTTTAAGAAAGATCCAATACCAGTACCAGACTGGCATGATATTTTTTTTGAAAAACTTCAATACTTGTACCATTTGGTATGTCCAAAAGTAGATACCTGCCTGGCACTGGTCTCTATTCCAACCTTTATGAGAAATCTGGTATCACCTTTTGAACATACCAGCCTTGTCCTGGTATTGGATCCAAGAACTGTTTTTCAAATGTGTATGAGGCAAGTATATGCCAAATATCGAAATTGGTATAAAACTAGAAGAAAGCTGTGTGATGAATGATCATGGGATGAAACCCTAAGGGATGGTACAGTGTCCTCAACAGCTGAAAGCAGAACATGGCATGATTATGGGTCGTTGAAGGTGATGTGAAGCTAGTGCATTTGTTATTGTGCTATTTTTTTACATTGTTTGTTGTTTGCAGGTAATGTCCAACTTTTGCTTTTATTTTCAATGGCACTTGCATACTAAACCCTAAACCCTAAGAAAGGGAGATCAAAAAAATTTGGCCCCTAGAGACCTCTAACTGTTGAAATTTGTGTTATAGTAGGAATTCATGTAGGTGTTGGCCCCAAGGTAATTAAATTATTTGGAGAACATTTCTGCCATCAAATGTATGCATCTTCTAGTTTCAATTTGGATTGACCAACTAGGTGATTATGTGTGCCCTATTTTTTTGTTACAACTGTATTATTTTATGTCCCAATCAGTCCCCTTTCCTTTTCTTTTTTTTTGGTGGGAGAAAGTGCTCACATGGCTACAGGAGTCTTGGATTCCATAGTCCAAGGGGCTATTTGTTTAAAGGAGGTGATGCCTCTGATGCTAAGGTTCTTGCTGCCTTTGCTTTAGCCCCAACCTCCTCACAAACCATTGTGCTTTACAAACATTTTATCCCTTGGATTTGTTTATTCTTTGGTTGGATTCTTTGGTGGATTTTCAATTCAACTAAAATTTGGAACTTTCTTTGGATTATTTTTAATTAATTTTCATTCAATCATTGCACCTTTCAATTAATGGTTTTTTAGATATGGTTTTTGAACATTTATGAAAACTTTTTGACCTTGAAGACTTAGCGAACAACTTTCACAACTTTTCAAGGTGAACTCCAATGTCATTGCAAGTTTTATCCTAGGGTCCATTGTTCGAGTTCTTGGTGTTATTATGCTTTTGGCTTTGATTAAACCTTATAGAAGCATTCGATCCATTGTTGTGCATGAGGTCTTATATTGATTGGTGAATAAAGCCTTATGTTTGTAATTTTGTGATGTTTTCTTTATTCATTTGTCACCTCATCAATTTGGAGTAACAATCAAGGGTGGGTGTGAAATGGTGGTTTATGATGTATGAGTTGTTTTAGACATCCATCTTAATTGGGTGGTGATACATGTGGATGTTGCAAATGCTTTCATCATCTTCTAGAAAGCCATCTTTTAAGAGCTTACATGGCATGAAACCAATTGTTTCAACTCTTCCTTTTTGTTCGGTCCTTTTATGTTGAACAAATTCCCTTTTTTTTAGCCTTCACTCCCTTTTGAAAATATTTTTCGTCATACATTTTTTGGTGGGTATGTGTTAAGGTGAATCACTTGACAAATTTTTGTGGTGTTAAACCACTTTTGGGCATTATGTTCACTTGTCATGGACACCACCATCACTTGTCACTTGCATCCTCGTTAACACCAACATAGTCGCCTACATCATTGTTAACTTTCAGTTAACTCACAATTCACTTTTAATTAATTTTTAATTGAATGTTAGTTAACTTTCAATTAAGTTTTAATTAAATCATAATTAATTCTTGGTCAATTTTTAATTAAGTTCAAATTAACCCGTAATTAACTCTTAATTAACTCTTAATTAACTCTTAGTTAACCCATAATTAAGTTTTAGTTGATTTTTAGTTCACTATTAATTAGGTCAGTGCACACATGGAAATTTCCATATCTATGGAAGTTTCTTTGAACTAGGTCCCTAATGAAGTATAAATAGGGGTAGGACCTCCCATTACTTTCAATTTGTTTAACATTAGTTTTCGGTATGCCTTCATGTCATAACCTTTGTTTTCATACGTTATCAGAATAAAGTTTTTTTTAAATCATCTTCTAACATATATCATGTTCTTGTCTTGCATCTTTATGTTTCTAATTTTAGATTAAACTTAGGCTTGCATTTCTTGTGATTTTTTTTCCTTGTGTCCTTGGTTTAATTCCTATTTTTATAGTTTTTTGCGTTCGTGACAGTTTGAACAAACTGCCATTATGCCTACATCTATTCTTGTCATCATTATAATTTTATTTTATTTCTCGGTGGAAATCGAATGTGGACTACCCTTCTACTTCAAATGTAAGAATTTTCAAAAGGTTGTGGATTACCCACCTTTTGAATGTATTGATTGAAATTATGAACCACCCACCTTTTGTCAAAGTTTTGATTTACATATTTCTTTGGCCATGTCCATTTCAAGAAAATAAATATTTCCATCATTAAACATGTGCAATAAGAAATTCAATCTCTTCATGAATCCATTATACATCTACAAGGAAACCAAACATCAACAATGTTTTGAAGCATTTCGAAAAAGCTACAAATCAACCTATCAAAAAACTTTCACAGCACACATTCAAAATTTCAAGGTTTCATCAACCAAGTACATCTCATCATCCAACTTCAATGGCACCCTATCTAGATGACCGGACCCAAGTTGGACTCATTGGCACCTTATTATCAGGCATAACTATGGTTTGCACCTCTTTTAGAACGTCAATCTTCACTTCTAAACCACTTTGAAGCATTTCTTGAAGAATTTAGTGTTTTTTTTTGTGATTCAAACAAAGAACATATAACAACAAGCAAATTGAGAATTCTTCGCAAAGGATCATGCCCAACTTTTATGTATGTTTTTATATTCAAACAACTAGCATGTAACATTTCATGGGACAAGGCTATGCTTATGAACCAATTTTAGTTTGGACTTTGTAAAGATGTGAAGAACATTATGTTGACCATGCCTAATACCACAACCTTTAGTCAAGCAATTGCGCAAGTTGTGGACTATGATAGTTGATTTTTTGAACATTGGCAAGAGAAGCATTGGAAACCATCACCAACATTGAGGTCGTGACCCATGTTGCAACCCAAACATATGGTGTCTACACCCAATGACGACCCCATGCAAATCAACAAGACATTATTCAAACCACTCACATAACAAAATAAACAATGTTGACATGTAAACAATTTGTGTTTATACTATGGATAACCAAGCCACATAAACGGTGCTTGTCCAAAGAAATGTGTTCAACATGTAGCACATGCCACAACTTCTACCACTACCCAAGGGCTAAAAAAGAAGGGAAACAAGGACGTTTAATCTCAATAGTGATCGTGAGACTAGACCTTGATGCATCATGCATTCAAAATGGTCCTACCTTGTCTTTAGAACTAACACCTTGCTTTTTGTTGCCCATCACAATCAATAATGGTAAATCCATGATTGCGAACCCAATCACTTATTGACTCAAAGGCACCTGCATGTTTCAACGATAAAAAATTAGTATGACAACATAACTTGGCATTGGTGGAGAAAGCAACACAAGTGGCGGTCAAAGTGATTGATGGTCAGAACCTTTTTTCAAAACCTATAGTGCATGAGCTTAAAACATTAATGATAACAATTAGGTCACATAGTAACAAAATTATCTTCAATGTCATCTCATCTTCGACAAACCCTATTATCATTGGGTTATCATGGTTCATTTTTCATAATCCTTGAATGGATTATAAGATGGAGAGTCTTCATTTTGAATTAATAAACAAAATTACACCAAAATATGAAGTTTTTCCAACAAGCATGTTGGATTCTGAACATGATTTTGCATGTGAAAACATAACAAGAACTAATCAACGCATGTAAAAACTCAAACGTGAAGGAGATATTAAGGGTAACTAAAGATCCAAACATTTCAAGCCTTTGTTCGTGGGAGCAAGAATATTCATATAAACAACAAAGAAGGGAGATGCATTTTTTGTGTATGCCATTCCAACCCTTGATCCTAAGATGTAGCAACATGAAATCCCTATTCAATATAAGGACTACAAAGATGTTTTTGAAAAGAAAAATGAAAACACATTACCTGAACATTAGCCATATGATTGTGTGATTGATTTGGAAGAAAGAATGCACATTTGGACCCATCTATAATTTGTCACAAAACGAACTTTTAGCGCTTCCAAAATACATTGACAAAAATCTTGAAAAGGGGTTCATTTGACATTCCAAGTTTCCAACTAGTGCCTTAATCCTATTTGTCAAGAAAAGAGGATGGATTTTTATGCATGTGTGTCGATTACTATGGACTAAATTGACTCACCATCAAGACCAATACCTTTTGCCCTTGATTTCAAGATTGTTGGATTAATTTAGTCATGCCAAAGTGTACACACCAAGATTGACCTACATAGAGCATACAACTTGGTATGCATTCAAAAAGGTGATGAATGGAAAATGACATTTAGAATTCATTATGGCCATTTTGAATATGTTGTGATGCCTTTTGGCCTTACCAATGCACTTGTTGTTTTTCAACATATGATGAATGATGTCTTCCGTGATTATTTGGATGATTTTATTATTTTTACATCAATAACATCCTCATTTTCTCAAAGAACATGGCAAACCACGAGTGCCATGTATGTCTTGTTTTGGAAAAGTTCCTAGAAGTTCATATTTATGCCAAATTGGAGAAGTGTGGATTCCATAAATTTGAGGTGGAATTCTTGGGCTATATTATTTCTAGGGATGGCATTTGCATGGACCTTTGTAAGGTTCAAACCATTGTGAATGGGCTACCCCAACTTATGTTCGGGATGTTCAATGTTTTCTTGGGTTCACCAATTTCTATCAGCGATTCCTTGTATATAATTTCACGATAGTGACCCCTCTTATTCATCTAACTAAAAAGGATCAACCTGTTTCCTAGGGAATTGAAGCTAAAAATGCCTTTCAATCTTTGAAGGCCTCTTTCATGATTGCCCCACTTTTGGTTCATGTAGACCCTTCCAAACCTTTTGTCTTAAAGACAGACGCTTCTGATTATGCATTAAATGTCGTATTTTCACAACCCAAAAAAGTAAATTTTCTTCATCCAATTGGTTTCCATTCTTGTAAATTTTCTCCTACTAATATTAATTATGAGATTTATGACAAAGAACATTTGGCCATTGTGGATGCCTTTAAATAGTGGCATCATCTACTTGAAGGAACTCAACATGAAATCATTGTGTACTCTGATAACAATAATCTATAATATTTCATGATGGCTTGTGTGTTGAATTGACATCAAACTCAATGGGCATTATCCTTGTCTCGATTTCAGTTTGTGATTACTTATTGTCCAAGGCAACAAAAATATGTGTTATCCCACTGCTCATGCTTCATGCCTAAGGAAGGGGATGTTGCTTACAATCAACAATGTGATACCATTTTGAAACCCTGAAAACCTTTGACTTCAAGAATTATTAGTAATTTCTAAGGATAGGACCTTCCTTCAATGCATTCGTGAAGATTTAATCAATGATTCTCTTATCGTTGTTGTCAAAAGTCATCAGAAGAACCTTCTTAGTGACTTCAACAAATTCAAGTTTCATGATGGTCTGTTATATCATGATGAATTGTTATATGTACCAAAAGCCCTTACGTGACTACAAGTTCTCAAAGCCAGACATGACTATTGGTGGTTGTAACTTTGGAAGTTTGTGAAGGAATTTTTGGGCTCATGTGATGTTTGTGCTTGTGCAAAGAATTTCGTCATCACCCTCATGGACTTCTTCAACCATTACTAATCCTTATTTCACCATGGTCTTTGATTTCCATGGATTTTCCACTATCTAATTCATTTGATTCCATTTTAGTGGTAGTGGATCATTTCACAAAAATGGCTCATTTTATTCCTTGCAACAAATCAATAACTAGTGAAAAAATAGCTAAATTATTCCTTGATCATGTTTTTTGTTATCATGAACTTCCTGAAGACATCTTTTTTGATCATGGACTTCAGTTTATATTTAAGTTTTGGAAGTAGCATTTTGAGCTATTAGGTGTGAAGGTGAAGTTATCATTAGCCTTCCATCCTGAGACAAATGGGCAAACGGAGTAGGTCAATCAAGTCTTGGAACAATATTTATGATGTATGATTAATTATCACACTATAATAAAAAATGTCCTTGTACGCCAAATGATTTCATTAAATTTTGAATGTTTTCACTAATTGTAGCGAATGGGATCTTGTGGGGAAACAATGAATTCACAGGTTTAGTGAATGGGGACTAATGAATTACACCCACATTTTGTAGTAATGTCGCTAAGATAATCGATTGAATGTCTTGTCTGCGGCAGAGTTTTATTACAATAACACAATGCATTCAACAACGCAACAACACCATTTTTGCCAATCATGGTTTACATCCCAAGTTTGACATCCAAGCTGTAAACAATGTCATGAATCCTACAACTAAAGATTGAGTTGTGTGGTTAGTAGACATTTGAACACAACTTATATCCAACCTTTAAGAAACTCGAAGGCGATACAAGGAAAATGTTGGTGAACATTGTAAAAACCAACCAAATTTCAAAGTTGGAGATCAAGTTTGGCTTCGATGACAAAACATTAAGACAATTTGACTGTCAAAAAAATTGGACTACCAAAGACTTGGCCGATTACTATCATGAAACAAATCAATATAATGGCATTTTAACTCAAGCTTCTAGATTCCATGAAGATTCACCCCATGTTTCATGTTTCATTGTTGGAGCCCTACCATGTTTATACCATTTTAAGGAAAACACACGAGCCGCCTCCACCAATTGTAGTTGATGATGAACAAAAATATGAGGTTGAATAAATCTTAAATTCAAGGATATCACATTGTTAGTTATAATACTTAAATCATTGGCAAGGTTATGACATTAGTGAACGTACATGGGAACCAGTCAAGAACTTATCAAATGCAATGGAAAAAGTGAAAGACTTTCACATGTGGTATATGAACAAGCCTAAGGCCACTCCTTGTGGGATTCATTGTTAGAAGGGGAGGTGATGTAACAAACACCACCATCATCTGTTGTTTGCATCATCATTAGCACCAACATAATCACCTACATCATCATTTGCATCATCACTTGCATCATTGTTAACTTTTAGTTAATTTTTAATTCATTTTTGGTTAACATTTAATTAAGTTTTAATTAAATCTTAGTTACATCTTAGTCAATTTTTTGTCAACTTTTATTTAAATCCCAATTAAGTTCAAGTTAACTTTGAATTAACCCTTACTTAAGTTTTAGTTGATTTTTAGTTGATTATTAATTAGGAAAAGAAGCTTCTTTGGTCGGTGCACACATGGAAGCCTTTATGGAAGCTTCATTGAGTTAAGTCCCCAATCGGGTATAATCTAAGTTAACCCTTAGTTAAGTCTTAGTTGATTTTTAGTTCACTATTAGTTAAAAAGCTTCCTTGATCGATGCACACATGGAAGCCTCTATGGAAGGTTCCTTGAGCTAGGTCCCTAATGGGGTATAAATAGGGATGGGACTTCCCATTATTTTTAGTATGTTCAACACCAATTTGGGGGTACACATTCCTATCATAACCTTTGTTTTCATACATCATTAAAATAAAGTTTTGTTTGAATCATTTTCTAACATATAATGTGTTCTTGCCTTACATTTTTGTGTTTCTAGTGTTAGATTACACTTAGGCTTTGCATTTTTGTGATTTATTTTGCTTGCTATGTCCTTGGGTTAGTTTTTGTTCTTGTAGTTTTTTGTGCTTGTGACATCATTACTAAAAATCATGGTTTTTAAAGAGGTTCAAGTTGTTTAATTTATAATTTTTGATTAATAGACATGTACATTTTGACTATAATGATTTCTTTGACTAAATACATCTTGATTACAATGATTTTTTTGACTAGATACATATAGTCAAATTGTACAACTTTAGTAAAAATGACCAATGGTTTTTAGTCAAGTGGAACATTTAGTCAAAATGGCTAATGTTCTTTAGTCAAATATGACACAGTTTGCTACCTTATGTATTTATCTCCTACTTATTCACCCATGTATTTACCTACCTATTTAACTACCTACTTATTTACGTATCTACCTATTTATATTATTTCACCTTCATACAACTTACTTACTTACCTACCCACTTACTTACCTAAGTTTAAATACTAAGTGTAACCATAAGGTTTACCCAAAGTTTAATCAAAATTTAGCCATTAAGTTTAACTTAAATTGAACCCATGAAGTTTAAGCATAAGGTGTAACCATTATGTTTACCACTAGATTTAGCCACTAGGTTTAGAGGTGTAAACAAGATAAAATGAACTTTTTTACCTTGTCAAAACTATAACATAAAATTATGAAACATTTAATGTTTTTGCTTGAATGATCAAACATAAGATTTGTTTACATTAATGTGCATTAATTTTCAAATTCCAAGTTGTAAAAGTAAGTCTAAAGTAGGTTTTTAAAAATATAAATAACTTTTGATGTTTACTTTTGAGTGTGGCGTTTTTGCTTCAAGTAGGTGTCAAGTAAGGTTTAATTAAAAAAAACTAAAAAATTGATGTCTTGCTAAAATAAATGACCTTCATATCATAAATTAGTACATATTTATTTGCTTAAATTTTTTAATGAAAAAATAGGTTTGAACATTTATAAACCAATTATTTTAAAATCTATTTTTCATTACTTTTTAACTTCAATGTTTATTTTTTATGTTTTGGGAACTACATTTTTATAAACATGTGCAAACAAGCTAATAGAAGCCACTAACACCCCCTTCGGTGACTGCTTTTAGGGAATATTTTTAAAATATTCTCAAAAAATTCTTCAAACAATTTTTTTTAAATCTTTCAAATTTTATTGTTATTGTTTTGTTAAAAATTTCCCAAAAATATATCATTTTCAAAGTTTTTCAGTTCCATTTACAAGTCCTCTTATTGCTCAAAAGTATTGGTTACAAGTCTTTTACATTATTTTTGAAGGTTCAAATGTTAATGAAATAATTTCATATTTTGGAAATTTATAGAATAAAATATTGAATTTGATAATGTGTAAAAAAAAATATTTTTTGAATTTTAAAATTAAAAAAATCTTTGGTGTAAAAACCATGTAATTAAGTAATGGTTATGACTACTTTTGGCTCCTATTAGCATAATTGCACACAAACTTAATGCAACAAATGAATTTTACTTGACATACATTTTCATTTAATTTGATTTTTTTTTGTAATTATATATGTGATAGATGGTTTAAATGGATACTTTTTTTTTCTATATATTTTATTTTACTTTGACCTTTAATTTAAATTGAACCATTTAAATTTGGTCATTAGGTTTAACTTAAGTTGCACCATTAAATTTGGCCACTAAGTTTAATTAAGTTTAGCCACTAAATATAGCCTAAGTTTAACCACTAAGTTTAGCCTAGGTTTAGCCATTAGGTTTAATCATTATGTTTAACCATGGTTTAGTCATTATATTTAACCATTAAATTTAATCATTAGGTTTAAATTAAATTTAACCTATAGGTGTTGCCTAAGTTTAACCATTATATCTAATGATGTGTAAAAAACTTAACAAAAATTAAACACTTTTAATGGTGTAGTCCATTAATAAGGACTTGGTTTATCATTTTGGAGGTTTGGGGTTCAATTCCTTATACTTGCAACCTATGTGCATATTTAAAGGGCTAATGTAAGTACCAAAGTAATTCGGTGAGGTGAGGTGAAGTTAGGTTACTTGTTAGATATCCTAAGTTAAATTAACATCTATATAGTTAAATACATTTTTCAACCTATATAGACCTATTTATTACCTACCTACTTGCCTACCTACTTATCTATTAATTTTAAGAATAATAATCCATAAATGATTTTAATATAAATACAAATTTGACCTAGTCAAATGGTCCATTGTCTACTAGTCAAATAGTCTATTACTTTATTAGTCAAAATGATAGGGTCTAAATAAACTACCCAGTCATGTTGGTAGTTCCAAATTGATAAGGTGGTCTATTTTATGCTTATTGTTTTGGGTATTTTTTGATTAGAAAACCTAGTTAAAAAAACCATTAATTTTAATTCTTTTTTTGTAAGGGTTTTTTTTTTTTTTTTTGTATTTTCCTTTCCTTTATTGATGACATTCACATCATTGACCTTGCTTCTATCGTTCCTTTTGTTTTTGAACATTTTGTTTTTTAGTTGGCTACTATGGGGTTAATGGTTTAACTTTGCAAGTGCTCAACTTGGTCACCTTCTTGTTTATCTTTTGGTTTCTTTCCTTTGACTGATTTTTGTTGCTTTTCGAATGATATTAGGGTTTTGGGTGTCCCATTTGCATTTGCTTGCTTTATTACTTCCTTTTTGCAAGACACCTTGGATGTTTGCTTTGTAGGGTTTAGGTGGGGAACGAACTGCATCCCATGATGCCATCTAAGATGTTTTCGCCTTCATTGTGAGAGACATGAGATTTCATATCTTGCATGAATAACTCATGTCCTTCCATCACCTTCCTTTTAGTCTTTTCATCAGTGGGTTGACATCGTGTTATTGATTAATGACATTTGCACCTTTGGCTGAGGTTCTCATTGCTAATCCCATTTGAACGTATTTGGTTTCGTGGGTTGTTTCATTTCATGAAGTGGCCACGATGATGTTAGCTCAAACAAAGGAGGTACTTTATCATGATCAACACCTAGAAAACATGTTTTTTCCCCTTGCTATAAAGGTTGTTGGTTGCATGCACCAACAAATAGACAATTTGTTTCATCAATGTGCTAACATAACATGGATAGCAAAGGGTTCCACTAGCCCTCCTCTTGCTATTTTGTGTGTTTAATATAGATAGAATTTTCTAAGCTTTTTTAAAGGTGTTAGTAGTTTTGCAAAGAACCCAAGCCACCTCTATTTTGAAGCATGCTATCACTGCAAGCAAGGGTTTTTAAAAGTTTTTTGCCCTTTCAAGTTTTCCATCCCTTTCTCTTTTTATATGCTTATTGTGATTGGTGGGGGCTTTGGAACATGATTATTCTAGTGCTTTTTTTACGCACTTTGGGTTTGTTTTTTGGGCTTAGATTTGGGTCTCCTTTCTTTGTTCCTTCTTTTCCCCCTTGCGAAGTGTTTTTTTTAATGGATTTTACCAGGCTTTCACTAGTATAAAACCAATACAAAGTCAATATCACTTCAAATCTCAAGTCTCAACCAAGCTAGAACTAGGTAAAATTGGTATTGCATCAAATGATGTTAGCCTAGTAAGTTTCTTGATATTGATGTTAACACTAGGCACATGCCTATAAAATAAAACAACATTGATAGTAACATTTCAACATAACTAATAGCTAGCACATAATTTACTTAAGGTCTTGTTCCAATTGTTTTTCTTGAAATGTTAAGTAGATTCATAACTTTTGTCACAATGGTTCTTCATGGCTCTAGAAGATACTAGTTAGGTTTTTTCCATCAATGGTCTTTGTTTAATGCTTACAAAGTGTGGAGTAGTATCATAAATCATCTAACAATGACCATTTATTCTTCCAACTCACTCGGGGCCCCTAATCATCATCATTACTGCAATTCTATACCATTTATCTCAAAAGCAAAACATAACTACAAAGTCCACAAAAAACTAACAATTGAAAACATGGCTATAGGCAAGTAGTAAACTCATCAAAGAGGACATGAATTGGGAAAAAAAATTGAAAAGGTGGAGGGTACCCAATTCCAAAAAGGTCATGAAAGTTGAAGGGTTAAAAATTAGAATCTTGGTTTAGGCCTAAGGCAAACATTAAAAAATTTCGTGTCTCCAAACCTTAGGACATCAAATCTTGGTTTAGCCTTTGAGCAAACACTAAATAGTTCTCTTGTTTAGGGTCCTAAAGAACCTAGGCTCCACCCTATCTTGGGCCCCAAGTAGTTTATGGTCATTTGTTAATGGTGGCCTTAACACCAAGGCACCATATGTGTTGTGGGCCCTAGGACACCTTGTTTGAACCCCCAAATAACATATGATCAAATTGTTATGTATGTAAGTAAATAAATACATACATGCTTAAAAACCCAACAATGTTATAAAAAATTCACAAAATTCATGTCATAAAAAATTTCATTGTTTTCTTTTAGTTTTGGCAATTTTCAAAGTCCCCCATTTAGTTTAAAGCATTCATTTTCAAATAATTAAAATATTATATTTAATTATATAACATAAAAATCACACACACACACACACACACACACACATACTTATGTCCCTTTTCACAACATTTTAAAATCAATTTGATTTTAGACACATTATAATCCACAAGAATATACAAAATTTGTCTAGTTCCATATATACTTGTTCATTCTAGCTTACATTTACCCCAACCTATCAACCTATTGACTATGCATCCACATAGGCTACCTATCTACTTGTCTATCTAGGTAATCATGTTTATTAATTTTGGGTAATTTTTCCTTAAACTACATAGGGTTAGGATAAGGTGGCCTAATATCCAAGACATGGTGACTTGGGGTTAAGCCATCATGACAAGGTAGCCCTTAGGCTACTCTAAACTATATGCAAAAGAATCTTTTAGTGTCTGCTTAGGGTCAAACCAAGATTCTAGGTTGTGGGGTCTCAAGCCATGGAATCTTTTAATCTTTGCCATATGCCCAAGCCAAGATTTCAATTTTTGACCCACCAACCCACTTTCATTGCCATTTTGGAATTTA
>Ga0116228_10002180_pt1 | contig 16837 bp, 14 predicted proteins | sample S1TSphfallax_2_FD_89694 | JGI IMG/M metagenome (GOLD analysis project Ga0116228, IMG submission 89694) | Host-associated microbial communities from peat moss isolated from Minnesota, USA - S1T2_Fc - Sphagnum fallax MG | ecosystem: Host-associated > Plants > Peat moss > Unclassified | place...
CGCATGCGCCCGATGAGTACTACGTGATCGAATCGACCAACCCCGCGCTACAGGGCATGGCGGATGCGACCCTCGCCTATGTCATGCATCTCTACGCGCTCGCCTCGGTCTAGGCGCTCGCGCCGGTCTAGTTGATTTTCGCGCCGATGCGGCGCCAATCGGGCCAGCCGGGAAAACGCCAATTCATCCAGATGCGCGTCGCGCGCCCGGTGAGGTTCTTGAACGGCACGAAACCCACCGCGGCGAACCGGCTGTCCTGGCTGTCGTTGCGATTGTCGCCCATGAAGAAGAACTGCCCGGCGGGCACGATGGCGTCGAAGTCTTTCGCGGGGCGATCCTCGGCGAACATCACCACGTGACGTTCGGCACCGAAGCGCTCGACACCTAAGGGCGATCCCGCGAACCCGAAGCCGCCGCGGAATTGCCCCGCGCTCGTCAACGGCACCGGCTGGCCGTTGATATAGAGGCGATTGTCGTGCACCACCACGTGATCCCCGGGCAATCCCACCAGGCGCTTGATGTAGTGAATGCTCGGATCGGACGGCAGGCGGAACACCACCACGTCGCCGCGCCGCGGCGCGCCGATGCGCAGTATCTCGGTGTTGAGCAACGGCAGCTTGAGTCCGTAGGAAAACTTATCGACGATGATGTAATCGCCGTCGACCAGACCCGGCATCATCGAAGCGGACGGTATGCGGAACGGCTCGACGATGAACGAGCGCACCACCAGCACGATCAGGAGCACCGGGAATAGCGTGCGGGCGTAACCCACGACCACCGGCGGCAACACCGCCTTCCCGACGAACCGACCCAGCACGATGATCGCACCCGCGAGGGCCAGTGCCCCCACGTACACGGCGGTGATGTCGAACGTGCTCAACGTGCTCATGGATCGGTATCCGCCGCGGCGGCTTCGCACGCCGCCGTGGCGCACTCGTCGTGATGCACGGTGCTCGCCCACGTGAGGGTGCCCGCGCCGAGTGCGATCACCGCGAGTACGCGCAGCAGCCGCTTCAGTAATCCGGGCGCGGCCAGCGGCTGCACCACGGCGATCAGCACCTGGCGCCACAACCAACGTTCGCTGCGGCCGCGGTTGAATTCTTCGATGAGATCGCCGGCCAGTGATTCGCGATGCGTGCCGCTGCTGCAGCGGGTCAACAGCCAGACGGCCAACGGCGGCGGCTTGCGCTCGCTCATGCGGTTTTACCCTCGAGCGCGACGAGGCCGTCGCTGAGACGCATCAAAGTCGCATGCGCTTCGCGCGCCTCTTGCAGGCCGGCCGCGGTGGGATGAAAGTAGGTGCGCGCCCGCCCGCCCCGTTCGGCCGTCGGCTCGCCGCGCGCCGCACTCACCAAGCCTTTGCGCTCCAGCCGTTCCAGCGCGGCATACACGCTCGCGAGCGCGACCTCACGGCCGCTCTTGTCGGCGATCTCGCGCGAGATCAACACGCCGTAGGCATCGCGGGCGGGCCGCACGACGGCGAACAGCACCATCAGTTCGAGTTGTCCCAGATATTCCCGTTTCCTCATATCTTCCACTATAGCGAAGTAATGAGATCTGCGCAACTCGAGAGCTACGCAACTTAAGCGTCAGCGGACGGGATCGACCCAGATCGGATTGCTGTAGGCGCGCTGACCGCGCACATCCTCGACGGTGAGCGCATACCACGCGGAGCGCGCGGCCTTGAGTGGAAAATCCACCCGCACCGCCCTGGGCGCGCCGTCGAAGACTCGCTGCGTCACCACCTCGCCCGCGCTGATGAGTTCGACTTGCTTCAGGCCCTCGGCCGACATGAGCTCGAAGCCGAGACTGAACGGCTGATCGGGCCTGACCCGGTATTGCTCACCGAAGATCACGTCCGGAAAGATCAACGGACCGTGCGTCACGTAGGCGTGACCCGCCTTGATCGCTTCGGCGAATGCCGCTGCGCTGATCGGTCCCGCCACGTGGGCCATCACCCGCACGTGTCCGGAACGCGAGTTCCACACATCGTGAGTATCCGTGCCGGCGCTCAAGTAGTAGCGATGGTGGGCGCTCCAGTAGCTCCACAACGCATGCAGCACCTTGGTGTCGTCGTCGGGCGCTGCATCGTTGATCTCGAGGAGATCGAAACTCGGATTGAAGCCGCCCGGAGCGATGCCCGCCGCCACGCTGGTGAAATAGCCGTAAGGAATGAACGGATGATTCACCTGGATGACGAGGGCACCCAGCCGCCGCGCCTCGCGAAAGATCTCATCGACGCCGGCGACGCTGGTGTCCACGGCGAGCGGCTGCCCGACTTTAAGCGGATACGCATTGAAGTGGCCCCAGGAGGGCGACAACTCGACGCCGGCAATGAAGGGGATGCCGCGTTCGTCGGCAATGCGCTGCAAGGCCTGGTGATTCACCGTGGAGTCATGGTCGCTCACGAACAGCACGTTGAGGCCCGCGGCCAGCTGCGAGCGCGCCAGATCCTCGGGCGGCGTCACCGCCTCGGCTTGATCGGCATGATGATGCAGATCGGCCGCATACCATCCGCGGGCGGGCGGATCGACGAGTCGCGACAATGCGACTTTCTCGCTCACCACCGACTTCGGTGCCACCTCGAGCTTCACGCGTTGCTCCATCCCGAGAAATCCATCGCCCGATGCCACCGCGAATTCATAGCTGCCCGGCGCGATCGGCACCTGCACGCGGCCCTTGGGATTAAGTTCGGTGAAGAACGTCCGCCGGCCGAGAAACTCGACGAACGGTTTTTGCCCCGATGCGATGCTGATACGCGCATCGAGCGGCACGCCCTCGACATCGGTCACGACAAAGTCGATGCGGCCCGGTCCCGAAAGGTCGCGGAAATCCCGCGTTTGCGCGGCGCCGGCAGTCACCTTGAGCGCGGCGCGCCGGCTTTGCGAATAGTTCTTGGCGGTGGCGTACAGCGTGTAGTCGCCCTGCGGCAGCTCAAGCGCATAGCGTCCCGCGTGGGCCAGCGTCCATGCATAGGGTGAACCCTGTTTTTCCACCATGACGAGTGCCTTGTCGACCGGCTCGTTGTCGTGATCGAGCACGACGCCCGCCACCGTGCCGGCGGGCAGATGCCGCCGTTCGATTTCCGCCCGCACCACGGGCTTCAAGTCGCCTGACGGCGAGACTTGCAGCCAGCCTTCGAAGCTTAAGGTCTCGCCCGCGGCCAGCGTGTTCGACAGAAAAAGATCCCGCGACTCATCGCCTTCATAGTCGAAATAGTCGGCGTGCAGCGCAATCGACCAGTCCTCGTCGTACGCCACCACCCGATGCGCGGGCGGCGCCTCGACCCGCCCGGCCGGCACCGCCTGCATGCCCGGTACGCCGAAAAAGAAGCCGCTGTTCGGCCACAGCGTGAGACCGGACTTGAGATCCGCCAGAGCCGCATCACCGCCGTTGGTCATGGTCACGGTGATCTCGACGTGATCCGACTCCGCCGCGAGCGTGTACACGCTGACTAGGGTCACGCGCCCCCAATCGCGCGTGGTGCGAATCACGGCACGCTTAGGGCCGCGCTCGACGATCTCGACGTGCTGATAAGTGTTCGGCCACGCGGACCAATTGTTGGGGATGAAGTCGGCGAACACCACTCGGTCGCGACCGATCGTGCCGTCCGTCACCGGCGCGAGATCGATCAGCGCGCCGCGCGGCACGCCATAGGGCACGGCGGATTGCACCGCCAGCGCGAAGGCTAGGTGTTCGTTCACCACCGTGATGTCGCCGGCCGCCCTGGCGTCACCCTTGACGATGGGCGTCGGGCCCACGATCACCCTGACGTCGGCGAGCGCCGCGCCCACCGGCAACAGCAGGGCCAGGCACCAGGCGAGCCGGCGCATCCGGCTCAATCGAGCGGCAACGGCGTAAGCTCCGCATCGGGCAGCGCTGCACCCATGATTTTTGCGAGGGTCGGCGCGATCCGCCGCATGTCGATCTCGCCCACCGAATGCCCCTTCGGCACCTTGGGTCCGACGATGAAGAACGAGGAGCGCATTTGCGCAAAATCCGGTGCATAGCCATGCATGCCGAGATTCGACGGCGCGGACACCACGGGCGGCGCGAAGGCGAGCCCGATCTCGGTGCCGATCTGCAACTCGACCAGATAGGCGGCATCGGGAAATCCGCGGGTCTCCTTGAGCGCCTCGCGCGGCACGATGCGCTCGATGCCGTTGGCCGGATCGCCGGCGAGCCGCGCCAGTAAATCCCCAACCTGGGCGCGCACCGCGGCATCCTTCGGGTCCGCGAGCATCACCGCGGCCATGCCGCCCGCCGGCCAGGGCATGGCCTTCCACGAGATGATCTTGTGATTGGCATCGACGGCGAACAAGCCGGCGTCGAGAAACGCCGGGAACAAATTGAGATCATGCGCCACCGGTGCAAACCCATGGTCCGAGACCACGCAGAACGTGGCGCGGCCCGGCGCCGCGCCATTCGCGGCCGCGCGCAGCTCGCCCACCAACCCGTCGAGCTGCTCGAGCACGGCGTTCGACGCCGGGCTGAACGGACCCGACTGATGCTGCTCCGTATCGAGACCAGTGAGATACACCGTCATGAAATCCGGATGCTTCGCCTTAAGCAACGCCATGGCGAAGTGCGCCCGCACCTTATCCTCCGCCACGGTTTCTTCCATGCCTCCGGGATAGCGCCCCAGGCCGCGGGACAATTCCAGTTCCAGGCCCTGCGTGCTCAAGGCACGCTGCAGCTTCAGGTCATCGTCCGTGCCGGTGCGCCAGATCTGCGGTAGGTTCCAGGTCACATGGGCACCCACGCTGACCGGCCAGTACACGTTCGCGGTTTTAAGGTGCACGGCGGCCGCGGCATCCCACAGCGTCGCCACCCGCACGTCCTCCGCATACCAATACCAACCGCGCTCGTTGCGGTTGTAGGGATCGAAGGTGGTGTTCGAGTAAATGCCATGCCGCGCCGGCGACGCACCCGTCATCAGGGTGGTGTGGCTCGGATAGGTTAAGGTGGGCAGCACGCCGTGCACCCCGGTCGAATACACGCCGTCGCTCACCAAAGCCCGCAGGTTCGGCAGCTTGAGCCCATGCTGCTCGGCATCCAACACCGCCTCGGGCTTCATGCCGTCGATCGACACCAGCATCACGAACGGTTTGGGCGGTCCCGTATCATGTCCGTCGGCAACGCTCGCCGCCGCATCGAACGCCGCGCCCGCCGCGCACGCTGCAAGGAGGAGCAATGCGAATCGCCGCACGTGCCGCCCAACACCACGCACGTTAGATACTCTATGCCTTCGGCTCCGCGAGTCGACCGGCCGGTGTCCTGTCCGGCGTGAAGGCTGGCAGCGCGCGCACTGCTCTCCTACGTGCACGCGCTGCCAGCCTTCACGCAGGGCAAGCGCCATAGGAACGGATCATATTCACGTAGCCGCAGCACTAGTTTTTCAAGTATCCGCCAAGCACCGCCGCCACGATGCCGATACCGAATATCAGCCGGTACCAGACGAACACCCACGTGCTGTGCCGCTCCAGATAGCGCAGCAAGCCATAGATCGCGGCGAATGCGGTGACGCTCGCGAACAAAAGTCCGACACTCAAGGTGATCCAGCCATCGGAGTTCAACCCCGCCTTGTACAGCACCCGCAGTTCGAACAGGCCCGCGAGCGTCACCGCCGGCAGCCCGAGCAGGAATGAAAATCGCGCCGCCGCCTCGCGTTCCATGCCGCAGAAGAGCCCGGCGGTCAGCGTCGCGCCCGAGCGTGACACGCCGGGGATGAAGGACAGCGCCTGCGCTAGCCCGACCCAGAGGCCGTCGCGCAGCGTGAGCTCGGCAAACGTGCGCCGGTGCCGCGCGGTTTTCTCGGCGATCGCCAGGAGCAGCGACATGACGATCGACGCGGCGCCGATCACCAACAGGCCGCGCAGCGGTGAATGACAACCGTTCAGCAGCGGCCGCAGCACGAGACCGGCGAAGATCAGCGGCAGCGTGCCGAGCAGGATGCCGAGCACCAGGCGAAAATCGTGCGAGCCGAAATTGCGCGAACCCACCGCGCGCAGGCTAGCGCCGCCGAGCGCACCGATCTCCTTGCGGAAGTAGACCACCACCGCGGCGAAGCTCGCCAATTGCATGGCCGCGGAAAACGCCGAGCCGGGATCACGCCAGCCCAGGATCCCGGGGATGACGCGCAGATGCGCCGTACTGCTGATGAGCAACCACTCGGGGATCCCTTGGACCACACCGAGCACCGCCATTTGCAGCCAGGAGAGTTCGACGAAACCCAGGTCGACGGAATCGGCCTGGGCACAGGATGAATCGATGTTGGTAGTGCTCACGGCGAAGGAGTATAGCGAGCGGGATCACTTCGCACAGCGCGATATAGCGTGAGGAACGCGGCCGCCGCCTTATGTACATTGCTCTGCCAATCGCCGGCGGCCGCATGATCGGCGCCGTCCGTCACGTATTTGACACATCCGAAGGCCGCGCCCAGGGATTTGCACACCTTGGCGAGCGCATACGCTTCCATGTCGACGACGTCACAGGCGACGGCGCATTCGCCCGTCGCGAACGAGTCGCCGCTGCCGCAGACGGCGGGCGTCAAGTGAGTAAATACAGGATCGAACGCGAGCATGGGCGGGGCCGCATCGAACGGCGTGACGCCGAGCGCGAAGCCCAAGCCGCGTACGTCCATGTCGCGCTGAACGAATTCATGGCAGGCGAGCAACGTGCCGCTGGAGTGAATGCGGCTTCCGGCGGTGCCGAAATTGAGCACCAGCGGCGGCGGCGCGCCCGCATGTTCGCGGCGAGAGAGCGCACGAGTCAGGGCGATCGCCGCATTCACCTTGCCGACGCCGCAGTAGAGCACGTCCACGCCGGCTGCGGCGAATACGCCATCCGACTCCGCCTCGAGCGCCATGACGATCAGCGTGTCAATAACTGATCGCCGCCCGCACCGCCAGCGCTCGCCACCGATAATCGCCGACGATCTTGAGGTCGATCAAGGCCACGAGCGCGATGACCTCGTAGCCCGCGAGCGTGCACAGATCCGCCGAGGCCGTCATGGTGCCGCCGGTGGCGAGCACGTCGTCGATCAACAGGATACGGCCGCTGCCACGCTGCATCTCGAGCACTCCCGACCCATACTCGAGATCATAGGCGATGTCGACCACGGGCGGCGGCAGCTTGCCCTGTTTGCGGACCAGCACGAAGCCCTTGCCGCGGCGGGCGGCGAGCGCCGCACCCAAGATGAAGCCGCGCGATTCGATGCCCGCCACCGCGTCGATGCCGCGCCATTCCGCCTCGGTCAGCAAGGCCTCGAGCACCTGCAAGGTCGTCTCGAGGTGCTCGCGGAGCAGCGGCGAAATATCGCGGAACATCACCCCGGGCCTCGGGAAATCCGCCACGTTGGTGATGAGCGGCTTCAGATCTCTCATGATCACTGACCGGCGGGATTCTTGGTGCGTTCGATGAACGCCGCCACATTGGCGTGCAACGCTTTGAGGTCCGGCTCATGCGCATAGACCATGTGGCCCGAGGTGTAGAAATGCATCTCGATATTGCCGTCGAGCGATGCCTCGATCGGCAGTTGATGCAGTTCGTAGACGGCGGCGAAGTACGGCGTCGCCAGATCGTAGTAACCGCCGTTGAGCTGCACCTTCAAGTTCGGATTCGTTTTCATCGCGACCGCGAGATCCGGCATGACGTTGGTGGGCCCGGGTATTTTTTCCGCAGATCCCGGCGGCTGGTGTCCCATGTCCCAATGATTGCCGAGGTCGGTGATCGGCTTGTAGGTTTTACTGTCGCCGAATTTCAGCGTGCCGCGCACGTAATCGTTGAACGCCGACACATAGGCCGAGGAGATCGCCGCGGATTGCGGATCATAATCGGCCTCCTTGCTCAAGGGATCGATGGTCGGGCCGGAAAAGCGCGTGTCCAATCGGCCGGTGGTGACTTCGCTGCCCAGCAGCGTTTTTTCGAATTCGCCGCCGTTGATTCGCAAATTGGCGCGTTCGATGTACTCCACGGGCAATCCGGTGTAGGCACTCAACTTTGCGGCGATCGCGGACTTGCGCTCCTTGGGCAGCGTCGAACCCGCCGCCAACGCCTCGGCATACTCCGTCAGCGCGAAGTTTTCGACCTCGCGCAGCAGCGGCTCGAGCGCCGGCGGCGCCGGGCTCAGCTTGTGGTGATACCAGGCGCTCGCCGCGTAGGTGGGCAGCGCCAGCGCATACGGCAGATCCACCCCCGGATTGAATTGCGGCTGATCGACGCTGTCATCGAAGTTCAAGATCTGCGACAGCAGGATGACGCCGTTCAAGTCGAGGGACTTCTCGCTCTGCAGAACGTTCGCCAACACCGCCGACCGCGTGGTGCCGTAGCTCTCCCCGAACAGATACTTCGGCGAATTCCAGCGGCCGTGTCGGGAGAGGAATGCGACGATGAAGTTGGCGAAGGCATGCGCGTCCTGATCGACGCCGAAAAACGCTTTTTCCTTGTCCGCGCCGCGCAAATGGCTGAACCCCGTGCCGGGCGCATCGACGAACACCAGGTCGCTCGCGTCGATCAGGCTGTACTCGTTGTCGATGATTCGATAAGGGGCGGCGGGACTGTGCTTGTCGTCCAGCGTCACCACCCGCTTCGGACCGAAGGCACCCATGTGTAGCCATACCGTCGACGAACCCGGTCCGCCGTTGTAGAGAAAGGTGATCGGCCGGTGAACGTCCTCCTTGTCGCCTTTGAAGTAGGCCACATAGGACATGGTCGCCTCCGCCGGCTGCGGCGGCGCCGGACCGGTCCGGTCATCCTTGGGCGGCGGCGGGTCGTCGTCCATCGGATCCTTGAGGTGCACCACCTGCACGCCGGCTTCCGCGTGATAGGCGAGCGCATGACCGCCGAGGGTCACCGAGCCCGGGGTGACTTGCAGCTCGTCCTTGAGGTAACGCGGCGACTCGCCGGGGTCCGGCGCCTCCGTGGCCATGCCGATCGACGACAGCATGCAATAGCCGAAGCATGCGGCTGCCGCCAGCCGGCGAACGTCAAATCCCATCCCGTGTCTCCGCTCGATCAGGAGCACGGATCATAGTCCGTGCGGCGCGGCGCCGCGAGCCGAATTGTCGGCGCCGCCGGAGCAGCCCGTCAGTGCGCGTCGAGGAGCTTTTCGATCTCGGCCTGCAGTTGCGCCTGTTGATAGGGCTTCGACAGTCGCGGCAAATTGGCCATTTTGCCGGCCGGCAGATCGGTGTACCCCGTGGCGAGCAACACCGGCAGCTCCGGCCGTTTCGAGCGGACCAGTTCGGCGAGCTGAATACCGGTCATGCCCGGCATGGCCTGATCCGTCATCATCAAATCGATGGCCTGGCCGCCCGCGATGATCTCGAGCGCGCGCTTGCCGGAGTCGGCCTCGATCACGGCGTAGCCCAGATCCTCGAGCATGTCGGCCGTGCTCATCGCGATCAGCGGATCATCATCGACGACCAAAATCCGCGCCACGCGGTTGACGCCGGCCGCCGCTGTCGCTGTCGCTGCCGGCGCCGCGGGCACCGCCGGTTCGACCGGTGGCCGCGTGGCCATCGGCATCCACAGAGTCGCGACGGTACCGGCGCCGGGCGCGCTCGAGAGGTCCAGGTGACCGCCCAACTGTACCGCCAGGCCATGCGTCATGGACAATCCCAACCCGGTTCCCTTGCCGAGCGGCTTGGTCGAAAAAAACGGCTCGATGGCCCGGTTCAAGGTGGCCGAGTCCATGCCGCATCCCTCGTCGCGGATGCGGATGCGCAAATAATTACCGGGGCGCAGGTGCGCGTCGCCCTGGCTGCGCGCCTGGTCGACCACGACGTCGATCGCGCCACCGTCGGGCATCGCATCGCGGGCGTTGATCGCGAGATTCAACACCGCAAGTTCGACCTGTTGGGCATCGACCTCGGCCGGCGGCAGTTCCGGTTCGATATGCAGACGTAGCGCGATCTGCGGACCGAGCGACCGGTGGAGCAGCTCGCGCATCCCGCGCACCAACGCACCTAAGTCGGCGGACATCGTCTTCAAGTCCTGCTGCCGTGCGAACGCCAGCATGCGTTGCGTAAGCGACGAGCCGCGCTGGGCCCCCTGCATGGCGCCGTCGATCAGCCGGCGGATGCCCGGTTCGTCCGGCAGGCGCTTGCGCAACAGTTCGAGGTTGCTCAGTACCGCCATCAACAGATTGTTGAAATCGTGGGCGATCCCACCGGTCAGTTTGCCGACGCTCTCCATCTTTTGCGATTGCAGCAGCTGTTCCTGGGCCTTCTCCCGTGCTGCGACCTCCCGCGTCAGCAGCGCGGTGCGCTCTGCGACGCGTTGTTCGAGGGTGCGCGTGAGATCGGACAAGGCGCTGCGCTCGACGGCGAGTTCGGCGATCAGGCGCTCACGCTCTTCGAGCCGCTGCCGCGCATCGTATTGGCGGCGGCGGGCGCGCGCCGCCGCACGCACCATGCTGTGCAGCGTCACCGGATGGAACGGGCGTTCGAGGAAACTCACGTTGCCGAGCAATTCACCGAGCCGCACTGCGACCGGATTGCGCTCGGGGCCACCGCCCCGGTGAGTCAACAGAATGACGGGCAGGTCGGACCATGGCGGTTGGGCGCCGAGGAAATCGAGCACGGGCGACAACTGCTGGTCCCGCACCGCCTCCTCGGCAATGATCAACATGCCGGCGCCACGCTCCATTTCGCGGGCCAGGGCCGACAAATCGGCGCAGATGTCCGCGCTCACGTCGGTCGCCTTCAGCAGCTGCACGGTAAGCGATGCATCGCGGCCATTGGGCGCGAGGACCAATGCGCGCAGCGAGACAGAATCGGTGCCGCTCAATCGTGTCGACCCTGCAGCAGGGGTTTATCGTCGCCCGCATAGATCGGCACGCCCGACAGCACGCCTTGGAACGTCTCCAACGGCTCGCCGAGGCATAGACCGGTGGCGCCGATGCGATACTCGCGTATCGTGGATTCGTGCGCTCCAGTACGCTTCTTGATGACCGACACCGCCCGGCGCACCCGGCCCCTGGCCTCGAAGAACCGCAGCAGGATGACGGTGTCGGCGAGGTAGGTGATGTCAACCGGCGTCTGCATGCTGCCCAACAGACCGTGCTGCGCCACGGTCATGAAGGTCGCCGCCCCCCGGCGGTTCAGATACTGCAACAACTCATGGATGTGCAGCACCAGCGAATTTTGCTCCGGCATCGCGGCTTGGTATCCGTTCAGGCTGTCGATCACCACGGTCTTGACCGATGCCTCATCGACGGTGCGGCGTACGTGGTGCGCGAACTCTCCGGGCGTGAGTTCGGCGGCGTCGATTTGTTCAATCCTCAACCCGCCGCTGCGCTCGGCCGCCTCGAGGTCGATGCCCATCGCCCGCATGCGCGCGCGCAACAGCCCAAGCTCCTCGTCGAAGACGAATAATGCCGCCCGTTCGCCGCGAGCCAACGCGGCCGTCACGAAGTTGATCGCGATCAGCGACTTGCCCGAGCCGGCCGGACCGAGGATCACGGTGCTCGATCCCGAATCCACGCCGCCTCCGAGCAGGCTGTCGAATGAGTCGATGCCGGTCGACAGGGGCTCGCGGCGCACCGGTGCGCGATGCTCCGCCGCGATCAATCGCGGGAACACCTGAATGCCGCCGGTGGCGATCGTGAAGTCATGGTAACCGCCGCGATACCGTTGACCGCGGTACTTGACGACCCGCAGGCGCCGACGCTCGGCGCCATACGCGGGTGCCAGCTGTTCGAGGCGCAGCACACCGTGCGCGATGCTGTGCACGGTCTTATCCGTCGACTCGGCGGTCAGATCATCCAACAGCACCACCGTGGTGCCGAGCTTCGCGAAGAAATGTTTGATGGTGAGGATCTGCCGCCGGTAGCGCAGCGAGCCTTGCGCCAGCAGGCGAATTTCCGAGAGACTGTCGAGCACCAGACGGCTCGGATTCTCGCGGATCACCGCCTCGAAAATCTGCTTCGTGGTCTCGCCCAGTTCCAGATCCGATGCGTATAACAAGCTCTGCTGATGCTCGTCCTGCAGCAAGCTGTCGGGGGGCAGTAATTCGCATACCTTGATTTGCTCCCCCAGGGTCCAATGGTGCGAAGCGGCGCCGTCGCGCAATTCCGCTTCGGTTTCGGACAGCGTTATGTACAGGCAGCGTTCGCCGACCCGGGCACCGTCGAGCAGAAACTGTAACCCCAGGGTGGTCTTTCCCGCGCCGGGCTCACCTTCCACCAGGTACACGTGGCCGCGCGAAAATCCCCCGCGCAGCACATCGTCCAGGCCTAATATCCCGGTCATCGCTTTGGTGTCGATTTGACTTGGCATAGCCGATTTAGCCACCAGACAGCCCGCCGGCTCCTTCGGATCAGACCACCTCCCCCTGTAGGAATCGTCCGAGGCGGCCAAGCGGTTGCCCGGCGATGCTATCCTTGCGCGCGACACTGCCTTGAGTAGGCTCTATCAGGGGTATTGATCAAGCATGATTCTGGTCATCGACGTGGGCAATACCCGTCTGAAATGGGCCTGGCTCACGAGCACCGGCTTGTCCGATCAGCAGGCCGTGGTGCATCGGGAGGCGAAGCCCGGGGTCTGGACGGCAGCCCTGTTCGAATCCGGTCAAAAGCCGACGCGGGTGCTGGTTTCCAACGTCGCCGGGCCGGTGATGGCGAAGACGCTGACCCAGCTGGCCAAAAAGACGTTCGCGGTGGACGTGGAATTCGTCACGGCGGCAGCCGAATTTCAAGGATTGACCAATGGCTACCTCGATCCCACGCTGCTGGGCGCGGACCGGTGGCTGGCGTTGATCGGCGCATGGACCCTGGCGCGCTCCGCGCTCTGCGTGGTCGATGCCGGCACCGCGGTGAAAGTCGACAGCGTCGATGCCGATGGCCAGCATTTGGGCGGCCTCATCACACCCGGTATTCACATGATGCGCGAAGCGCTGATGAGTAAGACCAGCGACATCGCCCGGGCCGCCGAACACAGCACCCCGTCGCTTGCCGGCGTGCTCGCCAACAACACCATCGGCGCGGTCTCCCGCGGTGCCGTGTTCGCCCTTGCCGGGATGGCGGACCGGGCGGCGGAAATCATCGAACAGAGCACCGGCACGAAACCGAAGCTGTTCATCACCGGCGGCGATGCCGGCATGATCACCGGCACCATGCGCGCCCACGGCGAGATCGTCCCCGACCTCGTGTTGCAGGGGCTCGCCGTGGTTGCATCGCAACCGCGCTAGGCTCACGCCTGTAGGCGAACGCTGCCCCCTGGGCGCGGGGCTGAGCCATGGCAATCGGCGTTCGCTGCGACTAGGCTCCTGCCATGATCCCTCGATGGCTGATTATTTCCCTCGTCTTGGGCGCGAGCGCCCACGCATTCGCTGATGACTCGCCGCCACCCAAGCCGCCCGTTGACTTGAGCGGCCACAAGCGCGTCGGTAAAGCCTCGTTCTATGCCAAAAAGTTCGCGGGCCAGAAGATGGCCGACGGCGCACCCATGCGGCCGCAGGGCAATAATGCCGCGAGCAAGACACTGCCGCTCGGTACCACCGCGAAGGTGACCAATGTGGCCACGGGTGCGAGCGCGGTGGTCAAGATCGAGGACCGCGGACCTTACGTCAAGGATCGAATCGTCGACCTCTCCCCGTCCACGGCGCAAAAGATCGGCATCGATCCGAAAGACGGCGTCGCCAAGGTCAGCGTCGAACCAATCGCGGTGCCTCTCCCCGATGGCGGCATCAAACCCGGCGTGGCGCACGATTCCACGACTCCTTGAGCAGCGGCTGGGTCTGTGCGCCCTTGCGCACCATCAGCGCACATGCGGGCGGCGTCGATGGGCAAAGCTGGAGCAAGAACACAACTTCGCGGCGAGAGCACGCAATGCCTCTGGCGGCCCCGAATATTTTCTTTTAGATTTAGATCCAGTCGGCGTATACGTTCTAAAACATAATTGAGGGATGAATCCATGAAATCGCATTCGCCGCGCCTGTCCTTTGCGATTGCGGCGATCTTGAGCGGTTGTTCAGCTGAATTGGCGGTCGCCGCCACCACCACCGCCGACTCGGGAGATTCTGCCGTCGAAGGCATTCCGGAAATCACGGTCACCGCGCAGAAGCGCAGCGAGAACATGGAGGACGTGCCGATCACGATCCAGGCGTTGACCGGCGATACACTGGCCCAGCTCAACGTCACGACTTTCGACGATTTCGTCAAGTACCTGCCGAACGTCACCACGAACAGCAACGGCCCGGGGCAGAGCAGCATCTTCATGCGCGGTCTCTCGGTCGGCACCACCGGGATACAGAATAGTGCCACCCTCGGGTTTATCCCGAACGTCGCCGTGTATCTCGATGATCAATCGGCGGCCGTGCCGGGCCGCAATCTCGACGTCTACGCGGTCGATATGGAACGCATCGAAGTGCTGGAAGGACCGCAGGGCACGTTGTTCGGCTCCGGCGCCGAGGCGGGGGTGTTGCGCTATATCACCAACAAGCCGAAGCTCGATGTGACCGAGGGGCAGGTGGACGGCGGCTATAGCTACACCGCTCACGGCGATCCCAATTCCAACGTCGATGCGGTGCTCAACGTGCCGATCATTCCCGGCACCCTCGCGGTGCGGGCGGTGATCTATGACGACAACCGCGGTGGCTACATAAACAATATTCCCGGTACGTTCGTGCGGTCGGGCACGGATGAGGGACTTGCCAACGCCAATGGCGGCGTGGTGCCCACCAACAGTGCGGTCATCAACAATGCCAGCCAAGTGGCTAACGCCATCAATCCGGTGAGCTATGAGGGCATTCGCCTGTCGATCTTGGGGAAGATCAACGACGACTGGAATGCGTTGCTGACGCAGTCGTATCAGAATATCAATGCCCAGGGCGTGTTTTATGAGATGCCCTACGCGTCGAACGGCACCACATTCTCCGCAACGGGCACCCCGATCGGCAGCCAGCCGTTGCCGCCGCTGTCGGTGCAATTGTTCAATCCCTCCACCGATAAGGACAAGTTCGAGAACACGGCGCTGACGATCAATGGCGCCGTCGGCCCCTTGAAGCTCGTCTATAGCGGCTCCTATCTGGTCCGTCACGTGGAACAAACCCAGGACTATACGAACTACTCGCGCGGCGTCTACGGCTACTATTATCAGTGCGTGGGCTACTCCGCGACATCGGCCGCCGCCGGCCGGTGTTACAGCCCGAGTTCCACCTGGCGGGACACCTTGACGAACACCCACCAAAGTCACGAATTTCGCCTGAGCACGCCGGAGGAGCTGCGCGTCCGCGGTGTTGCAGGTCTTTACTACGAACAGTACGTCACCGATGACGACACCGAATGGCTGTACAAGACGGTTCCCACCTGCTCGGCGACGATCGACGTGAATTGTTTCAACAACATTCAACCTGCCGCGGACGCCTATTCGTCGAACCGCAGCGTCCGCAACGACAACACGGCTTTTTTCTCCGACGAACAGAAGATCGTCGATCAAAAGGCGGTGTTCGGTTCGATGGACATCGATCTCATACCCAAGGAGGTGACCCTGACACTGGGCACCCGCTACTACCGCTTCAACGAGTCGGAAGCCGGCTCCTCGATCAGTAGCTTCTACTGCAAGAACTACACGCCGACGAGCTATTTCGGGCCTTGCCTCACGCCCTCCACCAGCGACCTGACCAACCAAAATCCGAATCATTCGACCTATTCCGGATTCAAGAGCCGGGCGAATTTGAGCTGGAAAATCACACCGGACGAACTTGTGTACTACACCTGGTCGCAGGGCTTTAGGCCGGGAGGCTTCAACGTGGGGGTACCCTGTCACGCGCCCTCGCCGGTGAACGGTATCGACCAGTATTGTTCGCCGGCCACCTATCAGCCGGACTCGCTCACCAACAATGAGCTGGGGTTCAAGACCCTGTGGCTCGATCACCGCTTGGAGCTGAACGGCGCCATTTATCAGGAGGATTGGAAGAATACCCAGGTGGGGCTCTTCGACCCGCAAGGCGGCCTCGGCAATCTGGAAATCGCCACCAATGGCGGCAACTACCAAGTTCGGGGCGGGGAGTTGCAGGTCGTCGCGCGGGTCACAGAGGGGCTGACGGTGCAGGGGTCATCGTCGTATAACCATAGCAAGCAGACCAATTCGCCGTTCCTCATCAACAATAATCCGGCGAGCCCGGCTTTCGGCTCCGTGATTACAACCGTCCTGAATCCCTTCGGCGCAGTCGGTTCGCCGCTCGCCAACTCGCCCGAGCTGCAATGGAACCTTCGCGTGCGCGACGAGTTCGCGTTCCTCGACTACAAGGGGTTCTGGCAGTTGGGCGCGGAGCACATCAGCAATTCCTTGTCCGCGACGGGCAATGTGCAGGCGTTCCTGCAACCGAGCTATACGACCTACGATGCCGCCGCCGGCGTTTCGAAGGACGCCTGGTCGGTGCAGCTGTTCGCGCAGAATTTGACCTCGGTGAATGCCAGCACGACCACCAATGCCAACCAATTCGTCGAGGCGGAGACGGTCACGCGTCCGCGGGTCGCGGGCGTGAAAATATCGTACAAATTTTAAGGTCCAAGGCGTGCCGTCGACGCCTCCCCACCCGCCCCCGTCGCGCATCGAGGCCGAGGTTCGGCGGGTCCGCGACCTACTGCAGCGCAGCCAATACGCACCGGCGCTGGCGGCCGCCGGCGCGCTGCGCGAGGAGGTGCCGCAGAACCGCGACGTGCTGTACATGATGGCGGTGGCGCTGCGCTATCTCGAGCGAATTCCCGAGGCGTTGGCCACCCTTGCCGAGCTGGAGAAATACCACCCTGACTATCCGCGCCTCTACCAAGAGCGCGGTCATTGCCACGTGGCGCTGCGAGCGCCGGTGCCCGCCACCCAAGCGTTCCTGC
>Ga0116228_10002181_pt1 | contig 16837 bp, 10 predicted proteins | sample S1TSphfallax_2_FD_89694 | JGI IMG/M metagenome (GOLD analysis project Ga0116228, IMG submission 89694) | Host-associated microbial communities from peat moss isolated from Minnesota, USA - S1T2_Fc - Sphagnum fallax MG | ecosystem: Host-associated > Plants > Peat moss > Unclassified | place...
AAGGTCGGTGATCCACTTCGGTGAGAAGTGCCAGTCGTTGGCTTCGACCGTACTCGGCTCGTCATAGGGGCCGTAGCGGGTTTCCAGCAGGTGCAGCCGCCACTTGTCCTTCGTCCAATCCGCGCCGAGCTGTAGGCGGTCTTTGGGCGTGGACTCGGTCAGTTGTCGCTGGGACTGGCCGTTGAACTCCACATAGCCATAGCCGTTCAGCACCGCCGGGTTGGCCTTGATGTGGGCGATCGTGCTGGAATTCAGCGAGTAGGACACGCTCCAGTGCACGATGCCGAAGCGGTTCAGGTCCTGCTTGTACTCGCCGACAAGGTCGACGCCGTCGGTGCGGGTGTTCACCGCATTGGTGAAATATTGGGCTGCGCCGAGGCCGGAGAAGCCGAGCGGCGCTAGGATATGCTGAACCTCAGTCCCTGTAATCTGAGAGGATTTGACGATGCGGTTATTGATGTCGATCTCATAGACGTCGGCGGTCAGGCGCAGGTTATGCGTCGGCTCATAGGTAATTCCGCCTGAGTAGTTGGTGGACTCTTCTGGCTTCAGCGGCGTTGCGCCAAGGGCTGCGGCGATCGAGCCGTTGGCCGGCAAGAACTTGGATTGCAGTGAGTACTGCTGTCCGGTCGAGGTGAAGCCGATGGTGTTCTGGGTGGTGGAGAAATACTCCTCCGCCAAGGACGGCGCACGGAAGCCGTTGCTGATCGAACCACGCAGCGCAAGGCCGGGCAGGATTTCATAACGGCTGGTCGCCTTGCCGCTGATCGTATCGCCCGAGCTGTCGTCATAATGCTCCGCCCGGCCGGCTACGCCCACGTACCAGGGTTTGGTCAGGTTGGTCCCCAGATCGACATAGGCGGCGTAGTTGTTGCGGCTGTGGGTGCTGGCGTCTGCTGGCGTCGTGCCCGTAAACGATTGCAGTCCGGCCTGGGGCAATTGGCCATGATAGAGGTTGTCGAAGGGCGTGCCTCCGTTGGGGATGACGTATCCACCGTCGATATAGGAGTTCGGCTCGCCGGCCACTTCGGCGAACTGCTCCCAACGATGCTCAAAGCCCCAGGACACGTCCAAGGGCTTGGCGAGCCCGATATTGAAGCCTCTCGTCACGTCCAGATTGTTGGTCCACTGATCAAAGATCTGCTCGCCGATGTAAAAGCTGGTTTGGGTTACGCTGGGGCCGAGCGACGCGTTCAAGGTGTTGTCCGCGCCGAGCCTTGCGAAGTCGCGGCCGTAGGTGGAGCTGGCGTCCCAACGCCAGCCAAACAGCGCGCCCTTCACACCGGCGGCCACCTGGAAGTCGGTTTGGTGAATCAGGCGATAGGCTTGAAACCCGTTCGGAAAGATTTGCGGCAGGGACGACAGGTCATCGGGCCGAAAGGCGCCGCGGGCGTCCTTGATATTGCTGAAGCTCAGCGTGGTGAAACTGTAGGCCTCGAGCCCGTCGCCCACCGGGGTGGACAGATTATAGGACAGGTTCAAGCCGTTCAGCAGCGTGGAGTCGCCATAGGCTGAGCCATAGTTACGGTTCGCCGTGGCTTCGCGGGGATCGGGCTGACCGTTGACCAGGGGGTAGAGCAGGCCAGTTGCCGGACCGTCCGATATCGCCGTCGCCGGGTCGTGGTGGACGTAGGAGGCGGCGAAGTTGATGAAACCTTTGAAGAAGTCGTGGCCGACGTCGAACTCCTCCTGCTCCAGCTGGCCCTCGCGGCTATAGGTCTGACCGGCGGTAGTGTCCGCAGAGCCGCCGTGGGCGCTGTCCTTCAGGATGATATTGATCACGCCGGTGATCGCGTCCGAGCCATACTGCGCCGCAGCCCCGTCCCGCAGATATTCTATGTGGTCGATGGCGCTGACGGGCAGCAGATCAAGGTCCACCGGCGTGGAGCCGCCGGCGATGGTGGCCAGGTTGTTGATCAGGGCCGTCGTGTGGCGGCGCTTGCCGTTCACGAGCACCAGGACATAGTCGCCGCTAAGGCCGTCTACCGCGATGGGCGGCACGCTGGCCGAGGTGCCGCCGCCGTTCTGGGCGGGCAGCGTCAAGGAGGGGATTTCGGCCCCTAGGATTTCCTTCAGCCCCGTTTTGCCGGTCTCGGTAAGTTGCTGGGCGCTGACGATATCGATGGGCACAGGGCTGTTGGCGTTGGTGCGCGGCTGGGTTCCCCGCACCCCTGTAACGATCACCTCCTCGACCTGGGCGGCGTCGGTCGTTGCGGGCGCGGCCACATCGGCGGCGCGGGCGCCGGACCCCGCCAAGAGCAGGCTCAAGCCCACCTGCGCGGCGCCGACCAGAAGTCGGCCCTTCAATTTCGTCATATGAAAATCCCGTCGATCCCGATTTCGACCGCGCCGCCTCTCCGGGCGGTCTCGATCCGTAAAAATGATATCGGTGATAAGGGATCGATCAATGGGGCTTAGTCGACAGCAATAAAGCTGATCTTGGCGCTAGCATTTCTCCATATCAGCCGCGAGAATTGAGCAAATTAATCTTGCTCATATAGGCCTTCATGGCGAATTCAGCTTATAGAGTGTTCCCTATAGAATGATATGACAATATCAACTTGGCAAAAGCGGCTGTGTGCGGCGGCCGTCCCAAGGGAGCTTCGCCTCAGGTCGAGCGCTCGCGCTCAGAGCCGTTCTGCAGGTCGGCTCTGAATTTCTGAAGTCCGACTTTTGCACAGGGAGGCTATCGTATTCCGACCAGAGTTTTTTGATCGAGGCGTGTCGGATGCCAACTCAAGAAAAACTTCGCACCCTTATAGTTTTCAGCGAGGGATTGATTTTTTAACGGGCTGAACTGGCATATATGGCGCTCGGACAATCATCTATGACGCATACTAAACAATATAGCGAGAAATAATAATTTAGATATAGGCGTCATGTCTGCGATGGGTAGGTCCCAAACATATCGACGGCCTGAAATGACAAACGAAGACGACGGCGAGATTGACGACGAGTCGCCGCGTTCCACCGCAAGGCGCGCTCTGATCGTCAGCGGGGCGGGCGTCGCGGCCTTAGGCGGCTTGGCGTACTGGGGCTTGCGAGGGCATGGCGCTAAGTCCGCCGCCGCTGCCCAGAAGGGTGGTGAGCTGGTCGTCGCCTTCGACGGCACGTCGAGTTCGAGGTTTGGTTTCGATCCGCACAATTCCGGCTTCGCGCCGCACAACCGGATTATACGGTCGATCTACGACAATCTAACGGTGCTGCTCCCGGACCAAACAATTGGGCCCTGGTTGGCGCAGTCGTGGGAGATATCCCCAGATCGTACACGCTACGATTTCACCTTGCGTCCGGGCGTCCGGTTTCATGACGGGACCGCGTTCGACGCGGCGGCGGTAAAGGCGAATTTCGACCGCCTCGTCGATAAGTCCAATACGCTCTATTCGCGCCAGAGCCTTGGCCCCTATGCGAGTTCGCAAGTGCTGGCGCCCAACCGGCTGCGGGTGATCTTGTCGGAGCCCTATGAGCCGCTGTTGCGCAATCTGTCCATGACCAAGCTGGCCATTGTTTCACCGGCCGCGGTCAAAAAGTACGGCAAGGTCTTTGCTCAAAATCCGGTGGGAACGGGTCCTTTCCGGTTCGCCGGCCTGACCCAGGGAACCGAGATCGGGCTGGAGCGAAACCCTGACTATCAATGGTCGCCCTCGACCGCCGCTCATAACGGCCCGGCGCTTCTCGACCGTCTGACCTTCAAGAACGTGCCCGAGGAGGCGACCCGCGTCGCGGTGCTGCAAAGCGGCCAGGCGCTCGCCGCCGACTTGATCCCGCCGCAGAACATATTGGCGCTGAAGGCCGATCCGAATTTCCAGTTGCTGGAGAAGGAGCTGCTGGAGACCAACTATTCGCTCGGGCTCAATGTTGCGAAGGCGCCTTGGGATGACGAGGACATTCGCCTTGCGGTGCGGCTGTCCCTCGACATCGATGAGATCGTGAAGGTGATCTATCTGGGAACCCTCCCGCGCGCCTGGTCGCCCCTGTCGCCCTCCATGTTCGGTTCGGCGGAAAAGGAGCTGACCGGGAGCTGGAAATCCGATCCGGTGCGGGCGCGGGAAATCTTGACCCAAAAGGGCTGGATACCTGGCCCCGACGGCGTTCGGGTGAAGGACGGCAAGCGTCTGACGATCAGCTTCATCGACACCCAGGGCAACCGGGAAAAGCGACTGGACGTCGTGCAACTGGTGCGCCGGCAGCTCGCGGCGAGTGGGATCGACCTCAACATCGATAGCGAGCCTGGCGGTTCCTACGCCGCCAAGATCACCGCCAATGATTTCGATATGGCCGGCGGCGCCAGCTTTCACGCGGATCCGGACATCTTACGCACCGCCTATACGCCCAGCGTCCGTTCCGCTCTGACCGGCAACAAGGTGGTGGACCCGGAGATCATCGCCTGGCTGGCGGCGGGCGCCCGCGAGGCCGACCTGACGCGGCGGGCCGAGTTCTACCGCAAGGCGCAGCGCAAGATCATCGCAAAGACCTACGCCATCCCGATCTACATCCTGATCTACAACTTCGCTGTCTCCCGGCGCGTGCATGGCGTGACTATCGACGCCCACGGGTTTCCCGAATTCCACGGCGCATCGATCAGCAGCTGAAACGGGAGAACGGCATGGGTTACGTTTCAAAACGCATTGCAGGGGCTTTGTTCGTCGTGTTCGGCGCGGTGACCCTGATCTTCATCGTTCTCTATTGGCTGCCGGGCGACCCTGCCCAGTTGATCGCCGGCGACGACGCCTCGCCGGCTCTGGTCGCCCGCCTGCGCGCGCAGCTCGGCTCAGATCAACCGCTCTGGACCCAATATATTCATTATATTCAAGGCTTGGCGACCGGCGATCTGGGCCGCTCGTTCGCGACAGGTGAATCCGTGTTCTCGAGGTTGGCGGCCCAGGCGCCCGCGACCTTGGAACTGGCGGCGTTCTCACTCTTGGTCACTGTCGTGCTTGGCGTGATTTTGGGGATGGTGTCGGCCGTCCACCGCAACGACTGGATCGACACCACCATCCAGTCGGTGATGCTCGCGCTCGCCTCCATGCCGAGCTTTTGGCTCGGCATCCTGTTTATTCTGATCTTTTCCGTCTGGCTGCGATGGCTGCCGGCGATCGGCAACGGTAGCGTGGCGCAGCTTATGCTGCCCGTGGCCACCATGGGTCTGGCGTCGGCCGGGCGGCTGGCGCCCATGGTGCGCAACAATTTGGTTGAGGTGCTCGATGAGCCCTTCGTCGCGACCTTGCGCGCCAAGGGTTTGCTGGAACGAGCTGTGCTCTACCAACACGTTTTGCGTAGCGCCCTGATTCCCACGGTGACCTTGCTGGGCGTGATCGTTGGCGAGTTGCTCGGTGGGCTGGTGGTGATTGAAACCCTGTTCGCCCGTCAGGGCCTTGGGCGGATCATCGCCGAGGCGATTGGGAACAAAGACATTCCCATGGTTCAGGGCGCGGTCCTGTTCTTCGCGGTGGTCTACGTCACGATCAATCTGTTCGTGGATCTATCCTATCGCTGGATCGACCCACGGATCGCGCTTTGAGGAGCCGGTCGCTATGAATGTTCAGGTCCAACGTCCCTTTGTTCCCGTCGTCGAGGCCCCTGAAGGTGTCGCCAGACCAAGGCGGTTGAAGCGGCCGGTCCCGCGACGGATCCCCTTTGACGTCATCCTGCCGTCCCTGATGGTCGCGGTTTTGTTGCTCTGGGCGCTCGTTCCAAGCTGGTTCGCGCCGTTCGCGCCGACGGATATGGATCAGACTGCGATCCTGCAGGCGCCCAGCGCGAGGCATCTGCTCGGTGCGGATCACCTCGGTCGCGACGTGTTCAGCCTGATCGTCTACGGCGCCAGACAGTCTCTCCTGGTCGCGGCCGGCGCGGTCGTGATCAGCCTCTTGATCGGGGGGATATTCGGGCTGATCGGCGGCTATGCGGGTGGCGTCGTCGATCTGGCGCTGATGCGGCTGATCGATATCTGGATGTCGGTGCCCAACGTGCTGCTGGTTATTATCCTGGCCACAGCCCTTCGACCCAATCTCCATAACGTCATTTTGACCATAGGCCTCGTGCTATCTCCCCATTTCGCCCGGGTGCTGCGGGCGCAGGTTATCGCCGTCAGGCACAGGCCCTTTGTCGAGGCCTCAAGGTCCATCGGCGCATCCCACCTGCGGCTTCTGTTTCGTCACATCCTTCCCCATACGCTTCCGCAGGTTCTGGTGATGGTCACCTTGTACGTGGGCGGGGCGATGTTGCTGGGTACCCTGCTCAGCTTTATCGGCCTGGGGGTCGTCAATGACCGCCCGGACTGGGGATATCTGCTGAGCCAAGGGCGCAGCTACCTGACCGTGGCCTGGTGGTTCGCCACCTTCCCAGGACTAGCCATCACGCTTGCGGTAATTTCGACCAATCTCCTGGGCGAGGCGCTGCGCCGGCGCCTCGATCCGCGCGCGCAGCTCCGGTGACGTTTGCAGCATGACAGACCTTTTGGAGATAGACTCCCTCTCCGTCGGCTTGCCCTCGCGGGCGGGCGGCGTCCAGGTACTGGACGGAATCGACCTGACCCTTGCGCCCGGCGAAACGGTATGCCTGGTCGGCGAGTCCGGTAGCGGCAAGACGGTCACCGCCATGTCGGTGATGCGCCTGCTCGATTACAAGGGCGCCAAGATCACGGACGGCGAGGTCCGCTTCGAACAGCGCGATCTGGCGAGCCTGACGCAGCGCCAGATGAGCGTGCTGCGCGGTCGCCGCATCGGACTGGTGTTTCAGGAGCCGATGACGGCGCTCGATCCCCTGTTTACCATCGGCGATCAGATTATCGAGACCTTGCTGCGCCATCGCCGGGCGACCCGCGCCGACGCCCGCAAGCAGGCGATTGCGCTCCTTGAGCGGGTCAAGATCACAAACCCCGAGCGAACGGTCGATCAACATCCGCATCAGCTCTCGGGCGGCATGCGCCAGCGCGCGATGATCGCCATCGCACTCGCCTGCAAACCCAAACTCCTGATCGCCGACGAGCCCACCACCGCGCTCGACGTGACGATCCAGGCTCAGATCCTGAAGCTGCTGAAGGATATTCAGGCCGAAACGGGCATGGCGCTCCTGCTGATTACCCATGATCTGGGGGTTGCGGCCACCATGGCCGACCGGGTGGTGGTGATGTACGCCGGCCATATCGTCGAGAACGCCCCGGTGGCGGAAATTTTCGCTCATCCGCGCCATCCCTACACGCGCGGACTGCTGCGCTCGGTGGTCGGGGAGGGGTTGGCGCGCAACGAGCGGCTCTATTCGATTGAGGGCTCTATTCCGGATGTGGCGCACTTGCCGGACGGATGTCGCTTCCACCCCCGCTGCCCACGCGCAACCCACCAGTGTCAGTCTGTCAGTCCGCCGCTGTCGCAATCGGGCCCAGGCCATGTCGCTTGTTGGCATCCCCACGAGGAGCCCTTCATCCGCGAGGCCCTGACCGGGCGCGTGATCGCAGTTCCCCCTCCGCCAATTGACGTCGCGGCCAAGCCTTTGGTTCGCGCGGTGGGACTAAAGAAGCACTATTCCGTCGGCCCCGCCTGGCCCGCCGCCCGGCGATCATGGGCTCATGCTGTCGATGGCGTGACCTTCGATATTCGCGAAGGCGAGACCTTGGGCCTGGTCGGCGAGTCGGGCAGCGGCAAGTCCACCCTGGGCCGATTGCTGCTCCAGCTTGAGCGGCCCACCGCCGGCCACGTCGAATTCGACGGCCAAAATCTTGCCAAACACGACCGGCGGACGCTGCGGGCGACGCGTCGCCACATGCAGATGATTTTTCAGGACCCCTATGGATCCATCGATCCTCGCTGGACAATCGGCCAGTCGATTGGCGAGCCGTTGGCGATCCATGAGAAGCAGACGGCTTCAGAGCGCCGTGATCGGGTTCGCAGCTTGCTCTATTTGGTCGGCCTCGATCCCACCTGGGACCGACGCTATCCGCACCAACTGTCGGGCGGCCAGCGTCAGCGGGTGGCCATAGCCCGCGCCATCGCCCTTAATCCCCGCTTCATTGTTGCGGACGAGGCGGTCTCTGCGCTGGACGTCTCGGTCCGCGCCCAGGTCGTCAATCTATTGGAGGACATCAAGGCCCGATTAGGTCTGACCTATCTGTTCATCGGGCACGAACTCAACCTCGTGCGCCACGTCTCCGACCGGATCGGCGTGATGTATCTCGGACGCTTGGTCGAGATCGGTCCGGCCGACGCCGTGTTCCGCCGCCCGGCTCATCCCTATACACGCTCCTTGATCGCGGCCGTTCTCGAGCCAAATCCGGCCAAACGTAACGCCGCCCCGACCCTTGAGGGCGAGCCGCCGTCGCCTAAGGCGCTCGCTCGCGGCTGCCGCTTCCAGAGCCGCTGTCCGTTGGTGAGCGCGCATTGTCGGGAAGAGGAGCCGTCGCTATCCACCGTCGATGGCGCCCACGCCGTCGCCTGCCATTATCCCCTATGACGCCGGAAATCGACGTCCGCGCCATGCCGCGGGTGCTCCGCCGGATCGTGAACCTTGCATTGGAGCAGCGCGGTCGGCTTGCCTTAGCGCTCGCCTGCGCCCTGGGCTCGGTGGTGTTCAGCCTGGCCATGCCGAGACTGCTCGGCGCGGCGGTGGATGAGGCTCAAGCGCTGCTGGGCCAGGGGGCGGCCCATGCGACGGCGGCGCGCTTGGCGCTCCTTCGGCTAGCCGGCTTGCTAATTGTGACCAGCAGCCTGCGTGGCGTGTTGACCATGGCCTTCGGCTACCAGGCCGAATATCTGAGCCAACAAGTTGGCTATCGCCTACGCCTAGTGTTCTTCGAACAGATTCAGCGTCTCAGCTTCAGCTATCATGACCGCGTCCACTCCGGCGACCTGATCACGCGGGGTATGTTGGACATTGAGGGCGCGCGCGTTTTCATCGAGCAGGGGCTGGTGCGCGGCGCCATGCTGCTGATGCTGGCTGCGGCCTCAATCGCCCTGTTGCTCCACACCGATCTCGTTGTGGGCGCCTTGGCCTTGAGCTTCATTCCCTTCTCGATCTGGCGGTCGATCCGGCTGGGCTATTGGCTGCGGATCAGCTGGATGCAGTTGCAAGGCCTGATGTCGATCCTGACTCGCACTATGGAGGAGAATCTCCAGGGCGTTCGGGTGGTGCGGGCTTTCGCCGCCAAGCCGTTCGAGATGATCAAGTTCGACCAGGCCGGCCAGGCGGCGCTGCGTCTTTCAAACCGGCGCATCACGCTGCGGGTCGGATCGGTCAGGACCCAGACCCTGGCCTTTTATGCGTCCATGGGGGCGGTGCTTTGGTTCGGCGGTCACCGGGTGCTGGCCGGCGATATGTCGGTAGGCAAGCTCACCGCCTTCATCGCCTATTTGACCCTGCTTCAGACGCCGATCCGCCAGGCCACCATGGTGGTCAACTCGGCCGCCCGCGCGACCTCATCGGGCACACGTCTGTTCGATGTGCTGGACCTTGAGCCCGAGGTGCGCGATGCGCCGGACGCCAAACCGCTTCAGCTGACAGAGGGGGTTCTGCGGTTCGAGGACGTCTCCTTCGCCTATGAGATAGAGACCACCCTCTCGCACATCAGCTTCGAGGTCCGGCCCGGCCGGACGTTGGGCATCGTCGGGCCGCCCGGCAGCGGCAAGTCGACCATCGCCCACCTTATCCCCCGCTATTACGATGTCACAGCCGGCCGGGTGACCATAGACGGCCAGGATGTGCGCGACGTCACACTCGACTCGCTCCGCGCAGCCGTCGGGGTGGTGCAGCAGGACGTATTCCTGTTTGACGCCTCGGTGACCAACAACATCGCCTATGCCGATCCCTATATCGAGGACGAGCGCATCCTCGATGCGGCCGCCACCGCCCAGATCCACGACTACGTCGCCAGTCTGCCGCTGGCCTATGAAACCCGCATCGGCGAACGTGGCGTCGCCCTGTCGGGCGGACAGCGGCAGCGGATGTCCATCGCCCGCGGGGTGGCGCCAGGGCCCGGGATCATGGTGTTCGACGACTCCATGGCCGCCATCGACGCCGCCACCGAGCAACGCCTGCGCGCCGCGCTCAGCGGGGCGACGCGCAGCAAGGCGACGATCATCATCGCCCATCGCTTAAGCTCCCTGATGCACGCCGACGAAATCATCGTCCTCGCCGAAGGCTGTATCGTCGAGCGGGGAACTCATGAGGGGCTGCTGGCCCTGGGCGGCCATTATGCAGCGCTCTACCGCCTTCAATCACGCCCTAGCGAAATTGCCGACGCGCTGGCTCACGTCGCCGCCAAACAAGACGCCCTGACATGAGCCTGACCGTTTCCGAGTCGCCAAAACCGTCTGCCCGCCAACCCGTGCTAGGCGCTCGCGGCAATGAAGGCGAAGAGATTTTTGCGGCCTTCGACACCCGCATCATTCGGCGGTTCGGTCGGTTCATGGCCCCCTACCGCTGGACGATGATCGGCGCCGTGATCTCGATCCTGGTGTTCGTCGCCGCTCAAATCGCCATTCCGCGCGCGGTCGGCTTCGCCATCGCCACCGCCGCCGGCGCCCATCACCAGCCTTTAGGCGCGGTCATCGCCGTCTTCGCCGGCCTGGTCGCTCTGCACGCCGTGTCCTGTTTCTTCAGCGACGTCTTGACGGCGAAGCTGGCGCAACGGGTGATCTTCGACCTGCGCCGCGCCATGTTTTCCCACCTTCAGGACATCTCGCTTTCCTTCCTCGATCAGACCCATGTCGGACGGGTGATGTCGCGGCTGCAGGGCGATGTGAACGCCTTGCAGGAGTTTCTGGAGCAGTCGCTGGGCGCGCTCGGCGATCTCGTGCTGGTGGTTGGGATCGTGGTCGTGCTTGTGTCCATGAACCTGCGGCTCGGCCTATTAACCCTCACCGTCTTGCCGGCTCTGGTATTCATCCGGTCGCTCTGGCTGCCCAGGGTCAAGGCGACGTTTCGCCGGGCGCGCGACGCCTCCTCGATCGCCAACGGCGCCCTCGCCGAAAACATCAACGGCGTTCGCACCGTTCAGGAATCCCAGCGCGAGGCGATCAATTTCGGCCTCTACGAGGAGAAGGCGCGCGAAAACTTCGACGCCCAGGTCGCCTCCGCCTGGGCGTCAGGCGTCATGACGCCGACAGTGGATATCCTGACCGGCGTCGCCATGGCCGTCGTGGTCGTCTTTGGCGGCGAGGCGGTGATCGGACACAGCTTGGATGTCGGCGTGATGGTCGCCTACATCCTTTATGTGCAACGCTTTTTCGAGCCGATCCGCACGCTCTCGATGCAGTACACCACCATGCAAAGGGCCATGGCGGCGGGCTATCGGATCTTCGAAGTGTTGGATGTGCCAGTCACGATCTCCGATCGCCCCGACGCCCTGATCCTCGACGTTCCAAGGGCCTCAATCGAGCTCGACCACGTGACTTTCGGCTACAAGCCCGGACGCCCTGTTCTTCACGATATCAGCTTGAGAGTCGAGCCCGGCCAACTGGTCGCCCTGGTCGGGCCGACCGGCTCGGGTAAGACCAGCATCGCGGCCTTGGTGTGCCGCTTCTACGACGTCTGGGACGGCGCCGTGCGTATCGGCGACCATGACGTGCGCGAGGTGACGCTGGCCTCGCTCGGCCGCACCGTCGCCATGGTGCTCCAGGAGCCCTTTCTGTTTTCCGGCACTGTGCTCGACAACATCCGGTATTCTACGACCGCCGCCACGCGCGACGAAGTGATCGCCGCGGCCAAGGCGGTCAGCGCCCACGATTTCATCATGCGCCTGCCGCAAGGCTATGACACTGAGCTTGGCCAGCACGGCGGCGTCCTGTCGGTCGGGCAACGCCAATTGATCAGCTTCGCCCGCGCCCTGGTGGCCGACCCTCAAATCCTGATCCTGGACGAGGCGACGGCCAATATCGACAGCTTCACCGAATTGGATATCCAAAAGGCGCTGAAGGTGCTGTTCGCCGGGCGCACCAGCCTGGTGATCGCCCATCGCCTGGCCACGGTACGCGACGCCGACCAGATCATCGTGCTGCAACAGGGCCGGATCGTCGAACAGGGCGGCCACGACGAACTGGTGCGCCACAATGGCCTTTACGCGCATCTTTACGGCAGCAATTACGCCTCGTTCGACGATCTTGACGCTGAAGGGCTTTCGACTGAATTCGCCGGCGGAACCTGAAGCAGCTTTAGTTCCCCCAAGGCTGAGTCATTGAGGCCCGATGGCGCTGTTGAATTCCGGATCGAAGGCCTGGGTCGTGGCCGGGGCCGTGCCCAGCACGCCGCCGGCTACATAGCGCTGGAGTGTCGCCTGCTCCTCGGCCGCCAAGTCGGGCGTGATGCGCGTGGGCCTGTAGATATGCTTCTGGGCGACGTCCAAGGCGACGTCCGGTGGCAGCCCGGTATCCGCCGCCAACACCTTGGCGAAGTCCGCCGTATGGTCGGCCTGCCACCGCTCCGCCTTGGTCAGCCGCTGAATGAAGTCCGCGAGTTCTGGTCGCTTGGCGGCGATGGCCTGGTCGGTGGAGGCCATAAAGAGATAGCTGTTCAGGAGGCCGGTCCCGTCGATGACCACGCGTCCTACGCCGCCGTGGGTTTCCAGATCGGTGTAGGGCGTCCAGGTCGCCCAGGCGTCCACGGCGCCGTTTGCCAGAGCTGCCTTAGCGTCCCCGGGCGAGAGATAGACCACATTCACGGCCGAGACCGGAATGTTCGCCTGCTCCAACACCCGCAGCAGCAGGTAATGGCCAATCGAGCCCTTGCCCGTAGCGATGCGCCGGCCTCGCAAATCGGCGGCCTTATAGATCGGCGACGCGTTCTGAACCACGATGCCGACAGCCGTACCCCCGTTAAGCGCCTTCCCGACGTGCACCGTCTTCAGCTTGGGATCATTGGCGTAGGCGAACAGGAAGGGGGCGTCGCCGACGCCGCCTAGATCGACCGCATTGGCGCCTAGCGCTTCCAGCAAGGCCTGGGCCGACGGAAACTCGCTCCACTCCACAGAATAGGGCGCCCCGTCCAGCACGTGAGAGGCCAGGACCAGCGCCTTGGTAGAGCCTTTCTGGCTCGCGACCTTCAGAACCACTCCCGCCGACGATGGACTCTGGCCCTTCGGTGCGCAACCCGCCGCCGCGAGCAGCAGCGCGAAGACAAGGCCCAGGCGTCCACACTGGGCGGAGTTAGACCGGCGAAAAGGTAAGTTCATATCCACCAAGGCGCCTTGGCCTTATCAGGAAATCTAACGGTAGAGACGACAGACACTAGCTTGTCCTTTTTGAGCTCCAGGCCGATGGAGCGAACATCATGTCTGGTAGAAGCGCTTATGCAAAAGCGGCTGACAATGGACTTCTCTTTAAGGTTGGCTTTAGAGATACTGATAAGGGCTATGTCTGATGCCGGTTAATTTGCAGACCGAACTTCTGCGCAGCTTCGCCGCAATCGTCGATTCCGGCTCGATGCTGAAGGCGACGGAGCGCGTTTTCGTCACCCAGTCCGCCCTGAGCTTGCAGATGAAGCGGCTCGAGGACACGGTGCAGTCGCCGCTGTTTCATCGCGACGGTCGCCGGCTCGTGCTCACCCCGGCTGGCGAGCTGCTCTTGGCCTATACGCGCGATATGCTGGCGCTGAACGACAAGGCGGTTTCAGCGCTAAGCGGCGATGAGCTGCCCGGCCCGGCTCGGGTCGGGACCGTGCAGGATTTTGCTGAAACGCTGCTCAGCGGCGTCCTTGCGCGCTTCGCCCATCGCCATCCAGAGACCCAGCTTCACGTCCGGGTCGGCGGATCGGCTGAGCTGCTCGATCTCTTGGCCACCGATAGGCTCGACGTGGTGCTCGGCATGGGGGCGGCTGACGACTCCGCGGCGATAGAGACGGCGCCGATGAAATGGCTAGGCCATCCCGCACTCGCCGGCCGGGACGTCCTTCCCCTGGCGGTGCTGGAGCGGCCTTGCCGTTTTCGCGACGCCGCCTTGGCCGCGCTCGACCAGGCCGGACATCCCTATCGCATCGTTCTGGAGACGCCGAGCCTCTCAGTGCTCCGCGCGGCGCTAGACGCCGACCTCGCTGTCACGTGCCGAACCCGCATCTTTTCCGATCGGGAGATTGATACCGAAGTTGACAGATATGGCGCGCCGTTGCTGCCAAGCCTTCCGCAAGTCGCCTATACACGCCACATCGGCCGCGATCCTCATCCGACGGTCGAGCGTCTTTCGACGATGATGGAGGGGGCGGTCAGAGACCTTTGCCGTTCCGACGAGGTTGAAGTTGGCGTCCAACCGAGCGTGAACCGCATGTATCAGGCCTCATAAGGCCGCCGACGTCTCCAACGGCGCTTGAACCACCTTGCGAACCGCCTCGATTATCGGCTTGGCCTCGGTGCGCGCCATCCAGTTCGGCGTCACGTCGATGAATCGGACGACATGGTCGGCGTCGATGACGACTACCGTCGGATGGGTCAGTTCGCCTAACCCCTGAGCGATGGCGGATGGTTTGGGTTCGCCCTCGGACTTGAAGGTCAGGCCGAGCCGGCGGCCGAGATTGGCGCCGGGATCGGAGGCGACGTGGAATGCGAAGCCATGGCGTTGGCGCACATTGATCAGGGCTTGCGTGATTTGCGGGCTGATCGCGACGAGCGGCACACCCAGCGAGGACAGCGTCGGCCAAAGGTTGCGCGCATAGTAGGGCAGGGCGATGTTGCAAGCAGGGCAGCTCTCATGGCGGAAGAAGACCAGCACCACGGCGCCGTTCTTCACCAAATCCAGCGAGCGCAGCACGCCGCCCTCAACATTGTCGAGTTGAAACGGTGGTACAGTCTCTCCGACCTTGGGCGCGAGCGCCGAGTCGAAGCGTTCGACATTGATCCGCCGCTGATCGATATTGCGCTGAAGCTGCTCCGGCTCCCAGGTCTCGACACGTTCCGCGTGCAACGCCCCTAGTAGTTCGACAAGGCTCTCAGCCATAATGATCTTCCCTCGAGGTTTCGAGCAGGAGATTAGGGTTTTTGAAACTCGGCGAATAATGCCTTTCCCTGTTCGATCTGTTTGAGGGCGCTGATAGGGGTGGAGCGGGCCTAGCTGCTCCGCCTAGTAGTTGATCACCTTCGGCACGCCCCCGCCGGCCGTGATGGTCTCGCCGTTGATCGCGCCGCTCTTGGGCGAGGCCAATACGGTCACGAGCCAGGCGATGTCCGCCGCATCGACCACGCGGCCGATCGAATTGGACCCAGCGAGACGCTGTTCCTGGTCAGGCGTCGTCTTTTCGGTTCGCGTGCCGCCCGGATGAATGGCGACAACGGTGATCCCTTTGGCGCCGAGTTCGTCCGCGAGGTTCTTCGTTAAGGCCGACACCGCGCCATTGCGGATCGAGGCGACGTAGTGGCCCGTGTTGCGCGCCGCCAGACCGCCGATGTTGATGATCCGGCCCCATCCGGAGCTTACAAGATGAGGTGCGACGGCTTGGGCGGTGCGCAGGTAGCCGGCGACCTTGATGTTGACGTCGTCGAGCAGACCTTGGCTGGTGATCTCCTCCAAACGGCCTGCCGGGGACGCGCCGCCGGGCGTGGCTGCGTTATTGATCAGAATGTCCACGCCGCCCAGCGCCCCGACAGCCCCTTCCACCAGAGCCTTGATCGAAGCGTCATCGCCCGTGTCCGCGACGATCGGAATGATCTGCCGACCGGTCACGGTCGCCAATTCGGCGGCGGCCTCGATCAGCGGGCCAAGGTTGCGCGCCGTGACGACGACGTCCACGCCTTCTTGCGCCAAGGCCAGCGCGATGGCCTTGCCAATGCCGCGGCTGGCGCCGGTGACGATGGCCCGTTTGCCGGCGAGTTGCAGGTCCATGAGGCTGCTCCCTGATTAAACCGTCCAGCTATCATCGGGATCGACTGCGCTTTAGCGCTTTAGCGAGTTTGCCTGCTTAGGCTTATGATCTTTGTTATAATATCGCGACGCGGCGTTGGCGGCGGCGATACCCGATCTTGGCGCCGATGACCGAACCCGTTATGCCGCGCCCCCTCATGAGCACGCCCATCGCCCTCGGTGTCGATTTCGGCACCACCAACACTGTGGTTGCGCTCGGCGACGGGAGCGACCGCGCCCAGTTGGTGGCTTTCGAGACGCCCGCCGACCGGGCGACGACCTTTCGTTCGACACTCAGCTTCAACCACGATCCAGAGGCGCAGACGGGTCGGGTGGTGAACGCCGGCCCGTGGGCGATCGAGGCCTATCTGGACGATCCAGGGGAGACGCGGTTCATCCAGTCGTTCAAAAGCTACGCCGCCAGTCCGGTCTTCAGCGAGACCCAGATTCTGGGGCGCCGCTACACCTTCGAGGATATGCTTTCGGCCTTCCTGCTGCGGCTGCGCGACAAGGGCGGCGAGGCCCTAAGCGCCGCTGGCGGGCGGGTGATCGTTGGGCGGCCGGTCCGGTTTGTCGGCGCCTCTGCCGATGCAGCCCTGGCCCTGAAACGCTATCAGACCGCGTTCGAGCGCCTGGGGTTCACAGACATCTTCTACGCCTATGAGCCGGTCGCCGCGGCCTTCTTCTTCGCCCGACGGCTCGATCAGGATGCAACGGTCCTGGTCGCCGACTTCGGCGGGGGCACCAGCGACTTCTCCATCGTACGGTTCGAGCGGAAGGCGGGTGTTTTGAGCGCCCGGGCGCTCGGTCAGTCCGGCGTCGGCGTGGCCGGCGACGCCTTCGATTACCGCATCATCGACAATCTGGTCTCGCCGGCCTTGGGCAAAGGATCGAGCTACCGCGACTTCGACAACGTCCTGACGGCGCCGAACCGCTATTTCACCAGCTTCGCCAGGTGGGATCAATTGGCCCTGATGCGCGCATCGCGGGACATGCGCGACATCCGAAGCCTGGTGCGAAAGTCC
>Ga0116228_10002183_pt1 | contig 16827 bp, 9 predicted proteins | sample S1TSphfallax_2_FD_89694 | JGI IMG/M metagenome (GOLD analysis project Ga0116228, IMG submission 89694) | Host-associated microbial communities from peat moss isolated from Minnesota, USA - S1T2_Fc - Sphagnum fallax MG | ecosystem: Host-associated > Plants > Peat moss > Unclassified | place: USA...
AAAAATTTCCCAAAAAATTGCCACCATAGTGTGAGAATTCACCCAAGAAATTTAAACGGCAGCCAACAAATTTAAGAATCAAAATCCTACTCGCTTAATGAGGAGATGCAGCATATGCACCCGAGAGGTCTAGGATTTTCTTCTTTTGGAAGGGGGTGGGGGACATGAGTTTTCTCTTCTTTATTTTGAGTAAGGGGGGTTGTGAGCGTTTTCTTTTTTATTTTGGGTCATGGGTGGCATTTCGTGTCATGACACACGTTTGTTTTGCTTTAGTTTGCAAGCTGGTTGTGAAGATCCAAAGTAGTTTTATTCTTTTCAGTTACATGGGTGGATCCGATGGACAGAACACTAGAGGCAAACTTTTGTTTTTGATTTAGTTTGCAAGGTGGTTGTGGAGGTCCAAAAGGAGTTTTCTTGGTTCACCATGTGGACAGAACACTAAAGGTAAATTTTTGTTTTGGTTTAGTTTGCAAAGTGGTTCTGGAGGTCCAAAGAAGTTCTATTCTTTTCATTTACATCATGGGTATGCCCCATGTACAAAAAACTAGAGATTTTTTTTGCTTTCTAATTAAATTAACCTTTTTCATGAATTCAATTCATTTCTTATCATGTCATTTTGTTTTTTTTGTTCTCTTATCACTTCTTCCTTGTGTTATGGACAGACAAAAAGTTTTAGAAAGTTTGAGTTTTTTCACTTCCATCAGTGCCAATTAGTGAGCTATGTGAACAATTTCTAGGTTAGGAGTGTGTCAATGTGTCAACAGTGAATTATTTTGTTTTGGGTGATGAACCAATCAGAGAGGTCTATCACCAAAAGGAAAAAAATGTCAAGGTTGTCCCCCCAAACTAATTAATACGAATCACACTATTTTTTGTTGATAGGTGAACTAAAGTTGGGTTAGACTTGGAATAGTGCACTAAGGATGTTTTGGTATGGCCCAACCAATATTTTTGTTGAGTTTTCCTTTCATTGAAATTTGAAAGAAACTCCAACTTAGTAGATTATGTAGTTTTCAACCCAGTCCTTCCCTCGAGGTTCATCTTTCTATGGGCACATAAAAACACATATTGGCATCTCTAGCTGTCCATCCAAGTCATGCTTTGCAAGAAGTAAGTTAGATGTTTGTCCTCCATAACATACTTGGTATCCAAGTCATCTAGAATTATGTGGAGGCCTTTATATGCATCTGCTACGAGATATATTTATCTCTATGTTGAACACTTTACAATTAACAACTATAAACATATAAGGGTGCAAAAATAGGAATCAAAATAAAGTGTAACAAATGATTAGTTTTTCATGTTTTAGTATCAAATATTGCAAGAATCTTGCAATTGATTCAAAAGCATTTATGACAATGTTTATGATAAATTATGAGAACATTTGGTACGATTTGGAATGGGCAAGTAATGAGAACATTAAATAATTTCATTTGCATAGATTATTTAATAATGTGATTGACATTAAATGATGTCAACACTAAGTGATTTATCATGATGCAATGCATTTGTTTGGACATAAATGTAGCCTATTGTCACATCACGACAAGATCAACTTAAGTCAAAGCCCATATCGAGCTACCCAAAGTGAGGATTGTCAAAATCAATGTGACATGCCATTTTTGCCTCAATCATTATGTTGGCATCAGTTCGAATGTATCTATTTTGATGTTGATCTCAACACACAAGCCAATTGGTGCAATAAAAAAATTTAAAGCAATTTTTACTGCTACTATTTACTAACCCATACATTTATGTTTTAACTACAGCGTAAACCCTAATATGTGGAAGTTCCAAAAAATAGGTTTTGTGATGACAGAAATTGCAAAATTTTTATAAAACAGTCTAACAAGATTTGACTACGTATTATGTATGATTGCTTGGGATAAGTAAATCAATAATAATGGAGTGGAAAATAAGGTGCATGCATAAATACCCAGTATGGATGGAGTTGTTGTAAGTTGTACACGTAACCCCTAAAAGCCTCTGAGGGTACAATGTTTTCTTAGATGTGTTAGGAAAAGATATTTTTCACACCTTTTTGAAATGCATTTCCAAAGACAATTTATGAAGCATAACATATGGATGACATCCACATGGTTGAAAATTGAAACATAATTTTTTATTTTAAAAAAAAAAATCTAGAAGCATTAAACTTCAGAAATTAATTATAAATACATATTTTGGTTTATAGCAATGAAATTGAAGATGATTGGCTCAAATAAGTGTAACATACAATATTGGAAAGATGAAAAAAAGAAAAACACTTGAACAGGACAAATTATCAAAATAACAAATTTTCCAACCAAGGAAAATGTTTGGGGTCTTAACACTTGAAAGGGTGCTAAAGAAAAACAGTGGTACTCTTTATTGATTTTCTTTTTGGAGGTAGTAGATAACTTTAGTAACCACCTTTGAGAAAAAGCAGTATGAAAAATCATCCCTTTTAAAGGGACATTTGCCACCCAATAAACAAGCAAGGTATGCCGTGTCTCTCCCAACTTTTTTCATCCACCTATCATGAGAAAATTCCACTCTAAACAATAGAGAGCTTTCATGGTTGATGCCAAATTTTTGGCACATAATAATTGTCTTGATTAGACACATGATGCCCAAAAAAGAAATTTGAGTGTTACTTTGTCTTCCACTGGTAATAGTTGATTGAAATTGTGAAAATGCATGAAAATATCCGCTTAGGCCTTTAGGAGTTAAGGACCACTTATTACCAATAAGCGAGGCCCATGACCATGAAAATTCTTAATAGCCCTTGAAACACTTTGAAAGGAAATTAAATAATCGATAAGCACTGCTGTCATTTTCACTGTGTGGTCAGAGGGAACACCTTATAAGCATGCTTTAAGTTCCTCGGCTTAGAGGAGGGACCTTTCAGATTTAGAATGTTCCGTAGCTGTGCTTTACACATGGTAAAGCTTTAGGGGGAGGGCATCCTCAGAATAAGTGCCCAACTCAGCTCAGCCACTTATTCTGAGAATGCCCTACCCCTACTGCTTGACCGAACACAATTTTGGTGTGGGGTTGGGCTGTATATGGACTTCATCACTACCAAGTTAACATAAAGTCCAAAGGAAAGTTGTCAAAATTCCCCCATTTTTGTGATTAAAATTTTTATTACCCTTTTTGGATAACCAATCAGAGCCATGTGGGCACATGGTGTAATGAATTTTGTGCAGAATTCACTCTCTTTAACCAGCCCTAGCATAAAGCCTGTTCAAAGCCAGGATGGGCTTCACATGAAGTCCTTTACACCACAAGACATTTTCCATTTTTAGCCAAGAAGGATTCCAGGGAACTTTTCATCCATGTGCATTTCTTTGGTCTTTCAAGGATGCACCTTTTGATGCGGAAGTGAACTAGTGCCACTATGGCCTATCCCTCCGATCAACGCTTTCCTATTTTAATGATCAAGGCTCAAAGAAGTCTACCAAATTGTGTTGTAAGAAAGTTTCTACTTGCCTACTTCATGTCCAGCATCTCTCAAACCACCATGTCTGTTACAATTTCATTGGCTACTTGTGGGCTTTGTATTCTCTCTCCTCCCTTTTAAGTAGGATGGAAGCCCACTAGCTACTGCCAGGAACCAGTTGGCCAAACCGTGTTGCATGTGCTTTTCCAATATGTCTCAAAGTCCAACAAATTGTGTTTGTTTGTATATGGTAAAGAAGTTTTTGCAAGTATCTTGGTGGTGGGTTGGGGGATCAGGCTGAGGGTGGTAGCCCTTTACTTTGGACCCAAAAACCCATGAAGTGCCCAAATCACTCAACTTTCTGAGTGAAAGCATATAAAGTAGGCAAATTTGTGGACCTTACTTTTAAAACTCAAAGTAACCATATAATCAATTTAATATTTCAAACTTGAAAATATTATCTATTTCAATCATCAATATGAGCATTTTAAAATATTATTCTACTAATATCATGTTTCACATTCTTACTACCATGCATTTCAATAAATTTGTTAAATGCAAGTAAATGGAAGCAGATGTCCATAATGGTTCCAAGTGAATGAAAATAGGACTTTTATTGCATTTTTGATATTTCGAAGTTCATGGTGCACTAAAATGTATTAATTGACTTTGTAACATTGAAGACCATATGTTATCATATTTGTAACATGAAAATAAGTTTTTGCTCAAGTTTACTAGCTAGTTGAAAAGCTAATTATTATATATTTTCTTGTATTTATGTCAAAAACATAAGATTACAATTGTCCAAGATTTTTTATTTTGGGGCCTACATTACCATGCTTTCACACATTATATTCCCCCAATTTCCCCCACTCCCCATTCCATGTCCTTAGTTTTAGATCTTCCCTAGTTCTAAGTAAATATTTCCCTTGCAGCCCTAGACTCTGCTAAATCCACAAACTTCCCATTCTTCACATCTTTCAATGTTCATTTGCCCAAATTTTGTTTGTGGATCCCATCAATCTATCCATCAATATGAATAAGCATGTTAATTTTTTCGGTCCAAGGTCATGTGCAAAAATGACCTTGTACTATGATTTGGGCTTATTGGGATAACAAATTGCCAAAAAAATTTAGTCAAGTTTCAACAATTACATCACACATCCATGTTTAGCAAATCATGGATTTTATTTGCCCCAAAGCTGTAAGATGCATGGTGATCCCCATGGGAGTTTGATGTAAAAGATAAATCATGGTCATGGCACGTTATTCCATCAAGAATTTCTTTTCATTCTTAGATTATTAGGACATCAAAACTATGAATCCTAATAATTTCCTAATAAGGATTTAACAAAACTTCTCATCAAACTTGTTATAATAGGACATCAAGGCTCTGAAATTTCATGTACCTACTTTAAAGGCCAATTTAACTATTTTCCCAATTACCCAACACCTAACGCCTAGAATTTTTCAAAGGCCCTAATTTCCCTTGTTTGAGATCTTTTCCAAATTTTTAATGAATTCTGTAAATTTTTATGTTCTTCCAAAAAGGGTTTATATTCAAGATGATCATGTAATGCAATCTTTCATTTATGACGATCTTGGAAGGCTTTTCCTGTATCATTCTCAAAGAATCATTGTCCTCAACCCGATACCAATCTTCATGTTCTTGGATGTTATAATCCTCTACACTTAAAATTTTGTCCATTTTGCAATGTTTTTGGTCTACCACATTCACTTTGTAGAACCACATTCACTTTCATGTCTGGTGACCATAACATTGGCAAACATCAAGACCAAGGGCATAAGTGTTCATTGAACGTTCTAATACAGTATAAAGGAAGAGCTTTTGAATTGTTATAATATGAATTAACACTAGTTTCAATTCCCTTCAACTTCAAGGGGATCCTAAAAACACTAAGTTATGAGTATGTACTATACATTAAATTTGAGTCAAGGCTAGTGACTTTTACTTTTTTTGCATTTTGGATACCCAAAAAAATTGGGAAAGTTTGATTCAAAAAAATAGTTGCCAAAAACTTGGGAAATTTTTGAAAATTTCAAGAACAAAACTTGGGGGCGGGGTGGATGGGGGAATCTTGTCAAAGCATGAAAAACTAAATCATGAATACCTGAAACTTGGTTTATTCACTATCCAAATCATTACAAACATGAATAGGATTGCTTTGAGCAAGATGCTACGCAAGAATAATGCATGAATATTCATATTTTCAAATAGTGCAATGGATATGCATAACGGTTCTAGGAACATTAGGCTTTAGGCATATGCTCATGTTGAGTGTTTAAATTTCAAGAATATATTGCATGTTTCTACATTCAAATTTCTTACTAGAAATAACTCAACGTGTATTTGGGACACTATCAAATTTTGGGACATTAATTATTCAACAAACATGTGTTGAAGCTGCCAAGGTATTCTTTTCAATTAATTAGTTGTGTGGATAAGTAAAAAGTGACTTTTTTGGAGGTGATGTGCCTCTTTGACTGGCCTATAACCAAAAAGATCACCCACGCATTGATCTTTTAAAAATAGAAGATTATAAAACTTTATTATTTGGCCTCGGTTTAAAGGGTTGAAATGTAGGCAAAGGGTATGGGATAATGTGCAATGCTTTGGGATCAGCTTGGGGGACACCTTGGAACTTGGGCAAGACAGTGGCAGCGTCATGCCCGACAATTGGGAACTTCATGGGACACTTTAGGGGCCAGGGTGAACCAGCACCCACAAAGTTGGCACCTTCACCTTCTTGAATGAAGCCTTTTAGTGGCCATATAAATGTTAGAAACTGACCCCTGTGGATGCCCTTTGAGCCATTTCACTGCCTACATGAAGTTTCTGTGCATAAAACTGCATTTTTATTTTATGCCATCCTCCTAAGAGGGCGGGTACCTATGTCACATTTAAACAATCTTTTGTGTAAAACTAGAAATAAAGTTTTAGGTGAGTTCTTTCATTTCCAGACAGCGTGGATTTTCGCCATTTGCCAAATATATATTTTCAGGAAAAATTATACTTCCAAATATTCCTTTTTTGTAAATCTCCAAAATTTGAAAAAAACCTTCAAAATCACCATGTTTCTACACATTGTCAAAGCAAGTAGCCAGGATATAAAAGGATTTTTCTAAGTTTTTCACTTCATAGCTGGTCTATAACCGAATGTGGCTAACTTTCCTTGTGGATGATTGCCAACGCAACAACATCACACAATTGAAAAAAATAAATCACTATTTGTTGTGGATCCCCTTTCTTGAAAATGTTTATATCAATCCACAGCAACGTTTTTATTTTGTGCGAAATTTCGCCAAAATGAAATCTGAAAATGTCGTGCGAACCGTTTTTTTGGTATTTTTTCAAAGGCTTCGCCAGGAAAATAAGAAAAAAGGGTTGAGTTCGCCGCATTTAGACTACCTATCTTCTTCTCCTACAGGTAGCTAAAAAATAGCAGGATTCTGAAAATAAAGTTACCTTCTTATCTGTCCTGTAGCCAAACTCTGCTAAATCTTCCTATGGATGGTTGAGAATGTGAGTACATCACAAAATTGATAAAAAAAACACTGATCCACAGCAGTGTTTTTTTCTCATACTTGTGACATGAAATTTGCGAGAATTTTGCTCCAAAAATAGCAAAATTGTTCAGAATTACGATAGAAAAACACATTTTCCTTAGATTTTTTTGTTTGAAAAAAGGGAAAATTCGGTGAAGAAAAAAACACTGATCCAAAGCATTGGGTGAACCAGCACCTACACTCACTGCACAAACTAAAAACTCCAAATCTTTTTTGGTGGTAATAAGTATCCCATCCTAAAAACATAAAGCACTCTGAAATCTGTAGTGTACCTATTTGGATGGCACCTTGTATCCATAAACGACTGGGAAGAAATTTCCTTTGTGGTTGGGGGTGGATTACATAGAGGCAGCACACCTTTGCCTAAGATCCTTTGGGCAAGGGTTGTAATCTGTAATCAGCTTGAAACAGGTGTATCCTTTGCAAGTCAAAATTTATTTATTTTTTCATCTTTACAATGAGTTTTTCTTTTCTACAACAAGACATCTTGATTCTTTTCAATATATTGTTTAAGTGCAAGCTTTAAATCAGAGGATCAGGTGCATTGGTTTTATTTCAAATCTGTGAGATCTAAAAAATGGTAATAGATGTCCCAAAAAAATAAAATCAATCACAATTGCATTGAAAAATCAAAAACTTCCAACTATTCCACAAACGTTTATTGCCACAGTGCAGGAATTCACCCAAAAAAGAAAACCATTGATCAAGTATCTTGCATCAAATTCTTGCATCAAATCAACATATATGGTAGAGGAAAATTATTTTGGTGTTCTCTAAAATCACCACGAATTTATTCTATTCAAATGGCAACCAATTTCCATGTATCCGTGTAAGCTCCCTGCCTTAGTATTCTCACCAAAAAAACTACAAGCAATCCAATCCTTCAAACAATCATTTACTTCCTATTCTTTACAACTTGAATCTCTTTATAGTCGTCACAAAGCAATGAATCATTCAAAGTACTTTTCTTGAAATATTGCATGATTGTAACAACATCAAGCATCTTGAAATCTTTCAAAAGATAGGCAACCATTGTTGGATCTAGAAACATCAAATTCACATGTTGGTAGTTGTGAAATTCATGACCAATTTGATTACTTGAACTTGCATGTGAATCCTGAATTGTAGTAGATGATGGTTCTTCAACAAGTTTAGGTTGACCTCATTTTGAATTTTCATTTACGAAGTCGTCCTAATGTCATTTTGGAGCTCTAATACACCTTTTTACCTTCAAAATGCTTCCAATTAAAGAATGTGCCCCAACTATTTTTTTCTTTTGTTGTTTCACTTTGGGACCCATCTTTAGGTCTCTTGAGTTGAAAGCCCGACATTTTGAATTGAAAAAAAACACCATTCATTTGAACACTATCATCTACAACATTATAACATAAATTAAAAAAAACCTTTTCGTTATTATAAAAGAACAAAAGAAAAAAATTCCCACAAGATGGTCACCAAATGGTAGAAATGACTTTAGTTCTTGTGATATTTTTCCATTTTACTATAATAACAAATTTGTATTAGCATATGCACATTCATAAATTTTGTTTTGATTTTAAACACACCTAACACTACAATTCATTAAAACATTAGATTAATACTTATTTCATACAACTAGAATTTGCAATTTAATATATAGTTTAGAAAAATCTAGAAACAAGATTTCAATTCATTTCATTAGATTTTCATGCCACAAAACATTCCCACAACAATATGGATATGTAAATTATTACAAAGCTTTATAGTTTTCTATTTTGATGAAACTCAATCATAATTACCATAAAATTTCATGTTTTTTTAAAAGGAAATTTAAACAACAAAATAAAATTTGTGATATTTCAAGATCGGATCTGTGGTTTTTTACTATAAAATATGTACAACTATTCTTCCTTTTCCCAAAAAAGTGTCTAAGAATGAAATTTTTTTCTCAAGAAGTCTTATCTTTAAGTAGTCCTAGGTCACATCATCATAATTCAAAACCAACAAGAATTCAACATTCAAATTTGCAATGTTCCATGATCAATTCCTATTCTAAATGCCTTGTGTGTCCAAAACCATCTACACTTGATTTCCCCTGAATTTCCCTGAAAGCCAGGTGTTTTCGAACTTCTCGCACAAGTCATCAAATCTACCCTTCCAAATGTACACTACCTTTAGGTTTTTCAGGTTCTTCAAAGTATCAGGCAAGCTCTTAATATTTTTGCAGTCTAAATTCAATATTCGCAACTTGGGCATAGCACCATCTTCCACCTCCGGGAACTCAACTAACTCAGAACCTAAACAATCCAAAATTTTCAAACTTGGAAAGGCATCTGATGATGTGAATGAATCTGGAAGCTTCTTGATTGAACTACAGAATCTAATTCTTAAAATTGACAGTATCTTCAAAGTGTTCAATGCTGGAAGACTTTCCAAGGAAGACATACTATCCAATGTGAGCACCTTGAGTTTTGAAAACAATGTGATGATTGATGGTAGAATTTTGATCTTTACACAATTATTTACTGAAAATTCTTTAAGATGTTCCATTGATTGGATGGCATCTGGCAATGTTTCTAATTTATAGAAGTCTCGAATGTGAAATGACTTCAACTTCTCCAACTTTGATACCAACTTCGATAGTTGGTCACATAGCTCCAATATCTCACAAGTCTTTCCAGATATGTGGAGTTCTGTAAGAGTAGTCAACTTGCAAATAGCTGCAAATGCTTGGCCATGTATTTTTGTACTTGGATTACTCCAATACCCATTAGGAGATGAAACCTCTAGGTTGAGGTATTGAAGGGATCTTAGGTTATCCACTGTAGAAGGGTGGTACTTGAGATTACGACAGAATGAAAGGTCAAGATAGACCAATTGTGTAAGTTTCCCAACCTTTTTGGGCAAAGATTCCAACTTGTCACAATGTCGAAGGTCAAGATGGGTTAATTGTGTGAGTTTCCCAATCTTTTTGGGCAAAGATTTCAACTCGTCACAATGTTGAAGGTCAAGATGGGTTAATTGCCTCAGATTCGCAATCTTTCTAGGCAAAGATTTCAAGTTCCGACAGGATTCAAGGTATAGATGGGTTAACTGCCTGAGATTCCCAATCTCACCAGGCAAAGATTCTAACTTGTCACAATTACTCAAATCCAAATGCTTGAGATTTTCAATGCCCTTCCAGAATTGTTTTGGCATAACCTTCAACTCGATATTGTGAGCAAGAAGTAAAACCTCCAATTTGGGTGCAGAAAAAATCACATCATTGAGTGTGGTCAAGTAGTTGTCCATAAGTGAAAGATTGCGTACTTCATAAAGTTCACTCTCGAATGTCCGGATCCAATCTCTAGGAAATTGCACCAACTCTTTGCCTGGTCGATAGAGACAAGTTATTGGTTTTTCCCCTTCTATTATGTGAAGAGCCAAATCTCTCATCACGTCATGCACTTTGCATCCGTATGAACAATCATCGCCAACATCAGTTTCGCCCACTTCATATTCGTTTTCGGCGAGTTCAATCAATGAACGCGCTACCAACAACCCCACCAAATAGTATGCAAACCGTGTAGGATTATCCCCAAACATTTTTGTACCATCGTCCAACAACCCTTGTCCTTTCCACAATTTAATCAGCTCTTTTATCTCCACAACACGATCTTCAGGAAATGCAGCAAAACCAAGAAAACACTCCTTGGATTCAGGACTGTCATTATCCAAGTTGTCATAGCTGAGTTTGAGACGACCAAACAATGCTTCTTCCTCCCGCTGCTCCGGTAACTTGCGTGACTCCCGTAAACAATTCAGTTGGTATTCCCATTCTTCACACGTGGTCTTCCCGAGCATTAATCCACCGATGACCTTGAGCGCCAAAGGAAGACCTTTACACTCGTCAGCAACCAACTCAGCCAGATCCTGTAGTTGAGAAGGAATGTTTGAAAATCCCCTAGAGAACGCATGGACACAAAATAGCTTCCAACTATCCTCCTTTGAAAGGTCACCTACCTTCACTTCATCTTCGTCTATCACTCCAGCTTTCTTCAACACAGGCTGGCTTCTAGTGGTCACCAATGTGACACTGCCTCGACCCTTCGCCAAGTCAAGTTGCTCCAAAACTCCTTTGTTCCAAACATCATCTAGAACAAGGAACACCCTCCTCCTCAAAAACTCGTTGTAGAGCCTGGTGTTGTACGCTTCCAGTTGTGCGACTCTCATTGGCGTAACACCCATCTGCCTACAGAAGCTATCATAGAGTGCTTTGATGTTGGGAGTTTGGCTCACCGTGAGCCAAATCAACTCGCCTCCTTTAAAGTGCTCCCGCACCTCACTACTATTGTAGGCAATTTGGGCAAGAAGCGTCTTTCCCGCACCACCCATGCCCCAAACTCCAACACATCGAGGTTCGCCATCAATGCTACTAGAGGTTATGGATTGTTGCAATCTCATAGTAAAATTGTCAAGACCGAACACATGTTGTGGCACTTGTTGGATGTCTGTCAGTTTGTGGGCGTCTTCATTCACTATTAGCTCCCGTGGGCAAGATGATGACGAAGATGCTCCTGTGTCCACCCTTGACAAATTGTCACTAGGTCCAAGTGAAAGTTTTTGCAAGTGATTGTGCAATGCAGATTTAATATCACTGGTTTTCTCTTGAGCACTGCTTGTTGTGTACTCCTTTTCAAGAGATTCTTCTGTGACAGTTGCGAATTCAATTACAGTAGCACGGAGGTCATTCATCGTCTCATGAATCTCCTGCATCATCTTCTCCATTTTTTGGGCTCGTGAGGATTCCGCCAACGTCACAGCCAACCCGACTAAACCTGCTTGCTGTAAGAGCTTCTTCACACTCTCTGTCACGTCTAGGATTCTCTTGGCTGTATTGTATCTGGACACAGGATTGAGGGCCGGCTGTTGCTTGATGCACTTGTTCACTTCCACCGCTGCTCTCTTCAACGTGCCTTCTAATTCATCCAACCAATCATGCACTGCACTCCGAGGTCTCTTAAAAGCGTTGTCGGGGTTGCTTTGCGAGATCTGGCGGACGGCATCGTCCACAGTGGGCCGCAACTCCTTAAGAAGGGCATGAAGAGCCTTGCAGCACTTGTTGCAACTTATGGCAATTTTTGTCGCCTCCATCACTTGCTCCAACAGCTTTGAAGCCACCATGCCGGCAATGTGAACAGCCATGGGCTCTACCATGATGCAATTTTCTCTTCGCAATTGTCTCTACTGTATGTGCGCTTGGGCGCACGTTCCACTTCAGTACGTGCAAGACTAGATCCAACGGAAGGTTCCCCTTCTCTCTTAACTTTCCTTTGCTGGATTCTCTCCGAAAGCCAATCACTGGCGATGTGCAACAAGTTGATTCAGCAAATTCGTTATCGAAGTGCTTTAATGCACTTCCCAGTGCATTTGAAAATCTCTTGAAGACGCCAGGTCGTCTAGTTAGCTACAATCGAATGTTCTCCATCAGAGCAGCAAAAACCTGTCAAAAATTGGAGATTCCACATGCATGGTCAGCGAGTATGTGACTCAAATTGCTGAATGGATGGAACAGTGCAGTGAGCGCAATACTTACAGCAAGCTATATCCTAGTCGTTCTCGCAGACATTGTCCGAACACCCAAGCTAGAACATGACATGTGTTGCCAGGGCTACTGCTGATGGAAACTAAAAACAAGACATCAAAAATATAATTACGCGATCTGTGAATGTTGTCACAGAGAACTCAAGTGCACCTTTAGCTATCAATCTTGCTCGTCGTTGAACCCATAGCTTTTCTACTAGATCAAGCTTACTACTACATCTATCGACGTTGTTTTGATCCGAAGCAAACTTGATAAGTACTGAACCTAATTCTCACACAAGTTAAATCAATGGTGTTCAGTAATTCCACTAAAGTCTAAGACCCCCAAACCTCCTGGGCGCTGAACATTTTATTCACATATTACCTGAACGTGCTTGCCATGATCCTCCCGTTCACGAAATAGCTTTCGATCGCCTTTTCCCCCGCAACTCGCATCCACCTCCTCTGACTTCATGTTCAAGTTGCTCCAAGCCGCGCTCAAAGCCGTGTGCACTTTGCAACCTAATCAGACGTATAACACGTCGTTGTAAATCAAGTTGCTACAAAAGACAGATTATGCATACCCAAATACTAAACCCATACAACTCATAAAACTACTTGACGGTATACGCCGACGACCGACTGTCATCAAAACAAAATGAATAGTAGATAAGCCCTCCATAGCCTAAAAAGAACAACTTCACTACTAGAAAAACACACCATATCCTGATAAGAACAACTTGAATGAAAACCAGCTTACCAGACACTTGCCGTGACACATTTATCCCTCCTCCTTCAAAGACAGATTGCAGCCTATTCAGTCTAGCATGCATCTTAAATCATGTCGGGCTGCAAACGGTGTATTACCAGTTCCCAGTTTCCAACTTCACACTACTCACAAATCTAATAGGACGCACTGGGCACAGAGCTATGAAGACATACCCCGAGGACAAACTGGCAACAGAAGAAATGGATATCGAATAAGCGTTCAGTATGCCGACTTAAAGAAGAACATGATCGAAAACCTTGACACAGGAAGCGCCTATCGTCAAGACTTCTACTACTCCTGCTTCAGAAGACACTAGATCGCAGTTACAACATGCAGTAATAAATCATCTGACTAGACGAGAAAATGCTATATTGCCAACACCCCTGGCTACCCAACATCACCCTGCTCATAGTACTACATAGGCATATTACCCAGGTCCTAGACGAGAGACTGGCACCCGAAAAAAAAGAAGAAAGTACTATAGTAAGCACTCCGTATTGTGGAAATACTCATTGGAATGAGAATCCCATGAAGCACTTACCGTCAACACTGAACACTCCACTCCTCCTTCAGGTGACAGGATGCAGAGCTGAAGTCCAAGGAGGAGAAGCAGAGCGCGAGGTGAGTAAAACAGAATAGACTGCCTGGCAGTGTGAATAAGTGGGAACAGATATAGTGTGCACACCCAAATCTTTGAAGCTTGGAGGAATACTAAGGTTGGGGAGTAAGAGTAGACTAGTGGAACTCCGTTGCAGCGTGCAGCAGCGTCCCTCCCCCACACTGCAGGAAAGAGAAGCAAAGAAGAGAAAAGAAGTAGAGTGAAAACTGAGTAAGAAACCACGTCGTTTCTCCTATTTAAACTCTTCTCTACGCGCATTTCTTTAAAGAGATTTGCTGTGTGGTTTCCTTTCATTGGCAGCCGCTGCCCAGGAAAACACATTTTGCACAAGCATTTCTTCGAAGAGATTTTCTGGGTGGGTTCTTTTCATTGGCAGCCGCTTTCCGGGAAAACACATTTTGCACAAGCAGTGGGAATTGATCATCCTTAGGGTACAGAGTGTGAATTCTATGAATTAGAGGGGCCACCTCCCAAGTTCAAATTGTGTATTTATTATTATCATTGTTTTGCAACGAGCCAACTTGATTGGCCTATCACCACAAAAAAAATTCTGAAAGCATGGAGACTCCTCAAAATTGAATGTTCTATGTGGAATATTACAGTTCTCCCCTAAATTGGCCCATCTATATATGTAAAAGGAGGACAACATTTGCCAAATCATATCAGATAAAACTGAGGTGCTATTGGGAACATATTAGGAAACACAATGGGAACAAGGGAAACTTGCAGTCCCACTCCTCCCCGAAATCCAAAAGAGAAACATTGGGGCTGTTGAGTGCATGTTGTGCCTTCTCATTGGTTGCATGTTATTTTCATTTTCACCTAGGCTAAATGGCCAGGGCACAAACATACATAATTGATGCTGGTGAACTATTTTTCTTCTGCCTGCCTGGATATCCAAACGTTTCTACCTTCAAAAAGAAAACTATGACCAGCTTTGGTATTTAACAAAAACCATCCCTGTTGGTCTTTGCTGCAGAGATAGAAAATCCGACACAAGATTATCAATTTGAAATTATGCAACTACTTTAAAGCCCACCATCAGTTGATATTGGATTTCAACAGTTTCATTATCTAAAGATAAAAATGAAATATGTCTTCCATTGGTAATGTCTGAACCAATATTTTTTTTGTTTTTGTTTTTTTCAATTTTTGTGGTTTCAAAACTTTGGCAATTTTTTCCTTTGTTTTGAGGCTTCTTTCTCAAATTTACACAAGAGAAAAGAATTTCTGCTTTTTCCCCAAAAAAATTCTTAGCGACGCACTTGAAATTCGCCCCAAAAATTAATCACTAGCCTAAACCAGTGTTCTCTGGTTTGGGTTATCATTCAGACAATGGAACCTCCAATGCCATTTCTGATCAGGTTCCTTAGGAAAAATCCAAACTTGGTCCTATTTGGAAATGGGGTCCAATTCTACCTAGAACATAGCTCAAGATTGGAGGAGTATTGGAGGTTGGGCAGTATTGGTGCTGTATGAACTACAAACAATTAAAATTGAACCCTTGTCTAAAACTATATAACCTGGACTAGGACATTTCCAAATATGTAAACTTGACTCCTTCAAAACTGAAACTTATTATTATAATTACTTGCAATCTATGATTGGAATAATAGCCCAGGCCCAAAAAAGGTAAGCAATAGTTTTAGATAATAAGAACTACTTATAACCAATAGATAGGCTGGCCGCTGAGCATGCATGGGGGTCTAACTGTTTTGTTTAGAGTGTGGCACTTGGCAAGGGGGATTTTTTTCAATTTATTTATAAAAACACTTGTTGCATGTGGACAACGGACAAGGATAGAATGCCCCCTTGTGAGCTATTCATTTAATCTTATACTAGTGGGTGCCCATGGCCGAAGGCCACTGTGAAGCCCCCTGTGTGAAATCCAGGTCCCAAAATTGAGATCCCACATCCTGAAAATCACGTCCTAAATTTTTTCAGGTTTCGGTCTTGGAAACCGCGAGTGTGAAAATCCAGGCCCCAAAGTTGAGATCCCAAGTCCTGAAAACCATGTCTTGAAAACCATGTCCTAAAATTTCCCAGGCCCCAAAGTTGAGATCCCAAGTCCTGAAAACCATATCCTAAAATTTCCCAGGTCTTTTTGCCTGGCCGCCCTGCCCTGCCCTGCCCTGCCCTGTCTGCCCCTGCACTGCCCAAATTTTGTCCACACAGACAGACGGACGGACGGACACCATGTTTGCTTTAATATATAAGATATAATGCTGAAGTGGTGTTAAAAATATCTGGCAAAAAAACTTGTGTATATTTCATAATGTCTGTATTACCAAATCTGATTTTTTGTTGTGTAAATATACATTCCCAAAATGAAACATGCATTAAATTTATGAAATTCAGTATTTCTAGTTTCCTTCAATTCGCATAATTTACATTATATATGCAAGAAATGATCTTGTTTGCGCAAGGAAAAAAAACATTACTATTTTTTAAATGATTTTGTTTGCACATGATGCCATTAAAAATGTGCATGGATTAAAACCATAAAGACATGAGCCAACATTTGAAGTGTAGTTGAAGGGCATGTTATATGCGGAAATTTTCCTCTACGAAGGGCAGGCATTTCAAACTACATAATGCCTACTTATGTGAGCATTTGTTTCTTGAAACACCCACTTTTGGTTTTTTTTTTCGTAGTGCCCAATCCAATGTATCCTGCAAAAAAATCAGAAAATTAAAAATCGGTGCAGATATTAAAGCATCGGGTCTCCAATATATTGATCCTACAATGAAGAATGACATCTCCACAATTCAATAGTAAAGGAGAGAGAGTGAAGCACCCTTCATTTACTTGCAAAAAAGGAATTCAACAACTCAAGCCCAACTCCAAGGAATTTGTGTTTTGCAATGCCTCATTGTCATCATCTT
>Ga0116228_10002184_pt1 | contig 16825 bp, 11 predicted proteins | sample S1TSphfallax_2_FD_89694 | JGI IMG/M metagenome (GOLD analysis project Ga0116228, IMG submission 89694) | Host-associated microbial communities from peat moss isolated from Minnesota, USA - S1T2_Fc - Sphagnum fallax MG | ecosystem: Host-associated > Plants > Peat moss > Unclassified | place...
AATTAACATAACAAAATTCACATTTCCAAGTTTCTTGTGTTATATCAAAAGTTAGACTTACAATTATGCATTTGGTGGACTAGAATGTGAGGTGTTCATATAGAATTCAAAGACAACAATGGTGCCACTTGTAAAGGCTTCAACTAAACTTGGTAAAGGGAACATATTACAACAAATCATGTCCTTTTCCTTGCCTTTTTTAGTTGAAATTTTAGTCAAAATGGACATCGGACACATTAAAACATAAAAATAAAAACCAATAAATTACAACATGAATTTGTTAGTATGTAGGGGGCATAGGCACATTAAGCCCCCAAAAATTATAGTCACAAGTATAATTTTTCTGTAATTAATTTTTTAGTAATATATGGACATCACATTTTAGATTATTTTTGTTTGTTTTAAATATATTTGATTAACTTCAAACTTACTCTAATCAATTATTTTTAAAAATTTAACAAATAATGAAAACTTGAATGTATGGAGTATATTTGTAACAAAATAATATTTGTCACAGAGTTTGAAAAAATTGCATATATACTTCAAAATTAGGGTTATGAATGGAATTATTGGGTGAATTTTTTTATGGTGTGTGATATTGATATAAATTAATTAAATCTAGGGCCATTTAGAGATTTAAAAATTTTGGATGAAATTTCATTCCAAAAATTTGTGTTTTTTGCATTTTTGAACAATAAATGCGTAATAATATCTTTTATTAGGAAAAAAACCACTACCATATCAAAGAGGAGGCCATTTTATAAATGGGCATTGCATTATTTTTTCAATTTTCTTTTATTTGATAATGTTTTGTGAATCACAAACATGAGGCCCTATGGCGATTGAAAAAATGTAAGTTATATAATGTATGTACATTAATTTTATCCAATCCTTTCCATCTAATTGTTGGATCAAGATTAATTTTGACCCAAAGTAAACTTTGAGTTCCAAAAGGTTATAAATTTTTTAAAAAAATTCTTGTGTTTAGAATAGCCAAAGGATACCATCAAAATATTAGTTTATTGTGTATTATAATACTTGTTATACATCACCTTTTTTGGTGAAAAGTGGCTCACCCTTAATGTGTTTTCACCCTAGGTCATCCTTATGTGGTTCAAATGTGTCATCTCCATTTTGATTGACATGCTAGTTTAGGTGGCAACATATATTTTCAGAATAAATAAATAGTATTATCATTATTTGTTAAAATTTTCAACTTGATATCTTTTTGATAAAAGTTGATGACAAATAAAGTGTTGTAATAAATTCCTAACAACATTTTTAAATGTTTAAATAAATTGAGTAACTTCATATGTTGAAATGTATGTGATAAGATGGAACATGTTTTTATGGGTTACAATGACTTCAACTTGTATTTATCTTAAAACAAAAAAATTACATCAATTGTTTTTCATGCTTTGAAACATAAAATTACATGTGAAAAAAACAAAACCTTTGACCACTGAGCTAAGCAAGCTTTGCTAGAAAACTTTCAAATTCAATTTTGAATTAGATATTAATTTTGATATAAAATTTCATAAATAGACTTGGATCATGAGCTTCCAATTGAAACAAAACCCATTTTTATTGATGTTAGAATTAAAATGTGGTTCTTATATGTGAATAATGTTTGATGTGTGAATGGAAAAACATTGTTTACAAATAATACACATAATTACAAATGATCTAAAAGAATTTATGAGCAATAATAAAATTTCACTTACAATTTGCATAAAAGGAATTCATGTTGTTGGAAGGAGGTTTTTCAAAAGACAAAATCATCACACAACTATTAAAATTTTCAAGATCTGTTATGATCTATTTATAAACAATTTAGGTGCATTGAAGATTGTTTTCAAAATCATAGGTGAAGGAAGATCTTCTCCTCTACTTTAGTTAAAATTGTGGGTTTTTCTTTTGTAAATGAAAGTCTACCTTTGACCCCCTGCCATTGTAAATGTTAACAAAGGGTGTGTCACATTGTGGCCTTCCCAATTACTTAAAAAAAGTATAATGCAAAGAAAGAATTTTGAAAACTCAAATATTTCACCATGCAAAAATATAAAATTCAAAAAATCCTCATTCAAAAATCTTCTAAAGAAACCAAAATCCTTCAAGATATTAGAAATCTATAACTAATCTCAAGTTTCAACACAAGCCAAAATATCATCTTTCAAAAATCCTCATGTAAAAATAGAGTTATTATTACGTAGGGCCAAAATCTCTTCTGCTACTATCTTACTTATATGGGTGTCTGCACATGCTTGATTTGGTAATTTGTGATTAGCTAGAACCCCCCACTCCCTTGAAAGCCCCCAACTAAAGCAAACGAAAATAAGTTTTGCTACTAATAGCAACATCAAACCATTAATAGTTAAAATAGGAAATGTCCCATGAAGTTCCCAAACATGTACTCATTTACTCACACACTTCACACAGTCACACTTGGTGAACATTCCTCAAAATGTGGAAGCAAATGAAAATAACTTCAAATTACATTGACTAACACCCCAAACTTCTTGGGAGGTGTTTATAGGTCCATCTTCAAACCTCATTATGCTCTCTCTTGACGATGAAACCTTGCCAATCATAAATAAACCAAAGCACCCCCCTCCCCCCAAAAGGGAGGAAAACAAGGAACAAAATGAAAGTGTTTAGGGTTTGGTATCTCTTCTTTACAAGGAGAGCCATTTGCACTCATGAAAATTTTCATTTTAGTGGCTTTCCATTAGAGTTCTATATTAGAACATTTAGTCATAACCATGACCACATTAGCCTAATGGAAATAAACTTTAATGGGTCACAAAATATTGATTGAAATGCATAAAAATAATCCTTTAATCAAACAAACATTCGGTCATGGAAATTGTGTTGATAATTTGACCCGAAAATAAAGAACAACAACAATAATGTATTGAGAAACAACCCCCAAAGAACTTCAACATTTTTGAAAAGGTAATATTTGGGTCTTTACTTTTCGGTCGTATTCAACTTTTTGGAAACACACTACAGGGTCAAATGTGTGGAATAAATAAGGATTTGTGAATAATTAAGCCCCTCCTCCTGAGGGGCCCGATTTTGGGAATGTGTGAGCTATTTTTCAAGCTTTATCCAATGTTAACAATTGTGTAAAAGCAACGGCAAATTTTTTTTAGTGTCTCTGGAGGGCATGTTATTGAGCGAAAAATCTGTGACCTTGCTCTTCGGTGCGATTACCCTACACAAAAAAAAATTCAATATGAAATTAAAAATGAGGATTAATAGGGGTGGACACTGTGCACTCTTTGTCGTAATGTGGAGGGCCTTAGTGTGATGCCAAACCTTGTGTGCAAGTGACCGCTCCTTCACCAAATGAACTATAAGACCAATCAAGTCCTACTCCCTCTTTCAATTGTCTACCGGACACCAAAAAATGCACACTCTTGCTATCCATTTTATTCTCCTGATCATTTTGGTTGCAAAATGGGTTACTTACTCATACTCTATAATGAATCTAAACACAATATCCTTGCCTACCAAGGCAAGGCCAACAAACTATTGCAATATAGTAGTTGCAAACACATGACACATCACAACATGAACTGTTGCCCACCTGAATCCTCCTCAACAATCTTCCAATAGTCCATAAAACCCTGCCACCATCATTTTTTTGGATACCTATGTAGCCAACAATCACTGGAATGTCTACCAACAAAGACATAAGGCTAGCATAATATCTTCATAAATGTTGAAAAATTATTTGGACTTGCAATTTAAGTCAAGAGACAACCCAATAGTGAGGTATACAGAGATTTCAGATCTAGTAGCACATCAAGTGACAGAAAATGAAGAGACCCAAGTCTTAAAACCACAATAAAAAATGAAAATCAGTTTGAACAATAACAACAATAACATGCATGTTCAACAACCTTCAACAACATCATGTATGGCGTAAGATACACCAAGTAGGTAAAACTTGCCAAGGAGATGAGGGAGGACATCCAAGATAAGACACAAAAGAAAAAGAGATGTAGAACTTGCAACAGCAATGACAACTGAAGATCTTTCAAACTTAAGCCTTCATATGACATAATCGCCCGTTCTTGCAACCACATGCACCCCAAATTCTTCTGAAGCAAAATAACCACAAAAAAATATCTTCTCACACAACCATAGCTTCAATGCTCCCCCTTATCATCTCTAAGATTGAAACAAGCTCCTCATGTCCATTGCACTTCTTCGCGTTTTTCCTACTTTAAAAGGTCCTGGACACAAAAGAAAAAAAACTACTTTTGACCAATGTTTGCTTTTCAGGGTTTTGGGAGGTCCTATGCAAACATCCTAATGACCACGAGTCACAAGAAATTAGGGTTTTGGAAGAATCTAGAGAATGAATGCCATACTTGTGATGGATTTAAGGTTTCAAGAAATTAGGCTTTTGGAAGAATAGAGTTTGATGAATGGCTTACTTGTGGTGGATTTAGGGTTTCAGGAAATTAGGTTTTTCGAAGAACCTAGGGTAAATGCCATACTTGCGTAGATTGAGGGGTTTGGAAGAACCTAGAGGATCACGAATGAGTAGGTATTTCTGCTGTGGGTGGCAATGTATTGCGTAGGAATTGGGCTGAAGATCGTGACTTGAGGGGAATCACATGCTTCGGGAATGGAGAAGAGGAATTGGAGAGTTCAGCAGGTGCAAGCGTTGCCCATATCTGCAGATTTGTTTGCGGAAATTGAAGCATCTAATGTACCAGCGGTGTTTTTAGGAGCTGTGAAAGACTGGCCTGCACAAGCGCTATGGGATCCGTCTAAGGGTGGTTTGCAGCATGTCAAGGATTTGGCAGGGTCAGCTATGGTGCAAGCGATGGCGACGACAGCAGGTTCCAATTTCTATGGCGACATTCGGGGTCACGAGAGAGTCCCCATATCATTTGGAGCTTTCGTCGACTTGGCGGAGAAATCACTGACATCAGGTAGGCACACTTGATCTCCGGAAATTGGACGGGTTGGTTTTGATGGACAAATGCTATATGAGTTTTCTGGTAGGGTTGTGTACCTCACTAACGGTTTTGTTTCTGGTTTAGGGTTAGGGTTCGTTCTGACTTAGACACGGAGTTTCATGGAGTTTATGTGGATTCTGCTTGTCATTAGATGGACTGAACGAAATTTTGTTTGTGTCCTGAACCTGAAAAGGTTAATAATTTAGCATTTGGTTTGACCCAGAAGATCTTCTTTGTTTTTGCAGCAAACGTTTTAACACAGAACAAGTATTCTATTTCAGGAATGCATGAAAATGATCAAGATATGCCAATGAGCTTTGATGAGGTGGGAGTGACTGATAGGGAGCATTATCTGGTGGAAAACACTAGTGGTTTCCAACTCTATCTTGCTCAAGTTGGAATATATAATCAGGATGGAGGTGCATTTCCCCCCTTAGCTGCTCTGATGGGGGATTTGGCGATTCCAGACTTTCTGGCCAAACCAGTCCAAAACATAAATTTGTGGATGAGTGTGAATGGATCAAGATCAAGTACCCATTACGACCCATATCAAAACCTCCTGTGTGTTGTTGCTGGGAGCAAGAGAGTAAAACTATGGCCCCCATCAGCAGCACCCACTTTGTACCCTCTTCCAATCTATGGTGAGGCTTCAAATCACAGTGCAGTGGATTTTGTAAATCCTGATCTTGCAACTTATCCACGATTCAGGGAGGCATTGGAGGCTTATGAGACTGTAACCCTTGATGTGGGTGATGCTCTTTTCATTCCAGAAGGCTGGTACCATCAAGTTGATAGTGCCAATGTGACAATTGCAGTCAATTTCTGGTGGGAGTCAGAATCTTCAGCAAAGCTTGGAACTCACATGGATGCATATTTACTCCGTCGTGTGCTTGCAAATCTTGTTGATCTTGAGAAGGAGAAAATGATCAAAGAGGTTTCAAAATTGTCACCTCTGCATGTTATGGCATTGGATGTCCAAGCTTCACAACCACCTGACAAGTGCTTGCAAGCTCATACATTAAAGTCAAACAACAAAGCTATGGGAAGAATCAGTGGAGAAGAGACCAAAGGTATGTGCATAAATAATGATGACTCCAGCAATAGATGGATGCCTCCAAGGGATATTGTTTTCAAGAGTGAGTCACTGACAGCATCGGGTTCATCAGCAGACTGCTCAACTGTTAGGTCTTCTCGAAAGTCAAGCAGAAGAAGAAGAAAAGGCTCACAAAGTTTGATGGTTGCAGCTTTAGCTACACACCAAGCTGATCAAATCACAGGCCCTGCAGAGAACTCAAAGACAGAAGAAGAATTTTCTTCTGTCAGAGAAACTCCCTCAAGCTCTGTACATGGCAATGTTCCACATGTTGAAGCAAACCCATTGGTCCATGGCCCAGGCAGGAGAAAGTATGTGGTGGAGAATCTCACTGCTACTGAGTCAGAGTATCTTAGGACTTTAGTGCTAAGTGTTTCGACATCTACACCAACCAATAATAAAGCTGGAGGGACTGCTGGAAAACATGGGGAAGTCTCAAGTGCAAACATTGACATAAAAGTTTCAGACTGTACTCTGAATGATGGGGTTTCAAAGGGTTTCAAAGGATCTAGAAGGAAGGACTGTATTGCTGAGATATTTTCTGCTTTAGATCCCAGAGTGCTCCAGCGACTTATGCTTGTAATGGTGAGTGAGTTTCCACGGACATTTGAAGCTTTGATTTTGAATGGGCTTTCTCCAGCAGCTTCAGAGCTGTTGACACGAAGGTTTGAGGAAATGGACACGATGTCAGAATTAGGGATGTCACAAGCTGAATTTTATGAGCATATCTATAGTGTTTTTGACAACCCTCGGTCAGCCATGGCAGCCTTACTTGATGGGAAGGAATCATTTGCAGCTTTAGCTTTGAAGCGGGTAATGGATTGTTACTTAGGCCTCTCTTGCAATTCTTTACCACATTAAAAATCCTCAACACAAAAGGGCTATGGGACTCCTGACATGGGTCAGGACCTTTTAGTCCTATTTGTCAGGATTCCATTGTTCTGCATTCTCTTCCTTTTTAGTTTTGTCTTTGTTTGCACTAACATAAATACTGAGACACACAGGACTTCAGGTGCAAGGGCAGATGCCCCAACTGGTAGTTTGAAAAGACAGTCCAGAAGACAACCAAGCTCACAATCTGACCAAAATGGAAAATTCTGAAGATAATGCCAAGGGGAATCGGAGAAGATTCTCTTCAGACAAATGCTGTACCTGTGACTGTAAGTTTAGTGAAAGTAGCTCCAAAATAAATGTGGGTTAGAAGAATTCTGCAATAGCCCAGCTGAATTCTGAGGAATTGTACCTCAAGCTTTACACTTGTAGGGTCAATGTCCCTGCCTTAGTGGTACCAACACAGCTACAAAATACCCAGATTCACAAAACCTTAATCTTTTGTGTACCCAGATCTTACCCTAATAAATGGTTTTGAATGGGAAAGTACCCTACGGCAGTGATAAATTTAATTTTTTTAATGACCTATTCGGAGGGTTTATCAAAAAATACATATACCTGCACAACATTGGTATGGAACTTTTGAAATTTATCTAAAGAAATTAATTTGTAGGAAAGACCACTCTAACAACACCATTCAATCTGTCTTTTTGTAATGGTAGTTTGCCTGTGAAATCCAGAGTCTTGTACTGTCCAACTGTGGTGCAAAGTTGTGAAGTGGACCTTTACACATGACCAAAAACTTCACTGGACACAAAGTTATTTCTCTCCTGATCTCATCCATGCTCTGAGCAAACCATGAAGTGGCCTTAGATTCTTCAGTGAAGATTGATCCTCAGGTAATTAATTGTTCAGGAAAGGAGAGAAGAGCATGATCTGTTCAAAAAAGGAACAGAAGAAGCACACCGAGTTGTTGAGAGAGGATTTGAAACCATTCAAACTCTGTTGTTCTTCTTGTGTGTATTTATGCAGCATGTTGAGTTCAGGGATTGGCAGAGTCCAAGGACAAGGAGCCCCTCTCTTCCTGTGCCAGTTCATACTCTTATTCAACATCTAAGGTTATGGCCATCATCTGCATACTGAGTGGCTCTCAGGCGTGGTTTATCATGATGAATGAAATGAATTTGAAAGAAAAGCTTTTGTTGAAACATGCTTATGCCTTTCACAAATGTGATGTGGTGCAGGCATTATGATGACAAGCTTGCAGAGGTACAGCAGGGATTTTGGAATTGTCCATGTGTCCCCATGTGTGAAGGGTGGGTTTTGGCCTCATTAAAACACAGTAATGGGCCTCTTGTAGCATCATTTTAAGTTCAGCTTGTCAAATAATGTAGCAGGTTACATCCAATTTGGAGTATTGATGCCCATATTAATGGTGTTTTGCAAGCTGGTTTGCAGGAAGGAGTTTCATTGCATGCTTTTTTCTCACTCCTGAGAATGATTTTTCTGGTGAAGATCAGGTGACCTACTTTGCGTTCAATGACAGCTTTATGATTTCCAAGTGTTTTGTGTAAACTCATGGATGAGGAAGTTATATTGCTATGTTGTATCAAGTTGGGTTCATCTTTGCTTTTTGGGTCATTCTGTGCCTAATTGCTACAAGGCCAATGGGGGCCCATTATGTTTTGAATTGTATTGTTACCCTCCCCCATACTGCTCCTAGTTGTTTTCCCAAAGCTTCAAATACCTTTCCATCTTGAGTAAAATGGTGTTGCAATCAATCTCCTGAAAGTTCCAGTGTATCACACTAGGTCCTTCTGTTGATGTATAACAATTGAGAAAAAGAGCTTAATTTCTTTTCCTTTCTCTCTTGACCCAATGCTAGTGTAGTGTACGCATGAGGTCCAAATCTAGGTTATAAAGTTGCTTCTGGAAGGTACGGAAGAATGATGGTTGAGTGAGGGAGTTAAAAAGTTGCACAGACAGGAACCCTCAGAGACCTTGGAGACCAGAGTTGATCAGTGTGCTTTGATGGGTTCAGTTAAAATGAATAAGTTCACCAACTTAGGCTTATAGTGGCCAATTTGTGGCCTTGACAACTCTCCATAACAACCTCTAAATTTTGTTCAATGTCAGGTTAAATCTGATTGATGGGCAATGGTTGGTAGGCATGAATGAACACTTGTTTACCTATTTATAGAAAGACAGCTCCTCAAGTGCAATGTACTGCAACATATACCAATCCTGGACTAAACTATGTAATGGAGGCATGAGTTTTCATGTGGTTCCTACTTTAGATGTGAAGAGGGTCTGTTTCAAGATGACACTCCTTCTCTGTTACCCATGAATTGACTGCTCTGGCACATGCACACAGCACATACCGTGGATCAAACACTAGCAGAAAAGCTTCTTTAGCACTCACTGGCTTCAAAGAGGCCAAAGTCTGGTCAAACTTTCCACTTCACAGAAAGCCCTCATCAACAGATTTTTAACAGCACATTACTTTCTTGATACAAGCTCTCAGACCTGATGTGAGAACTGAAGGTGGATTTACAGAGTAGAAAACAAAAGTGACAGCTTTGACTTACTACTGTCATGCTTCTCAGATACCACCATGAGTTGTCTCTGATGGACTGAAGCCACGGCCAAAAATATTGCACACATTCCAAACATAACACTGATTGGTAATGCAGTCACCTGGAACATTAAGTGGAGTTAGAAAATTTTCTGAACATACGATCTGGATATAACAGCAATCAAAGGTGCCTATATTAAGAACATTATTGCTGTACCAGACAGGATGGATTAATATGACAGACAAAAACATTGAGGATTGTACTTACATTCTACAGGACAATGCAGACAAAGGTGTTGAGAGGTATTCAGAAGAAATTAATGATAATGCTCCTGGACTCCTTAGGAATGTACTGCGACCACATTTTCATGACTGAAGGCCAGAATAATCCCACACAGCGCTTGAAGAGGCAGAAACTGACTAGGTTGAAGCACCCACCTTGTGAGATGCTCTGACCCTTTTCAACCACTGGCTCCACAAGGACTGCAGCTCATATCAAAATTTCAGGCACAACACAGCAGAATTATCACGTAACTTGGAGATACACTTACAGAAGGTGGGCAATAAGGCATAGAACACATGGTGGCTCAAAAACTAAGTTGAAAAACAGTTTCTGGAAAGTATGAAAATTACTGATCTGAGTTTCCAAAGATGAGACCTACAGTGACAAAGACAGGAAGGCAGAGGGAAGCTGCAGATATAAGGAAGGCAATTTGCATGTAGCCCTCCACCTTGAGGTTGGGACGTGCCATGAGACGAGATGCCAAAGAGCTGTCATCACTTGAGCTAATCATTGACTGCGAGAACATTGTGTCATATGGCTGTTGCCTAAAACCCTAAGGAATCAGGTGGAAAAGACAGTGATTGAGATACATGCTACCAGGACACACTCCATGAGAATTTTGTAGTAAAAATATGCTAGTGGTCTGACCTGAATCCACGAGAGCCCAAAAGCTTTATTTTGGTTCTCCTTTTGGATTCATATCCCTAAAATGTGTGAAACAACTACACGTCTCTTCCCCAATGCAAAAGCAAACAAACTGACACAATTGGTGCATCCAACCTGATGCTGATGTATTGAATGGGTAAGAGAGGAGCTAATGGAAGGACTTACATATTCTCCACTCAAATTCATGTAAGTCTAAGCCTTGGCAAGAAGCACCGGCACACCTCCAACAAAACCTTGCACATACATGCTTTGCAGATTGCAACCCATCCATGCCAACTCGTTGAGTACAAATGTGGATCACTCAGCTCTTTGGAAATAGAACCCTAAGTAAAGCTTGATGTTTGTACATGGAACTGGTGCGCAGATTGGAGGCTTGTGGCTGCAAGTTTTGGAGGCTACTGGAAGCAATAGTGGCATGCATTTTTGACAAGTTTGATGGGACATGTTCCAAGTTTCAAAGTTTCCTTAACCAAGTGCGACTGAGTCATTTGATTGCAGCCCCATCGTTATCCAAATGGCCCAGCTTAGGTTGGCCTTATTGTCATGTTGCTATAGGCACAACCTTAACATGGTTCCACCTTTGTTAGAGTGACAATCTCTGTTGTAAAATGATCTTGGACGAATTCAATGTCACCTTTGAAGACTTTGACAAAGAACGCACATCAACTAACAAACTACAAGCTATACATCAAGGACCATGCCTAGCTATTGTGTATGTGTCAAATTTCAGGCAATTGGCTTGTGACATATCATGCAATGAAGCATTTAGTTTCAATATGGACTACGCAATGATGTGAAAGACCTATTATTCACCATGCCAGATTCGTCCACATTGAGTCAAACAATTGTTGAAGTTATTTGTTGTAATAACAAGTTTTTTGAATGTCGACAAGAGAAATGTTGAGAGTTGCCAATAATCCTTAAAAATTTTGCACCTGTTATGTCATTTCCATCAACAACATTTACATCAAAGGATGATCCCATGCAACTTGATTGGACATGATTCAAACCACTCACAGAACAAGAGAAAAAATGTTGCAACCCTAACATTGGGTTCATGACTAAGTGTAAAATGCAAGGACACATGAAGCCAAAAGAGTGTGTTCGAAAGTGAAATACACTTTCACAAGTGGGGAGAGTGCAATGACTTCAAAATGCACTCCCACTTTAGGAGTTGGATTCATGCAGGAGTTTTGAATATTCAAAGCTTTAGTTGAAAGGGTAAATAAGAACCAAATTGGCTGTAAGACATTGCCCTCGCATGTTCCAAACATGTTTGATTTGGGGAAAATATGAACATTTAAAATTTCAAGACAACAAAAGTCCCAATTTTGGGACTCCCCCTTGGGAGTCCTAAAAGAAAATGCCATTTGGATGTAACTCCCATGGAGAATGACATAGTATATTATAGGGAGGGGAATGATGCCTCCTCCCAAAGATTATGGGCCATGAAAAGCTTGTGTTTGAGGTTGTTTTGAATTTGTCACACCACTTGCGTTCAACTTGCACTATTCGCCCTCTTTCCTTGGTTGTGCAAGTTGATTTCATTTTGAATTCTTGCTTGTGAATATGCCTTAGTCCCATCCTGAAGCTCCAACATGCTCCCTACCCTAGAACTGTTATGAGTTAAAAAACATGCCATGATTTTTTTTCTTTTTCCACTATTTCATTTTGGGACCCACATTTGGTTTCTTAAGGAATTTTGGGGCACATCAAACAATTATGATAACGTGTGAACAAACTATGCATGTATTGTGGAAAGATAAGTCACATTGCTACCAACTACCCTAAGAAATAATTATTGCATACAACTCAAACCATTTCCATTCACACACCACCTCCTAAAAACTTGGTAAATGAGGACGTGTAGTTTCAACAGGGATCACAACATTAGATTTAGACACATCATGTGTTCAAAATGGTCTTAATTTACCTTCAAACCCAACAACTTGTTTCTTATTGTTAATCACGATCAAATATGGTAGATTCATGACAATAGAAATTGAAACATTACTTGATTTTAGTGCATCTATGTGTATCATTGACGAGGAGTTAGTGCAATGACATAAGATGATTCTTGTGAAGAAAAACATGCAAATAGCCATGGAAGTCATTGTGTCAAGGACATGAAAACCCACAAAAACAAAAGATAAAGGAACGGTTTAAGTCTAATTTCCAAACAAGGAACAAGACAAAATTATGTGATTCAAAAACAAAAACACAATAACTAAAATCAAGAACATGAAATGTGCAAAACAAATGTGAAAATGAATATTTATTATTTTAACATGTGTAAACATGAACATGAAAAAAACATGGCAAGGCTATGATGCAAGATTGTGCTTAAGACTAATGTTGAACACATTAAAAGAAATGAAGGGTCATGTTTTTATTTATACGCCTTTGGGGATCTAGCTCAAAGAAACTTCTAAAGAGGTTTTTATGTGTGCATCAAGTAAAGAAACTTTTTGGGAACCTTTTTAATTGGGAATCAACTATGAATTAATTGAAACTTAATTTAGATTTAACTATGAATCAAATAAGAGTTGATTAAAGTTAATTAAGATTTAATTATGAGTCAACTAAAAGTTAAATGGGACTTGATTAAGACTTAACTAAAACTTAATTAGAACTTAATAAATAGTTAACTAGGATTTAATTGAAAGTTAATTAAAACTTAGTTAGGAGTTATGGATGAATTCCATTTATTGGAACACGATATTTAATGTGTACATCCATCACACATCGATGGTTGAAATATTTTTTCAGGACTTCTGATGCATGAAACCAAGGCTTTAAATATTATGATTAGGACACATCAAGCAAGGTGACCTTTAATGAAATTTCATCCCCAATAAACTTTATTGTCATTGGGTTATCATGATTGATTTTGCATAACCCTCGAATGGATTAATGTACAGAGAGTTTTCATTTTGATGTACCTTAGAAAGTAGCATCAAAATTTGAAAAAATTACATCTAAAAACATCATTAGTGAAAGTGAAGACTACCACCTAGATGAATTATGTACTAAGTTTTCTGAATGTGACCAGTATTTGGGGAATGCCCAAGATGTCAAGAACTCAAAAGCTTTGTTTGTTAGAATAAGATTTTTCATGCAAATTACCAAGAAAGGAAATACATTCTTGATCTATGTTCTTCCCACATTAGATATTAAATCTTTTCATCATGAAACTCCCTCCCAATATAAAGAATTCAAGGATGTGTTTGGAAAGAAAAACGTTGACACCTTACCAAAGCATCGTCCATATGATTACACCATTAATCTTGAAGAAGGAACAGAACCTCTATTCGAGTTGATTTACAACTTATCACACTATGAAATTCCAACTTTTTGTGAGTACATTGATGAAAACCTTGAGAAGGGGTTCGTTTGATATTCTAAGTCTTCAGCTAGTGCCCCAATCCTATTTGTCAAAAAGAAGGACGAGTTTTTGCGAATTTGTGTCAATTATCATGGATTGAATCGACTCACCATTAAGAATTGATATCCTCTACCCCTAATTTTAGGATTGTTAGACCAAATAAATTCTACCAAGGTGTATACCAAGATTGATTTACGTGGGGCATACAACTTGGTGCATATTAAAAAAGGTGACAAATGGAAGACAAAATTTTGAACATGTTATGGTCATTTCAAATATTTTGTGATGCCCTTTGGCCTTAGCAATGCATCTACTATTTTCCAACACCCGATGAATGATGTGTTTTGTGAATATTTGGATGATTTTGTGGTGTGTTACATCGATGACATTTTCATTTTCTCAAGAACATGGTAGATCATGAACACCATGTACGTCTTGTGTTGGAGAAGCTTCGAGAAATTGGACATAATGCCAAGTTGGAGAAATGTGAATTCCATCAATCTAAAATGAGTTTCTTGGACTACATCATCTCTGGAGATGGCATTTGCATGGACCTTCATAAGGCCTAAACCATTGTTGATTGGACTACCCTTGTTTCTATTTGAGATGTTTAATGTTTTTTTGGATTTTCCAACTTGTATTGATGTTTCATTACCCACTATTTTACGATAGTGGCTCCTTTTACTTGTTTGACTCGGAAGGATCAACCTTTTTCATGGGGAAGTAGAAAATGCTTTCAAAACTTTGAATTTTTTTCACATTTGTCCCACTTTTGATTCATATAGATTTTGCAAAACCTTTTGTTTTGGAGATAGACATTTCTAATTTTGCATTAGGCGTCGTACTCTCACAACTTGGAGAAAATAATCTTCTTCATCCTATTAGTTTTTGTTTTTGTAAATTCTTTCCTGTTGAAATTAACTATGAAATTTATCATAAGGAATTTCTTACCATTGTGGATGGTTTCAATGAGTCCTGTCATTTGTTTGAAAGAGTTCAACATGAAACTATTATGTATTCAAACCATAAATTACAATATTTCATGACAATTCGTGTTTTGAATTGACATCAAGTTTGATGGGCATTGTCTTTGTTTCAATTTTAGTTCATCATCACATATTGCCCTAGGTGCCAATAAGGGAAATCAAATGCATTATCTTGTTGTTCGTACTTCATGCCTAAGGAAGGAGATATCATTTACAAATACAATGTGATGTCATTTTCAAGCATGAATACTTTCAACTTTGAACAATATTGATAACTCTTAATGATAAAACCTTTTTTCATAAAATTTGGGAAGATTTGAAAAAATATCCTTTTGTTGTTGACATCCAAAGCCAAATAAATAATCAACATCAAATCTAAGATTTCTTTAGTAATCATGCCAAGTTTGAGTTTTAGATGTTTTGTTATATCATAATTTTCTTTTGTATGTTCCCAATAGCTTTGTTCGATTTCAAGTTCTCCAAATTAGGCACAATGATTTAGTTGTAAGTCACTTTTGATTTAACAAGACCATTGAGTTGGTTTTTTGAAATTATTGGTGGCCAAAACTCTAAAATAATGTGAATGAGTTTGTTGGATCTAGCGATGTTTGCACTTGAACAAAAAATCATCGTCATCGCCCACATGGATTCCTTCAACCATTACCCATTCCTTTTGCACCATGGTTTTTGATCTCCAAGGACTTCATCATAGATTTGCCACATTTCAATTCATTTGATTCCATCCTAGTGGTGGTGGATTGCTTGACAAAGATGGCTCTTTTCATTCCATGCAACAAATCAATAATTGGTGAAAGAATAACCAAGTTATTTCTTGATCATGTGTTCCAATATCATATGGTCTTCTTGAAGATATCATTTTTAATTGTGAACTTCAATTTACATCCAAATTTTGGAAGATGTTTTTTGAACTATTAGGCGTGAAGGTGAAATTGTTACTAGCCTTCCACCCCCAAAATATGGGCAAACAAAATTGGTTAATTAAGTTTTGGAACAATATTTATGTTGCACATCCAATTATCATCAAAATATTTGGTTAGACCTATTCTCTATGGTAGAGTTTGCTTACATAACACCATTCATTTTTCGACAGAACAAACACATTTCTTTGCCAATCATGGTTTGCACCCCAGGTTTGACATCCAAGGAGTGAACAAGATTGTGAACCCAATAACTAAAGATCAAATTGTGTGGTTGGCAAACATTTGAGCCCAACTTTCCCACCTTGACGAAGCGCAAAAGTAATACAAGGAAAATGCTGATGAACATTGTAAAAAATAACCAAATTTCAAGGTTAGCAACCAAGTTTGGTTTCGATGACAAAACATCAAGTCAACTCGACCATAAAAGAAAATGGACTACTAAAAACTTAGTCCTTTAATCATTATCATGAGACAAATCAATGGTGTGGCCTTCCATTTCAAGCTTCCAAACTCCATGAAAATCCATCCTATGTTTCATGTTTCCTTGTTGGAACCTTACCATGTATCAATTATCCCAAGAAGGATTGGTGAACCACCACTTATTGAAGTCGATGGTGAATAAGAATATGAAGTGGAGGATGTTTTTGATTCACGAATATCAAATGACCAACTTCAATACCTTAGACATTACTGCAGGTATGATGTGAATGAACACACTTGGGAATTAACTAATCATTTAATGAATGTTATTGGAAAGGTGAAAAAATTCCATCAATGATATTTAAGCAAACCAAAGGCCACACCTTGTGGAACTCATTGTCAAAAAGGGAAGTGATGTGACAGATGCAAACATTACACACCATTTTTTAATGGATGAAATTCATCCATAAGGTTCATCCATAATTTTTAATTAACTCCTAATTAATTTTTAGTTAAATTCGAGTTAAATTTTAATTAAATTTTAGTTTAGTTCGAGTTCAATTTAGTTAATTTTCAATTAATTCATAGTTAACTCATAGTTCATTTTTAGTTAAGTCTTAATTAAGTCTTAGTTAACCTTTAGTCAACTTTGAATTAACTCTTAGT
>Ga0116228_10002188_pt1 | contig 16810 bp, 17 predicted proteins | sample S1TSphfallax_2_FD_89694 | JGI IMG/M metagenome (GOLD analysis project Ga0116228, IMG submission 89694) | Host-associated microbial communities from peat moss isolated from Minnesota, USA - S1T2_Fc - Sphagnum fallax MG | ecosystem: Host-associated > Plants > Peat moss > Unclassified | place...
CCGCGACACGTGCGCCACGACATGATGAAGCGCTTCGCCACCGAGGTGATGCCTCATTTCCGTGCCCGAGTCAGGCTGGCCGCCTGATCCCCCGAATCGGCACTGAATGATGCGAACTTTGAGCATCGGTGTCGGAGTTTCTTGACAGCGTATATACTAGTCAGTAGTATTTTTTAACGACAGGTACAATTGAGGCAGCCGCAATGACCAACTTCAGCGCTCCTGTGTTTGCTTTCCAGGTTGCCCCCGTTTCCGGAGGCGCCGCAACCGACAAGATGTTGTATGAGTCGGCCCTCGAAGACGCGCGACTCGGCCACGCTTTGGGATTTTCCGTTGCATGGATCATCGAACATCATTTCACTGATTACTATCCGACACCCAACCCGTTGATCATGTTGTCGCACATCGCGGCGGCGTGCCCCGGCCTCGGTCTCGGCACATCGGTCATGGTGTTGCCCTGGTACAACCCGTTGCGATTTGCCGAGGATGTCGCCATGCTGCAGACGCTTTCGAAGGCGGATCTGCACATCGGCATCGGCCGCGGCACGGCAAAGTTGGAGTATGACGCGTTCGGTGTCGATATGACGGAAGCGCGTGAGCGGTTTCGCGAATCTTGGGAGATCGTTCGAACCGCTCTGAAGGGTGAGCCGTTCCGCTACAAGGGCAAGCATCTGTCGGTTGAACAGGAAGTGCTGTTGCGGCCGGTCTTGAGCGGCCGGAAGCCGAACTTTTATGGTGCGATCGGCAGTCCTCAGAGCGCCAGCATCATGGCAGACCTTGATCTAGCGCCAATGGGCCTTGCTCAGTTTCCGGACCGCATATTGCAAAGCGTGATGGACAACTGGCGTGCGCGGCGGGTTGAACTCGGCCAGTCGCCGGCAGCCGAGGTACCGATCCTCGTCCAATGCTATATCGCGGACTCCGACGAAGAGGCGCGTGCGCTGGCGCGGCAATATCTGCCGCTCTATTTCAAAAAGCAGGTCGAACATTACGAGATTCTCAAAGATCCGTGGAAAGATACGGAAGGTTACGAGCAATTCAGTCGAATGTTCTCGACGTTGCTGAAACTGTCGAATTCCACGGATATCGATGCTTTCATCGACCTGAACGCAATCGGCTCGCCGGCCACCGTGGAACGTAGGATTCGGCAGTTGATGGATATTGGCTTCAATCACTTTCTGATGACCAATTCCACACCGGGAGTGCCTAAGGAAGTGCGTCATACGATGTTGAAGCGCCTCGCCAGCGATGTGATGCCGCGCTTCTCTTCTCGAAGTAAGGCGGCCTAAACGGGGGCATTCCATGAGCGATACGCGGGAGTTGCTGGTGCAGGCGGCTCAGCGAGTTTTTTCGGACCACGCATCCGGCGTCGTCGACGGTACGGAGTCCGAAGGGGATGCGGCTCTCTGGTCCGCGCTCACCGAAGCTGGCGTGACCACGGCCCTGCATCGTGATATGGCAGGCGAATTGGGGCTCGCGGATGCGGCCGCTTTGGTCCGGCCTGCCGCGTATCACGGTGCCGCGATCCCGCTCGCGGAAACACTCATAGCGCAGTGGTTATCCGCCGACATGGCGGGCGAAATGCCAACCACACCGATGACTTTCGTCACCTCGCCGATGGAAGGTCATGCAGTACGTGGGGGATGGCGAATCCAAGGCGTTGGTTCGCGCATTCCTTGGCTGCGGGCGGCGTCCCATGTGGTCTTGCCGGTGTGGGTCGGCGGAAGGCTTTCCCTGGCAATGGTGGCGAATGAGGGTGTAAGCGTCCAGCGTGGACATAATCTGGCCGGAGAACCTCGCGATGAATTCTCGCTCGATGCGGTAACTCCGAATGTCTGGCCGGCGAGCGCCATCGATCTGTCCACGATCAGTGCCCTCGGCGCTGCGTTCCGCAGCATCCAGATTGCTGGTGCGATAGACCGCGTGCTCGACTTGACCGTAATGTACGTACGCGACCGAATTCAGTTCGGCAAACCTCTGTCCAAGCTTCAGGCCGTGCAGCAACTCTGCGCAACGCTAGCAGGCCATGCCGCTGCAGCGACTGCGTCGGCCGATCTCGCCCTGGAGGCGCTCGAGGAGCGCGTTGACCTCACCAAGATTGCGGCGGCGAAAACTCGCACCGGCGAGGCCGCCGGAGCGGCGGCCGCCATTGCGCATCAATTGCATGGGGCCATGGGTGTGAGCCGTGAACATGTCCTGCATCGATTTACCCTCAGGTTATGGGCGTGGCGCGATGAGTATGGCAATGAAGCACACTGGTCGCTGTGGCTGGGACAGCAGATTGCCAAGGCCGGCGTCGAAGCGCTTTGGCCCCTCATTACAGAAACTCGGGGTACGAGTGCATGACATGTGGTCTTGCGTTAAATTCAGGGTTGTGGCGCCATGAGTAATCTCGTGTTTGCGGCGCCGCCGGCGTCCACGCCTCGCCATGCCGAATTACGAAAAGAGGTGCGCAGTTTCCTCGAAAGTGCGCTGGCCGGCATGTCCCCGGCCCAGCGGGCCAGCTCATGGTTCAACTTCGATGCCGACTTCAGCCGTCAGCTGGGTGCACGCGGCTGGATTGGCATGACCTGGCCGAAGCAATATGGAGGCTCGGAACGCAGCGCGCACGATCGCTACATCGTGGTGGAGGAGTTGCTCGCGGCTGGCGCTCCCGTCGGGGCCCATTGGATCGCCGACCGTCAAAGCGGCCCGCTCCTGCTTCGATTCGGCAGTGAACAGCAGCGCCAGACCATTTTGCCGCGTATCGTCCGCGGTGAATGTTATTTCTGCATCGGCATGAGCGAGCCCGATTCAGGTTCTGATCTGGCGGCAGTTCGTACACGCGCGGAGCCCGTCAACGGCGGAGGATACCGCGTCAACGGCGCCAAAGTCTGGACGACGTTCGCCCATGTTGCGAATTACATGATTCTCTTTTGCCGCACGGATGATCGCTCGGATGATCGACATAAGGGATTCAGCCAATTTCTCGTTGATCTTTCGACTCCTGGAATCACCGTTCGTCCCATCCTCGACATGGGAGGTCGTCATCACTTCAATGAGGTCGTCTTTCAGGACGTCTTTCTCGAAGAGGGTGCGCTCATTGGTGAGCGGGGCGATGGATGGTCGCAAGTGACGAGCGAGTTGGCCTTGGAGCGGAGTGGGCCGGAGCGATTTCTGTCGTCCTACGTCCTCTTGACAGAACTCGTGCGTGCCCTAGGACCAAACCCCGATGAACGGGCGGCGATAGCGATCGGCCGCTTGACTTCTCATCTCATCGTGCTCCGGCGCCTGTCCCGTTCCGTCGCCGGCATGCTGGAGTCTGGCGGTGCTCCGGGGCTTCAGGCAGCGCTCGTAAAGGACGTGGGAAATTCCCTCGAACAGGAGCTTCCGGAAATCGCACGGCTGTTGTCGAGTGTGGAACCGGACAGCGGCTCAGCCGATCCTTTTGTCTCGACCTTGGCGGAGACGATCTTGCAAGCGCCGATCTACTCGCTGCGCGGGGGCGCGCGCGAGGTGTTGCGCGGCATCATCGCCCGGGGTCTCGACGTACGCTAATCGTTCCGGCGGAACGCTGACACTACGAATGACCCAAACTCCCGATCTCGCAGTCACCAAAGACAGGCATGTCGCGATAATCGAGATCCAGCGACCGCCGCATAATTTTTTTGACGCCGTTTTGGTGAGGGGTATTGCCGCTGCGCTCGAAACTCTCGATACGGACGACGATTGCCGGGCAGTGGTTCTCGCGGCCGAGGGGAAATCTTTCTGCGCGGGTGCTGATTTTGCCAAGAACCCCCGCATCGCGACGTTCGCCGAAAGCACGAATCCGCGCGATAAGCATTTGTACAAGGAAGCGGCACGGATATTTCGCACGGCGAAGCCGATCATCGCCGCCGTTCACGGCGCCGCGATCGGTGGTGGACTCGGTCTCGCATGCGCGGCCGATTTTCGGGTGACGTGCCGCGAGGCCCACTTCAGCGCGAATTTCACGCGACTTGGATTGCATCCTGGATTTGGATTGACCGAGACACTGCCGATATTGCTCGGAATGCAGCGGGCGTCACTGCTCTTGTATTCGGGACGCCGGATCGACGGGGCGCAGGCGGTTGAATGGGGGCTTGCCGACGTGCTGGCGGCCGATGGGGAAGTCAGGAGTTCCGCGCTCGTCCTAGCCCACGAACTGGCTGAAAGCGCGCCATTGGCGCTGCAATCAACCCGACAGACATTGCGCCGGGGGTTGGCTGATCGCATCGAGAAAGCGACCGAGCGCGAATGCATCGAACAGGAATGGTTGCGACGGACAGAGGATTTCGCCGAAGGCATCCGTGCCGGCTCGGCAAGGGAGCGCCCCACGTTTCAACACCGATGAGCTGCCAGGAAAGAGCCCGCTTCGGCGATTGCCGCCGTGGCTTCAGGAAGCAGCGGGGCAAATCGATGCCACACATGAAACATGTTAGGCCAAATCACGAGTTTGGCGTCCACTCCGGCCGCGATGGCCCGCTCGGCAAATATTTCGCTGTCGAATCGGGCGTCATCGACTGAACCCGTCTGCAGCAGCATCGGAGGCAGTCCTTTAAGCGGCGCGATCATCGGACAGGCTGCGGGGTCGGTCAAATCCTGAGCGTCACGAACATAGGCCTGCACCATGTCTCGCAGGCGTTGTGACGAACGGACGAAAGACGACGTTTCAGCGTTCAAGTCGAGCATGGCACAGAAGAAGGCCGCGGCATCGGGAAGAGTGCCGCCACTGGCAAGGGTGCTCACCATCATCGCAACCGCGATGGCGGCCCCGGCGGAATCTCCAGCGATGAATCGAGCCTCCGCAGCATCGTCTTTCCAGGGACCATGCCCGGCAAGCCATTCCCAAACACACTTGGCTTCATTCACTTGAGTGGGATACTTCGCTTCCGGCGCCAGCGAATATTCGATCGAGAGGATTGCGCAGCCCGCGGATTGGGACAGCCAGCCCAGCAAACTCCGATGTGAATGAAAGCCACCCGCAACGAATCCGCCGCCATGGAGATAGGCAATCCGCCGCTTCGGGTCTGCCTCGGGAGCCACCACCCAGTGGCATTCGACGCCCTCGACGGTCACAGTCTTTACAGTCGTACCGCTTGGAATCGACAGCAGGGTCGGCGGAAGAAACGCACGCGCAGCACCGACATCCAGCCGGTCGGGCGAAATGCCCGCGGCCTCACGGTCTCTGGCGATGATCGCCAGAACTTCCTGCATCGCGGTCAATGGCTTGAGTGGGTCATAAATTAAGCTAAGATATCAAAGGTAACACGAGGTACTCTCCGGTAGCAAACGCGCAGCCCGCCATTCTAGCTGGGTTTGTTCGGCCGGGTTTCGATTGCATGGGAATTCGACCACGAAAGGGACAGTCTTGAAAAACGAAATACGGGAATACAAGCGTGAACGCATTCTTGAGGAGGCCACGAAGCTCTTCTATGAACGTGGTTTTCAGGGCGCGAGTATCGATGCTATCGCCGAAAACCTGAAGGTGACGAAGCCCTTCATCTACACCTATTTCGACAGCAAGCATGCCCTCCTAGAGGCCATCTACGAACGCACAGTGCAACAGCTAATTGCGGGCGTTGACGAGATTTTTGCCGTTGAACGCCCCCCCGCTGAACAGTTGCGGCGTTTGGTGGAGTTCTACGTGCGGGAAAACATCGACAGTCGGGAAATCACTTCGATTTTCCTCAACGAGGAAAGAAATCTCCTGCCGGCAACGTTGCATAAGGTGCGCGGGCAACATCACGAATTCGACACCAAATTGTCCAAGCTCATCAAGGCCGGGATCCGAAGCGGCGACTTCGATATCGAGGACGCGTCTTTGGCATCACTCGCAATCAGTGGCATGGTTCGCTGGGTGCACCGATGGTACAACCCCGAAGGACGAATGAGCGCAGCGCAGATCTGCAAGAAAATGGCGACGCTCGCTCTCAACGTCGTCCGCTACTCCCAGCCGGTGGCCTCCGCGAAACGCGTGAAAGATGAGGTTGACCGTGCCTAGCCGCTCTTTCCCTGGAGTGGCCGTTGCCGGGGGATTGCGATGCGCGACGCTTGCGTTGATATCAAAATAGAGATAGCTTGAGGTACTAATCCGTAGCGTGATCGATAGACCGATCCGTGATCGCTTATGCGCGCGTCGTCGATGTGACACATCAAATCATTCCTCGAGCAAGATATTGCACGCACTGTGGCGGGCTGCTCCATCCCATGTGGATGGAGGACGCGCAGCGCGAGCGGTTCAAGTGCAGCCGTTGTGACCTCATCAACTATCAGAATCCCAAGATTCTCGTCGTTGCCATGGTGACTTGCGGTTTGAAACTGCTTCTATCCCGTCGCGCGCACAAACCAAGCGCCGGATTGTGGACGCCGCCTTCTGGATTCATGGAAGAAAATGAAACTCTCGAACAGGCCACCGCGCGCGAGACCTGGGAAGAAACCGGTGTTCGTCTGGATCCCGAACGGCTGTTGTTGCACACAATCGTCAATCTACCCTCCATCAGTCAGGTCTATGTGACGTTCAGAGGAGAGGTGCAAACCACCGAGTTCGATTGCGGCCCGGAGTGCTCGGAGGTCGCGTTCTTCAGTGAGGAACAGGTGCCATGGCGGAATCTGGCTTACCCCGCCATGTTTGGTTTCCTGCGAATGTTCTTCCAAGAACTCAAAGATCGTCAGTTTGACGTTCATCTAAGTCACGTCGACCCTAACGGCAAATCGCGGCGTCGATATTATCTCAAGGGGGTCGGTGATAAGGAGTACTCTTCTGGATCGAAAAACACCATGCTCGATGATTAATCATCAATTTTTGATCAGAAGCCCGGGCTCGGCAGAGTAGGCGGAAGTCAAAGCGAGGCCCAAAGCCCCCCTGATACGCAAAGGATCTCGCCCGTGATGAACGAGCTTTCCTCCGATCCGAGAAATAGTGCGGCATTGGCGACTTCGATCGGTTCGCCCATCCGCTTCATCAATGTACTGTCGATACGTGCCTGAATCTTTTCCGGGGGAATGGCGCGAACGGCTCGTGTATTGATGAGGCCGGGCGCTATACAATTGACGCAGACATAGGGAGCGAATTCCATTGCCATCACCCGAGTCAGTGAAACCACGGCGGCTTTGGACGACGCATAATCGGCGTGGCCCACCTGGCCGCCAAAATCGGTTGAGGCAATGTTGATGATCCGGCCATATTGGCGCGCTATCATCCCGGGGGCGAGGAATCGGGTCAGAAACCGCGTGCCCGCGATGTTGAGTTCATACGTTCCCAACCAGCGCTCATTGGATATGTCCAAGAACGGTTGATACAACGTCGACGATGCGATCCCGCCGACGACGTTGACCAAGACGTCGACACGCCCGAAGTGACGTAACGCGGAGTCGCAGACTTCACGGGCTTCCGCCTCGACGATGACGCTGGCACGCAGACCTGTCGTATCTCCCTGACGGCCGGGGATTGCCCGAATTGCTTCAACCGTTGCATCGAGTCGCGATCCGGATATATCGGTGAGCGCCACATGGGCTCCTTCTTCCGCCATTCGGCGAGCTACCGCAGCGCCCATGGGTCCGCCGGCACCGGAGACCAGTACCACTTTGTCGCTCATCCGCATCGCCAACCCCGCATGGTTTTTTAAGGCCTACCCCGGCTCGATGTGAGCTCGAATGGAACCGACGTCGTCCACCCATCCTTGAGTCGATGCATACGTTACCATGGCGTCGAAGCCCTTCTGCCATCCGGCGTCGCGTGGCGCGTTTTTCTCGAGCCACAGCCTCTCAACCCACAAATATCCGGCCTCATCGAGCCTGCCCACGGCGCTCAGCACGGCTCGTTTGTCGCTCGAACTCGCTTGATAAACGACTTTGAACGCCCGGAAGTTATCGAGATCTTCGAGTCGGGGAAGCCCCGCGGAATCGAATGTTATGAACATGGCGCAAGCTGCCTGAAACCGCTGGTGAAATAAACGAGCGGATCTCCGCCGTCCGCCGCTCCGTGAAATGCATCACCGATGACGATGATGTGGTCACCGCTCGCGTGCATGGCCGATACCGAACATTCGACGTGGGCGATGCATCCATCGATGATGGGCACGCCCAGGGATCCCCAATGGTGTGCGATGCCCGTGAACTTATCGGAACCTTTCCTGGCAAACGCCGCACAAATCGCCCCCTGATCAGCGCGCAAGAAGTTGATGCAAAAGTGTCGCGTGGCCGCTATGGCGGAATAGGTATCGGATTTGAGGTCAAGATTGACGAGGAATTGGGGCGGTAGCAGCGATAGAGGCGCGACCGCATTCATCGTGAGGCCGACCGGCACCCGCTGCTGGGAAGTCGATGTGATGACCGCAACGCCCGTCAGCCAGTGACCCGCCACTTTTCGATAGATCGTGGCGTCCAAATGAGCCTTCACTTCATTCGGTAGCCGCTGTTGCCCAGTATCCTGCATGTCCTAGTTCCTTGGGCCCTCGCCTGTAATTTAAGGCTGCTGCGATGCTCGATCCCGAAAAAAAACCTATTACAAGTATCGACTCGGGAAAGCATAACCGCAAGAGTTGTTTTATACCGAGCGGTATTGACTGTAATCCGTAGAAGGATGGTATACTCAGTAGTAGTTGGCTTGCATTTAGTGACAAACACCGACCAATGCGGCGACGCTTGGTACATAAGAATTCATCGGGGGCTTAAATAACGTGAAGAAAATTACACGTGCCGTATTGCTGACGACTCTGCTCAATGTGTCGAGCCTTGCGCCTGCCTTGGCAGCCGATGCTCCAGCCGACCAAGGGGCAGCTGTTGACGCATCGCAACTTGAAGAGATCACGGTGACCGCACGGCGGCGCGAGGAGTCCTTGTCGAAGGTGCCGATCTCGATTTCCGCGTTGAGCGCGGCCGATCTTCAACAAAAGGAGATCGTGACGGAGACCGACCTTCAGGCATCCGTTCCCGGTCTTACCGTGCGCGCAACACAACAGCAGAATCAATTGACCTACTCGATTCGCGGACAGTCGGTTGATTCGCTGTCGGGTTCGGTCCCAGCAGTGCTTCCTTATCTCGATGAAGTACAGCTCAATACACAAACGGCATCGACGTTTTACGATTTGGAAAACATTCAAGTCCTGAAGGGGCCGCAGGGCACGTTGTTTGGAAGAAATACGACGGGCGGCGCCGTGCTCTACACCACCGCCAAGCCTACCAACGACTTTGGTGGGTATTTTCAGATCGATGCCGGGAACTATTCTCTGGAGCGGGTCCAGACGGCAGTCAACCTGCCCATAATCGACGATAAACTCTTGTTGAGAATCGCTTTGATGTCGGATAATCAAAACGGCTATGTGAACAATGAGTTCAACGGCCAAACGCTCGGTACGACGAATGCGCAATCTGGACGGATTTCACTGATCGGCCGGCCGGCCGAGGGGCTGGAAACCACCCTGGTCTATCAGTACAGCCGAAATAACGGGACCAATCTTGGTGGCACGCTGTATTCGGTCTATCCGTGCGGAGCCCCCAACGTTGGCGTGCCCGTGGCGTGTATTTATGGACCGGCCATTGCCGGCGCGTTGAACGCCTCCAACCCGAAGGTATATCCCGGAGGGCTGTCCGCATTTTACGGCTACCAAAAGAACGTGCTGGGCTTTTACACGGAGGACAGTGCGTCGCCCGCCGAGCACGTCTCCCACACGAACTTCCTGACCGACACGACGAGTTTCGACATCAACAGCGATACGCAGATCAAGAACATATTTGGATATGCGACATCGGTCGATGAGGACCAGAATGGTTTGATCGGCTCTCCATACGAAGCCTATGTGTTGGGCCAGGCTGGAAATGCGTACGGCACGACGCAATATTCCGACGAACTGCACATCTCGGGTAAAACATTGGAAGACCGCCTATCCTACATCGGCGGTGTCTATTATTCCTATGAGCGGGACAAGTCGGACCTCACCGTCTGTCTGCTCTGCGATCTCGGCGCCTTCGGTTTGGGTCCGATCAAGGAAGGCTATCATTACCAGACCACGGATCAATCAGAAGCCGTCTATGGTCAGGCGAGCTACGCGATCACCAGCAGCGGGCTCAGTGCCACCGCCGGCATCCGCGAGACCCGGGAGACGATCACCTTGGATCGCTTTGTGGACGACGTGTTCGGCGGACCCCCACAATCGACGGCTGAGCACAAGCCGAGTTGGACCGTTGGATTGGACTATCAAGTCACTCCGCAGTGGCTGCTCTACTTGACGCAGCGGGGTAGCTGGCGCACCGGTGGGTTCAACGGAACGTCGTCGCCCGTCGAAGATGAGTTCCAACCAGAAACCACGCACGATGTCGAACTGGGAACGAAATATGCCGGAGAGATAGTCGGGCATGCGGCTCGCGTGAACTTTGCCGTTTACGATCAGTGGATCGACAAAGCTCAACGGGATCTCTATTTGTTCAGTCATACGCCTGCCGGAGTTGCATTTGCGTTCTACACCGGCAACGTACCCGAGGCCAACGTCAAAGGCTTCGATCTTGATGGGGAAATCGTGCTCACTTCATGGCTGAAAGTGGGCATGGCGCTTGCGTACCTGGACGCGCGCTATACCAGTCCCGTCGTCACGATCCCCACCTACGCGCCGGTGACCTTCGGGCCCTATGGAAGTGCACCTCGTTGGACAGCATCGGAATTCGCCGAAGTGACGCTGCCGACACCGCGCAATTTGGGCGACATGACGGTCCGCACCGATGTCTATGAGCAGTCCGACTATTACTTTTCAAATCTCAACTCGTCGCTCACGCCGGGAACGCTATTGCCAAGCTACTCGACGATCGATGGCCGGTTCGACTGGCATTCCATTCTGGGGACCAAGCTCGGAGCCGCCTTGTTCGTCAAGAATGCGGCCGGCCGCCAATATTACCTGGGCGGATTGGCAACGGGAGCGATTCTTGGACTCAACACTGCCATACCTGCTCCCCCCCGCACGTATGGCGCATCGATTCGATATGACTTCTAGGCTCTCGCAGGCGTCCGATTTGACCGGCACGCGAGACGATGCCTGAACATCGTCTCGCGGGACAGGTTGCAATCGTTACCGGGGGAGCGCGCGGCATCGGAGCATCCTGCGTGCGGCGACTGACAGAGCTCGGCGCTGAAGTGATTTGCGCCGATATCTCGGACGACGCGGATTTGGAGGGCGTGGCTACCGCTGGGCGCCTCGCCAAACAGCCTGCTTATTGTCATCTCGATGTTACCTCAGAGGCGGATTGGCGGGCGGCGATTCTCGAGGCAGAGAGCCGATTTGGGTTCGTGTCCATACTGGTAAACAATGCGGGGTCACACGGCAAGGGACCCATTGAGACGATGACCGAAGAGGAATATCGCCGCGTGATCGACGTCAATCAGGTGGGCACTTTCTTGGGCATGAAGGCCGTCATCCCCTCGATGCGCAGAGGCGGACGGGGTTCAATCATCAATGTGTCGAGCGTCGCGGGCATGGTCGGGATTGCCGGACGATGTGCCTATGTCGCCAGTAAGTTTGCGATCAGGGGAATGACCAAGGTTGCTGCCCTCGAACTCGGCCAGTACGGAATCCGTGTCAATTCCGTGCATCCGGGGCTCATCGCCACGCCGATGACCGGGGGCATGGATGAACCGGATTGGCTGCCCTTGAAGCGCATGGGACAAGGCACCGACGTGGCGGAGATGGTGAGCTATCTCGCCGGCGACGAGTCCTCCTACTGTACGGGATCGGAATTCGTTATCGACGGAGGATTTTTGAACATTGTGGGTCAACACGAATGATCTCCGCCCCGTGCCCGGCCATGCGTGGCATCGACGGCGCCGACGATGGGTCTTCACCGTGACCTGTGTACGCGTCGACGTTGCGGACGGAGTGGCGATCATCACGCTCGCACGGCCCGAAGTTCGCAACGCGGTGAACGCCGCGATGGCTCTCGCCATGTCGCAGGCGCTTGCGCGGGTGGAATCCGATCCGCAGGTCAGAATTTCGGTCTTGACCGGTGAGGGTAATCATTTCTGCTCAGGGATGGACCTCAAGGCATTCTTGCGCAAGGAAGTGATGCGGGTGGAGGGAGGCGGATTCGCCGGCGTGACGGAAGCTCGTTTGACCAAGCCGTTGATAGCTGCGGTGGAAGGCTATGCGTTGGCCGGAGGCTTCGAAATTGCGATGGCCTGCGATCTTATCGTGGCTTCGGAAGAGGCCAAGTTCGGCCTTTCCGAGGTCAAACGCGGACTAGTCGCCAATGCCGGTGGCTTGGTGAGATTGCCGCGTCAAATTCCAATCAAAATTGCCGCCGAGCTGATTTTCACCGGCGATGTGTATCCTGCCTCCTACCTTGCCTCACACGGTCTTATCAATCGGCTGGTGCCTGCGGGCCAGGCTCTCGAGACGGCGTGCGAGCTCGCCCGCAAAATCGCCGGCAATGGACCTCTGGCGATTGCCGCCAGCAAACGAGTACTTTATGAGAGCCAAGATTGGGAAACTGCGGAACTCTTTTCCCGGCAACGGGAAATCACGGATACTGTGTTCACGTCGGCAGACGCGAGCGAAGGAGCACTCGCATTTGCCGAGAAGCGCGCTCCCGTGTGGCGGGGTCGATGACATGCTCGACGGTGATTCGTGACGCGGAAATGGCATGAACAATAACCCGGTGATCGTCGATATCGTGCGGTCGCCGATGGGTCGCGGCAAACCGGGCGGCGCACTGTCGGATATCCACCCCGTCGACCTGTTGTCGCAAACGCTGCTCGCACTTTTGGCGCGAAATCGGTTTGATCCGGGGCTGGTCGACGACGTCATTATTGGATGCGTGACTCAAGCCGGCGAGCAGGCCGTGCCGCCGGGTCGGTCCGCTTGGCTGGCGGCCAACTTACCGCAGCATGTGCCTTCGACGACCGTCGAGAGACGTTGCGGGTCGAGCCAGCAGGCGATTCATTTCGCAGCTCAGGGGATTGCAGCTGACGCCTATGACATCGTGATCGCCGGTGGCATCGAATCGATGAGCCGAGTGCCGATGGGCAGCGCACGCATGGGAAAGGAACCGCATGGTGAGGGGTTCGGCCGCCGCTTTCCGGAGGGGCTCGTGGGACAGGGCGTGTCAGCCGAACTGGTGGCGGCGCGATGGGGAATAGGCCGGCTCGAGATGGACGATTTTTCGGCACGCTCGCACCGGCTCGCGGCCCGTACGCAAGAGGCTCGGGGGTTCGACGCCGAAATCGTTCCTATCACCACGGCCAGCGGCGTCATGACAAGAGACGAAACGATCCGGCCCAGTACGACCGCGAGCGCGCTCGCGCAGCTAAAAGTGGCGTTCGAAAATCCAGAATTATCGGCTCGATTCCCTGAAATCCATTGGAGCATTACGGCGGGCAATTCCTCACAGATCACCGACGGCGCGGCAGCCGCTCTCATCATGAGCGAAGCCATGGCGGATAAGTTGGGGCTGCGTCCGCGCGCCCGTTTCGTGGCTTTCGATGTCATCGCCGATGATCCGTTGCTCATGTTGACCGCGCCAATCCCGGCTACGCGCCGAATACTGCAAAAAGCCGGCCTCACCGTCGATCAAATCGATCACTTTGAGGTCAATGAGGCGTTTGCGTCCGTGCCTCTGGCTTGGCTGCGCGAACTGAAGGCGGACCCGCACCGCTTGAATCCGCGCGGAGGAGCCATTGCGCTCGGCCACCCGCTGGGTGCTTCCGGCGCACGCATCATGGCCACCCTGCTCAACGGGCTTGAACAAAGCAACGGTCGGTTTGGACTTCAAACCATGTGTGAAGCAGGCGGCCAAGCGAACGCGACGATCATCGAAACTCTCAAGTAGGGAACGAGCGTCATGAGAATGGTTGGCATATCCGCGGTCGTGACCGGCGGCGCATCTGGGCTGGGACGCGCATCGGCCGAAAAACTGGTGGCTATGGGAGCGCACGTCGTCATTGCCGATCTGCCCACGTCGAACGGCGCTGTGGTGGCCCAAGAAATCGGGGGCGGTACTCGATTCGTGGCGGCCGATGTGACCGACACCGAAGGTATGGAATCTGTATTCGACGCCGCTGAAGAAACGGGCGCGCTGCGCGCCGTCGTCCATTGCGCGGGCCGCGGTGGTGCGATGCGAATCTTGGATAAAGAGGGATTGCCAGGCTCGCTCGCACATTACGAAATGATCGTCAAGGTGAACCTGATCGGATCGTTCAATGTCCTTCGGTTGACGGCCGCACGCATGGCAAGATCCGAACCCATTGACGGCGACCGCGGCGTGATCATCCTGACTTCGTCGGTCGCGGCATTCGAGGGTCAGATAGGCCAGATCCCCTATGCGTCGGCCAAGGCGGGAATTGCAGGAATGACCATCGTCGCGGCACGCGACCTTGCGGGACGGCAGATCAGGGTGTGCACCATCGCCCCGGGTACCTTCGATACACCGATTCTCGCCCGTTTATCCGACGACGTCCGGGCGTCCCTTGCAAAGGCGGTTCCACATCCGTCTCGACTAGGTAGGCCGAACGAGTTCGCCATGCTCGCCGCTCATATCATTGAAAATCCGATGCTGAATGGCGAGACCATTCGGCTTGATGGCGCACTGCGGATGCCACCGCGATAGACAGCTTGCAGTCCCTGTCGCGCACCTCGGAACTGAACTTCCCCTAACGTCGGGCAGAGCCATGTATTTCGCGGATTTTGCGGTCGGACGAACATATCACAGCCCAGGCCGGACCATTACCGAAGCCGACATCACCTTTTTTTCCATGATGTCCGGTGATTGGAATCCGGTGCATTCGGATGAGGTGCATGCGATGTCGAGCCACTTCCGCCGTCGGGTTGCTCACGGTGCGCTGGGCATCGCGGTGGTCACGGGGCTTTTGACACGGATCGGCATATTTGATGACTCTGCAATTGCGCTGCTCGATTTTCGCGAGTGGCGTTTCTGTAAACCGGTGTTCATCGGGGACACTCTTCATGTCGACCTGGTCATCACTGCACTCAAGCCGAAGCGAGGTGGCGGCGGCGGCGTGGTAGATCGGCAGATCACCTTGATCAATCAGGATGGGATCACCGTGCAAGAAGGCTATTCGGCGATTCTCGTTGCGGACAGAATTACCTGACCGAGCTCTGAGAAGTTCAAGGTGGAGGCTCCGATGTTCAAACGAGTATTGCTCTGTCACGATGGCACGGAATTCGGTCGGCGTGCGCTCAAACAGGGAGCAGAACTTGCGATTGCGTTTGGATCGGAGGTGCATGTGCTGATCGTGGTGGAGGAACAACGTCAGTCCCCGGCGGTCACTGCCGCATCCTTGGGCTATGCCAGTCTGGTTGCGCCGGAAACTGACTACCGAGCGATGATGCTGCAATCGATTGATCGCCTCAAGGGACGCGGGGTGAATGCGTATGGTCATGTGGCGCAAGGAAACATAATTGAAACAATCGCGCAACTCGCAAAGAGGGAAGCGATCGACTTGATCGTGGTGGGTCAATATCCGAGACCGAGCGGGCGTCGGTGGTGGTCTGGCCCGGACCGGCAGTCCCTCGCCGAGTCGGTTGAATGTGCCGTCCTCATTGCGGTCAATACTGATACGCCTAACCAGTGAACATCGAATCGCAGGCGTCCCGACATGCAACAGGCCCAGAACCGGATGCAGTTCTCCGCGAGCCCGTTTAGCGTCAAATCACCGCATCGCGTCACATAGCCAAACATGCGGCGGGCATTTGGATCACGCAGCCCCGCGCGATCGCGCGGCTTTGCGGAATGCGCGGTTCGAACTAGGCGATGACGCAGCCGTTAGCCGATATGGCTTAAGCTAAATCGCATGAATATAGCATTTAAAATGGCACTTTCGCACTTTAATAGCTATTATCTCGCGACTTATGAAGCTCGATATCTACATCGATGGCGCCTGGCATGCGTGCGCCGAAATCACCTTGCGTGATGTCGCCGCGCTCTCGCGTAACGATCCGCTGACGCTTCGATATGACGCCGACTATGCCATCAGACACTTGCATGCGAGAGACCTTCGGGCGCTCAGCGTTCGGTCTCCAGTGGACTTCGCGGTCCACCCATTTGCAGCGTGGCCCTCGTTTCTGATTGATCTGCTACCCCAAGGCGCCGCTCGGAAACGGCTCGAGCGTGCGTCACCCGTGGGTCTCTCAGACTGGGAGATGATCGCGCGCGGTGCAATCAACCCCGCTGGAAATCTGCGAGTGCACCCCGCGCGGACCACGGTATCGAGTCACCATCCTGGCTTTTCGCTCGAGGAGATGATCGAACGCGGCGACGCATTCGTCGATTACGCAGACGAAGTCGGCGCCACGGTCGCCGGCGCCACAGACACTCAAGGAGAAGCGCCCAAATTTTGGGTGGTCCAAGACAAACAAGGGCATTGGCATCCTGACGCGGGGCAGCTTGCAGCTAACGTGAGACGCCATGCGCTGCTCAAATTTCCCGTGTCTGACGCCGGCCCGCGAGCTGTTGATATCCTGCGGCACGAAGCGGCCTATCAACGAGTCGCCAAAAGGATGGGCTTGCGGGTAACACCGGAGCTTCCACAATTTATCGATGGCGCCTTGCTCATTCCGCGATTCGACCGCCGCGTCGGCAGCGGTGGTGAGATCCGACTCGGAGTCGAGAGTGTGTACTCCATTTCAGGAATCGTTGATTCGACACGCGAGTCCTTGGCCCATCACCAGGTGCTGATAGAACTGCAGAAGTGTTGCACCGATTTCGATGAGGAAGTATTGGAATACTTTCGCCGCGATATCCTGAACCTCGCGCTCGGCAACCGAGACAATCACGGTCGCAATACGGCAATCCTCAAGGAAACCGATGGTTC
>Ga0116228_10002189_pt1 | contig 16803 bp, 6 predicted proteins | sample S1TSphfallax_2_FD_89694 | JGI IMG/M metagenome (GOLD analysis project Ga0116228, IMG submission 89694) | Host-associated microbial communities from peat moss isolated from Minnesota, USA - S1T2_Fc - Sphagnum fallax MG | ecosystem: Host-associated > Plants > Peat moss > Unclassified | place: USA...
TAGTCGATATTCCAGTAGATGTTGCTGAGTTCCTCTTTGCCTTCATTCGTAATTGTGATGCGTGCATGCTTCGCATACGGCATGGGGAACCAGCTGTTCAACGCGCGATCACTGCCTGCGGAGAGCACAGGCGACTCCCAGGTGTAATAAATGCCATTGCCCAGACCGAAAAAGTCGCCGATCGGGGCTTCTACGCTGGGTGTTGGCTCGCCGTCCCAATACATCCGCATCACGATGCGCTTCAAGTGGTAAGGCTCAGGGCTGCTGAGCGTGAACCAGATGTGCGAGATCATGCCGGGGCCGTCCACGTCGAGCACGGTCATCGTTTGGCCCGGCGAAACAGGGCGCGAGTCGACGTTGGCTCCTGTAGGTTCGCGGCTCGACGAGCGGTGCAAGGTGTAGGTCTGCTGCACCGTCGGGTCCGGCATCCATGACGGTATCTGGCATACGCCCACACCTGAACAGAAAACTCCCAACGCAAACATGGTGCGAGCCAGATACTTCAAAGATATCTCCTGCAAGGTTCGAGTTTCGTATACCTCATTATCGCGCAGGCCAAGGCTAAAAGTAGTACTTGAGCGCGAACTGAATGTTGCGCTCGCCTTGAGTTCCTCCGATCAGGCCGAAGCCTGCCACGCAAGGCTGCCCTGCGTTGCCGGTGCAGTAGACATCGGGTGTGTCGAAGATCGGGTGGTTGAGCGCATTGATTCCCTCTGCGCGAAACTCAAGCCGCTGGCCTTCGAAAGTAGGAAATTCGCGCTGGATGCTGAGGTCGATATCGTCGAGGCCCGGCCCACGCAGCGTACTGACAGCGCAGGTGCCGAAGGAGTTGTTCGCGGGATTGGCGTAGGCGCTGGGGTCCATCCACTGAATGCCCTCAGCGGTCTTCTGCTTGAGGTAATGCACTGTGCCAAGGCAGTCGGCGCGTTCGCCGCGGGAATTGGTTCCCGAGAAGTCGGTGCCATCGACTGCGGTCAGCGGAAAGCCTCCGCGGAAGGTGTAAATGCCGGCCACATTCCAGTCGCTGATAGCAGCGCGCGCAACACGGTTGATATGCGCGGCAAACCTGCGGTCGCGGCCAAACGGAAGGCTGTAGACCGCATGCGCAGTGAGGTTATTATGCAGGTCAAAAAAGCAGCTGCCCCACTCCGCACCTGGATTGTAAAGGTTCTGCCAGTAAGCAGACGCCGGCGATGCCTGGCCGATGTCCCCGTAGTAGCCGATGCTGTTAGTCAGGCAATGCGAGTAAGTGTAGGAGATCTGCCCCTCCAGCCCAGCTGCGGTGCGGTGTTGCAGCACTGCCTGTAACGCGTTGTAAGACGCATTGCCCTCCGAGTATGTCGCTGTTACAAAAGAGACCTGGCTGGTAAGTCCAGCGTTGCCGGTAAGATAAGGGCTGGTACCTACGCTGCCATCCTGGTTGAGCACGCCCTGCAAAAGACTTTCTGGCACCATAAGATGCGTGCTGTGTTGGCCGACATAAGCAAGCTGGAATGAGGTGTTCTCGCTCAGACGCTGCTGCACAGAAAGGTTCCACTGCTGCGCGATGGCCGGGCGAACATTCGGTGCCCAGAGATTCAGAATCGCTCCGCTGAAAATATTCGACGTATCGACGCTGATGGGATTGGTGATCAGCAGCTGTGTGGGGTCGCAGCCGGGCGTTCCTCCGGAGCAGTAATTATCGAGCTGCGTCTGAATATTGAAAGGAATATTGAGCGTCGGCCGCAGCGCATTGCCGGTGCCCTCCATGTAATCGGAGACGGTATATGCGGCGCGAATCACCAACGTGTTGTTGCGGCTCGGCGGAGTGTAGGCAAGGCCGATGCGGGGCTCAAGGTCGGCGATTCCATAATAGCCGTTGTAGAGCGCCTTGTTGCTGTCAGCCTGGGGCTGCAGGCCGGGAAAGACAATGCCCGAGGGCAGCGTGGTTCCTGCCGGATACAGCGGCTGCCCGGACACAGGGTTAAAGTTCATCTGCTGACCGTGCGCCTCGGTCCAGGGGGTGTGCACCTGGTAGCGCAAACCCGCATTGATGTTCAGGCTGTCTGTGGCGCGCCAGGTATCCTGCCCATAGAAGCCGAAAACGGAAGACCGCTGTCCCCAGGCTGGTTCGCCAATGGCGCCAGTGGGGCTCGCAAAATACTTGGCCGTCGTGTTCACCATGCCGAGGTAAAAGTCTGTATCGGGCGCGCCGGTGAAATTGCCGCCGAAGATATACTGGCCTAGAATGCCCGCGTTGCCCGCATAAAAATCATCCAGGCGCTCTCGCAGAAACTGAAAACCAGTCTGCAAGGAATGCCGCCCATGCGTGATGCTGAGGTTGTCCGCGACTTGGATCGTCGTGTCAGACCAGTTTTGGATATTGCCGGCCCCACCTATGCCGGACGAGGGCCCGAGGTTGATCTGCAGCAGGCCGGGGCCTGCATCGTTCGCCGCGGGGATTCCAAGCGCCGTGCCTAAGTTGCCGACTCCAGGCGTTGCCGCTGAGTTATTCAAGAGTTGCACCCAGTTCACACCGAAGCGGGCGTCGTTCACAACGCTCGGGCTCAGGGTATGCGTCCAGCCGATGATGCCGCTTTGCATATCGGCCTGCCCGTTGTTGACGCTCTCAATCGGGAGTGAGTTGATGGGATTGTTCTGTTGCAGCTCCTGTGAGTAGCGCGCGAAAAGATGATCGGTCGCAGAGATCGACCAGTCAATGCGAACATCGCCCTGGTCGACGTTAAGCGGACTGCGGGTGCTGTATTCGCTGTTATTGATAATCGAGTTGCCGATCAGCGAAGAAGCTGAGGGGTAATATTGCGAATTGAAAAGGTTCTGCGCGACCTTGCCGGCGCCGGTGTTATAGAAAGCGGTAAGCTGAGTATCGGCACCTGAGTTGATGTACTGCTGCAGGTTGTTATTCGGAATATTCGCGCCGGTGAACGGGTCAGTTACTTGGATTCCACCAGTGCAGGTACCGCTGCTATCAAAGCTCCCGCCAATAAAGGGGTCCGTACATAATTGGCCAAAGTCGCCGCTTCGCTCCTGCGCGGTAAATGCGCTGAAGGCGGAGTTACTGAAGCCCTCAAATCGCTGGGCCTGGTAGTCGACGAAGAAGAAGAGTTTATCTCTGCGGATAGGGCCGCCCAGCGTGAAACCGTACATGTTCCAGCGCAGCCCAGGCTTAGGCGCGACGATCGCGCCGGCATTCGCATTTTGCAGATCGTTGAACCAGTTGTTGGCGTTCAACACGTCGTTGCGGAAGAACTCCCATGCATCGCCGTGAAACTGGTTCGTTCCCTCTTTGGTCGAGACGTTGACGATGCCTCCTTGAAAGTTGCCGAACTCGGCCGGAGCATTCTGCGTGATCAGGTTGAACTCCTGGATCGCATCAGGACTAGGCGAATACGCGACAAGATTGTCCGAGGTCTGATTATTGTCCATTCCATCCAGGAGGTAGTTATTCGCCTGCGAGCGATTGCCATTGACGTAAGGCTCGCCGGCGGTGTCGATTCGCTGCGCATTCACCATCGCATCGGGATTCGGCGTGGTAACTCCAGGCGCAAGCAGGGTGAGCTGTAGATAGTTGCGGCTTGCCAAGGGCAGAGCAACATTCGTGTTTGCATCGATGATCGTGCTGACCATGGTCGAGTCCTGCTGGAGCAGCGGCTCGGCGGAGGTAACGCGAACGACATCGCTCACCGCACCTACGTCCATCCTCGCGTCAAAGCGCGCGGTCTGATTCAAGATCAGCGTAAAGGCACCGTAGCTGATGGTTTTGAAGGCCCTGGCCTCGATTTTGAGCGTGTAAGTGCCGATAGGCATGCGGGGAAATGTGTACGCGCCAGCGCGATTGGTCGTCGTTGTCGAGACAATACCCCGATCGACGTCGGTTGCAGTGACGGTCGCGTCCGCGATAGCTGCTCCACTCTCGTCAGAGACGACGCCTGTGATGATCGCTGTGACTTGCTGGCCAAGCGCCTGCGGCGGAAGGCCGCCGAGCGCGATCGTAAGCAGTAAGCAAAAAAGGCGTCGTAACCAAGAGCAGAGAGCGTGGGCCTGCACAGGGCGACTCATGGACACTCCAAGGTGGAAGGTATCTTGATTCCAGATCTAGAACTTCTCCGGCTCAGCCATCCTCCAGGACCACATCAAGAACGAAGTCGCCGTCAGATCAACTGCAGGCTCGGTCGTGGTATAAGACTGCACATCGTCCTGATAAAGCACGTAGTCATTCGGATCAAATGCCCCTGTGTTGCCATTGAACTTGGCGAAGGTGTCGACGCCATTTGCCGGGCAGTTGCGCATCGGAGGCACATAGCCGGAGCTAGGGCTGTTGGACGGTCCCTCAGACGATGCGCCCCACAGAATGGGCGTGCCGCCTGCTGTCCCATTGAGCGCGCCCACGAGGTTTGCTACCTGGTGCTGAATGCAGTCAGGGAACGTCGAGCCGTCGCCCACGATAAATGACGACCCCCAAGCATTCGCGCCCATGATATTCGCCAACCAGCGCTGCGCATAGTCCCTGTACGTATCCTGGTGAGTGAGAAAGTAGGCCTCGCTCGCCATTACAGAAAGGCCTGCGCCATGCGAAGTGATATCGCCGTTATCCCAGTCGTTGCCAAAGTCGAAGGCAGTATTTTCTGCGATGGTGATGGCCACGCCCACCTGATCGAGAAACTGCTTCCGAACCTCATCACCAGAGAGCGCTAGGCGTGAAGGATTATGCGCATGCTCGATTGCGCGCAGCAGCTCAAAATGAGCGATGCCGCTCACGTCGTATAAGTTGAGCGTGTCCTCGTAGCCTGGCGTGTATATCTTGTCGATATAGTTCTTCGCAAATTTCGTGGCTTCGCGCAGATACACATTCGCGTCCGTGACCGGCAGCCCAGCAGGAAGATGGCTGCGGTCGCCATCACACTCGAGCGCCAGGGCGAGTTCGGTCGCGCCCCACTCCATGTCATCGTCCCACGACTGCTCAGGGTAACTGGGAACAGCCGTAACCAGCATCTCCGGGCCGGAGGCGGGCGCCGGGTCAGGATGCGATAAGTCAGCCATGCTGTAGATCTCCTCTGACGTACGCAGGCATTGGGCTGCAAGCGTTGGGTCAGAGAATCGATTGAGCTGGTAACAAAGCGCAAACGCAGCGGTCAGGCGGCCTGCGATGTTGGGCACTATTTTCGACCCAGGTGCTGCGGCGAGAAACACAGGGCGGTTGCAAATGTAGAAGGTCGTGAGTGGATCGCAGGGCTCCGGGTCGCCCGCCTGGTCAAAGTCGTCTGCAGCCTGGGGCAGCGTCCAGATATCGTACTCGGTGATAAGGCAGAAGGGACTGTTGTAGGTGCCGCCGCAATTGCCGCCGGCGGAAGTTGGCTCACCGTAGCCGTAGTAGTTCCAATCCTGGCTATTGTCGACCTGGAAAGAAAGCGTCTTCGTCTTCGTGTCCCACATTTTCAGCAGCCACTCCAGCCCGAAGCGGGCCTCTGCTGTAAAGTCGGACCGATCGGGCGCGCCCGGGCCGCTGTTGCCCGCATAGGAAATGGAGTTGGGCGGAGCCGGAGGGCGCCAGGGCGCGTTGCGGCCCATCTGGTTAGGAAAGTCGCGGACCCCGGTCTCCATCATCGCAACCACATAGCTGATGGTGACGACATACTTTTCGTAATCGCCGGCGTCCCACCAGCCGCCTGCTGCGTCGATGTTCGGCAAATCCGCTGGGACCAGCGGCGGGAGCGGCGGCGCCTCGTTGACATAGTCATTGTCATCGAGCGGCGGAGAGACGAAGCGCTTCGCGTCAGCGTCTTTCAGATGGCCTGGCGCAGTGCGGAGCGCGTTCTGAATATAGTCGGGGCCGTCGCGCTCGGTGTCATAAAAAAAACGTGTGTTCAGCAGCAGGCCTGCGTAGAGCGAGTCCGGTGGTTCGACGGCAAACTTCGGTGAGTTCGCGGAGACCGGTCCAGACACGCGAATCGTGTAGGTCTCACCCCGAGGTACTTGAAAATCAAGCGGATAGATTTGATAAGTGACAGTGCTGCTATGCCCCCAGGTGCCGATCAGCGAGCCGGCAGCGCCTGAGAAGACAGTAGCGCCGTGCTTGTCAAGCACGCTGAACCTGGCTCCCGGAGCTGCGCCGGTAGACATTAGGTACGCCCTGGCAATGTGCCCCTCTTCGTAACCAACCTGGCTCACGCGCACAAAGGCGGCCTCGGAAAATGCTGCCGTCGCGCAACAGAAAAGCAGCGTGGCCAGAAGAAATCGTGTCATGAAGCGAATCTGAAGAAAAGGCATAGCGCGGGTGATCTCTTCCTGTGGTCCGAGAGTTTTATGAGCGTGTGGAGACGGTAAAACGCGCTCGCTTGCGTGTCAAGACATTATGTTGGGCTACGGCCGGCTCTCACTGGTTAGCACCCCGAGCTTACCGCGAACCACCACAATGGACGCAGCCGGGACCTCGAACTCTGTCTCCGGCGTAGCGTGAATGGTGCGATGCTTCGCAGGCCCGTCAGGATCAGCCCTGCCATCATCGGGTGAAACGACCAACTCACCCAACTGCACCGGATGCGACATAGGGTGGACGGCGCTCGGGTGCCACTGGTACTCGGCCTTGCCGAAGGTCATCGTCTCGACATCGCCAGCGTAACCAGTAGCGACGCCGCTCGCACCGTTGCGAAACTCGATGCGAATGGCGTGTGCTGCGTCCTGGTCACGGTTTACCAGGAGGATCGACCATTGCCCGTCCGGGCGTTTGTCAGCGTATGCGGTTACGAGCGCATGTCCGGCGCCATCATTGAGGGTCGCGTTCGCACGATAGATTTCATTTGCGAGACTTCCTGGCTCGACCCACTCCCTGTTGATCAGCTCGCTCGCAAAGAACTGCGCAAGCGGCTGCAGGTGACTGTAATCCTTGTCGACGTGAAACATGCCAAAGGTGCCGGGCGAGTTGCTGCAGCCGAGGTCAGACGAGAGCGGCACATAGTGGAAGTAGTAGACGCCGTTGCCTCCCGCAGTGAGGAATGAGCCGATATAATCGGCGAGCCAGAGCCCAGCGAAATTATCCATGTACGCTTCACCCGGAGTCGACGAGAGATTCGACTCGGTGATAAAGACCGGCATGGAAGCGGGCAATCCATCATTCGCCCAGGTATCCATGATATGGGTTACCTGTTGCGGCTCATCATAAAGGCCCGACCACTCAAAGTGACAGCCCGGAAGCGGGTAATGCTCAAAGGAAAAAAAGGCGAGATCGGCGCTACGCTGGTGCTGCTTGAGGTAATCGAGAAAGCGGCTTAGCCACGAAGTGCGTCCTTCCGCATCGGGCCAGGTGAGTATGTCATCGGTCGAGCCCTGAAAGGCCGGCCCACCCAGCTTGAGTGCAGGATCGAAATTATGCAGTGCGGTGGCAAATTGCAGGTAAAGTGCGCCGTAATCCTCCGGCGACATGTACTGCCCGTCGGCCTCCTCGCCCATTTCAATATAGGAGATGGGATAGTGGCGCGCCTCAAGATAGCGGATCTGCGCAACCGCATCTCCGGGGACGCTGTAAATAATCGAGACCGGGATCATTGCAGGAAGATGATGCGTGATGCCGCTTTGAAAAAACAGGTCGAGTCCCGGCTGTGACTGGCGAGTGCTTTCAAGGCTTGTGCTCGCGTGCCATGGATCGACAGAGGAGCAGTAAGTCGTGGACTGGTCCTGGTCAGGTGTGTGTCGAAGGAGATCGTGAAATACGCCGTCGGAGGATGTGTTGCCGAGGCCAACCTCGCGGATTGCATAACCAACGCAGTTGCGTTGATCGCTTTGGTCGCCCCCGGTGCACGTGCCGGAGGACTCGGTCATGAGCACGCGAACAAACTGAAGCTGCACCAGCATCTTGCTGAAGTGAATAGTTTCCACCCCGCCCTTGCCGTCCGCAATTTCTCCCATCGGCAGCATCTGCCAGACACCGCGATTCGGCTGCCCGATAGGGTCATCGCCGGTCCAGTATTGCAGTTCATAGCGACGCGCAAAGGGTGCTGCCCATTCAAGACGGAGGCTATCTACCATCTCCTTGCGCTTGAGGTCGATGACAATCCACTGCGCATGCAGCCGGTCGCTCTCGCCCGTAAATGCAGAGGCCAGGTAGGGATTGCTCTTCCAGAACGTCGCGCTATCGCCATCAGTAAGCCGCGAAAAGCCGGTATTTCCTGTGCCGTCGTTGCGAGTGAATCCGCGGCGAGGCAGTGTGTAGCCATACGAGTTACTTATTGGTTCGCCGAGGCTGCTCGATCCAACAAAGTAACCCTTGCCGCCGGCTTCACTCCATGTGCCGACGGGGTTCCAGTGCCAGTCCTCCACCGCGAGCTCTGTGTTGTTGCGGTAGGTCATGGGGCCCCAGCCCGACGGCGCGACCTGATCCAGCAATCGCTTATTCAGCGTCTTAGCCACGGCTTCGGTCGAGATGCGGTCGAGCCCGGCTCCGAGCGTCTGCTCAGGAATGAAGCGATTGACCATGGCTGCAGGCGCTGTGTCTACCGTAATTACCTGGGCCCTGGCAGCGGCCGGCGAAAGAAGCAGCAGCACCGCGAGCAGGATTCCATCGTGTCTGCAGAGTATTCGCATGATTCTGGTCCTTACGCAACTGTGCCGGATAAATTAGTGACCGGGGTCTAGCTCCCCTATGTAAACCGAATATGGATCGAGCGCCAGCGCACCCGTGCTCGCCCTCGGGTTCGTCGAAGTAGTCAGCAGCCGTGTTGCGGAGTCGAGTTGTAAATGGTCAAGCTGCGGCCTGAACTCTACCGAAGCATTCGACAAGTTTAAGGCGACCAGCACAGTATGGCCGCCTGCGCGTCGCAGATAGGCGATCACGTTTGGGTCAGTCTCTGCGAGCGGAACATAGTCGCCGTCGAGTAAAGCGGGATTCGCATGACGCAGCGCGAGAAGTTGCTTATAGAAGTTGAGAACGGAGTCAGGCTGCTTGAGTTCGTCTGAAACATTGTGCGTTTTATAACTTGCGGGAACCGGCAGCCATGGTTTCCCCGTAGTGAACCCCGCGTTGGGCGCTTCGCTCCATTGCATGGGGGTACGTTCGCCATCGCGTCCTTTGTTTTCGGGCCAGTTCGGCAGACCAAAAGGATCGATCACATCTTCCTTGCGCTTGGGATCATTGTTCTCCATGCCAATCTCTTCGCCGTAATACATAATGGGCGTGCCGCGCAGGGTGAGATACATTGCGGCCAGCAGTTTGGCGATAGCGTCATTGTGCACGCCGTCTCCATAGCGGGTATAGGCGCGCGTCCTGTCGTGGTTACTCATCACAAAGACGGGCCACTCGCCCGAGTTTTCGATCGACGCGATCTGTGCACGGAATTTAGGCGCCGATAGCGGCTCCACAGTCATAAAGAGAAAGTCCATCGGGAGCTGCAACTCATCGTCGCGGGCGCCGTAATATTCTTTGAGTTCCGCGACATCTGTCGTCCATGTCTCGCCGATAAGCACAGCGTTGTGCTCATCAGCAATGGTGCGAAGATCGCGCAGCACCTGGTGGTTTTCCGGCAGCTTGTCGTTGTAAAGATTTGTCATGTCCGGGTCGCCGGTGGCGTTATTGCCCGGCTTGATTGGGTTGTCGTGCAGAGCGGGGTCTTCGTAGAGCGTATCGACTGCATCGAGCCGGAAGCCCGCTACGCCGCGCGCATACCAGAAGCGCGTCACGTCGAACATGGCCTTGCGCACAGCCGGATTGCGCCAGTTCAGGTCCGGCTGCGCGGTCTCAAAATAGTGGTAGTAAAACTGCCGGGTCTTCCCGTCGAAGGTCCAGGCGGAACCGCCAAAGTCAGAGATCCAGTTACTCGGAGGCGCGCCGCCTGCCTTTCCGTCGCGCCAGATATACCAGTCGCGCTTGCTCGAGTTGCGCGAGGAGCGAGAGTTCAAAAACCACGGATGCTGGTCAGAGGTATGGTTGAGAACAAAGTCCAGGATGATGCGAATGTGTTGTGCATCCGCCTCGCTGCGCATGTGGTCGAAGTCGGCGAGCGTGCCATACATCGGATCGATGTCGACATAATTCGAAACGTCGTAGCCAAAGTCTTTCTGTGGCGACGGGAAGCAGGGCGAGATCCAGATAGCATCGACGCCAAGATCATGCAGGTAGCTCAGTTTTGAGCGGATGCCATTCAGGTCGCCGATGCCGTCGCCGTTGCTGTCTGCGAAACTGCGCGGGTAGAGCTCGTAGAAGACAGCGTGCTTCCACCAGGGAGCACCGCTTGTGCCTTGCTGCTGCGCCTGTAACAAGGGTGTGAGCAGACAGAGCAGCACTAAGTTGCACTGGCGAAAGGCTGTGCTAAGGATTCTCATGGTTGCCTCTCCGGCGAGCGCCGTTATTACTCGCGAAATGAATAGTCACGGACTCTGTCTCTAAATTATTCGCGAATACGACGTGCAGCTTCGCGTGATCTGCATCGCCAGGAATTAAAGTAGCGCCATCGACCGAACTTATCTGCCGCGGGTTCCACACTCCAAGTTCGTAGGCGGCGCCGCTGCTGCCCGCGACTTGGAACGAAACCGTGTCATGCGCGTTTGACCAGGTCTCGCTCAGCACGTGGACGCCTTGACTGGTCTCACCCAGCAGCGGAAGAGCGGCAGGCTCGCTAATGGCAAAATCATCGTCAACGGCGATTACGAGCTTCGCCGGTTTATCGGTGACAGGGATCGCAATTTCGACGTGTTGATCGTCTGCATTGGTCCCAAGATGAAATGGGATTCGTTTGCCATCGAGCGATGCACTGCGCACATGCGCGCGCAGACTCACCGCAGGCGAGAAAACAAGCTGGCAAGGACCGCCGGCGCTGCTCGCTGTGAGACTGATGGAATTCGCGGTCCTGCTGTAATCAAGCGAGACCTGAGCCGCACCAACTGACACATGCTCAGCGCGCAACCAACTCCAGTCTGCAGGTACATGCGGAGCAAAATGCAGCCTATGCTCGACCGCGTCAGGGGATAAACCCAGCAGTCCGCGAACGAGCGGGCTGACGACCATCGCCGAGGACCAGATCTGATCTGGCGAGCCTGTCTGCAAAGTTCCGTAATAGGAGCCGGAGAGCACCTCAGCCACGTGGCCTGAAGCGCCCGCAAACGTAAGCAGCGCGTTGGTTTCGAGGTTCTGGAATGCGGGGATCGGCCGATGATAACGAAACTCCGCGACCGATGCCCAGCCCGTAAATAAGGGCCACACGGCGCCCCAGTGATACCCTTGCGGGTCAAAGTGCGGGTCCTTTGCCGAGAGAATCCGCAGGCCCCAATCCGTAGTATGTTCCGGGCCGCTCAACTCGGTGATCATGCGATCGGCGCGCTCTGCATCGAGCAGGCCGAACCACATGGGCACCGTGGCGAGCACGCTGGCTACGTCCACTTGCTGGTTTGCACTATCCAAGCCAAGCGCGTAATGGCCGCGTGCCGGTATCCAGAAAGTGTCATCGAGATCGCGCTCTTTTTTACTGAAGCTCTGCGCGAGTTCATCGCTGACGGACTGCTTGCCCAGTAATTTCGCTAATCGCGACAGAGCACGCACTGCCTCCAGGCTCACTCCGCCCTGGTATAACTCGGAGTTGAGATGGTAGAGCGGTCCATCCTCGATCCAGCCGTGGCCCACGCCGGCATTGCGCGGCATCCCTTTTGCATCGTAAGTCGAGAGCAGAAATTCGTAGGCTGACCAGAGCTTATCCCACATCTGCTGTGCGAAGGCGAGATCGCCGCTGCGCTCCACGTAGTCGTCCACAGCAATAATAAAGAGCGGCGTAGCATCGGCCGAGGCGTAGGCGTAGGGCAACTTGGTGAACCATGGCACAAAGCTCGCTCCCTGCGCGATCTCGTGCGGCATTTTTCCGTCGGCGCGCTGATACTTCGCGAGGAACTCGATGGCGCTGCGCGAAGTCGACAGGTCGCCTTCCGCAGTCAGCGCAAAGGAGGTCCAGAAAGCGTCGCGGCCGAAAAACCACGCATAGCCTGGGCGCCCATCATCGCCCGACGTGTTGTAGCCCGCGACCAACCCTGTGCCGAGGAGAGGATTTTGTATCGCTCCCTGCAGCATAGTCACTTCGGCCCATTCGTAGGCTTGCTGCAGCGTGCTATCAGGGAGCGTCAGTTTGAGATTGTGGTCGATATATTCGCGGTAGAGCGCTGCATCGTGCTGCTGCCATTCTTCATCGTGCTTGAGCAGGTCACTATAGAGAGTTTCCGCCTCAAGCGAGTTATTCGAGGAAGCAGCGATCGCAAGTTTCTGTGTTGCGTTGCCCTTCGAAATGACCCCAAGCTGGACTGAACTCTCGCGCGAGGAGACGGAGTTGGAGCTGTACTCCTCATGATATTCGTGCCCCGAGGGCGACCCAACGACCGCAGTAAAATGTCCCTGCAACTCACCGAGTACAAATGCGTGCAGCCGTGGCACATAGTCGATAGAAGTGCCGCCGAGCGGCGCCGGCCACTCGAGCTGTAAATCTTTTTGAAAGACTGCTTGTATCTCCAGTGGTTGCGTCGTGTCGATATCGAATCTAATTAAAGCGCCCGGCTTGTCCCGGGGAACAAAAATCGTTTCACGCACCGAGAACGTGTCACTGGCATAGATCAGCGTAGTCGACTCCGGGCGAACGACGATGCTGCGCACCAGCGCATCGCCAGCGATCGTTTGCCCGTCAGAGAGAAAGTCGATATGAAAATCGCGCACGATCTTAAGCGGATACGCCCATGCTTCGAGGTGGCCGCTCTCCGCTCCGAGAATTCCGGCGCGTGTGCCAAGCACAGAGACTAATTCCCAGGGCCGCACTGTGCGGGCTATTTCGAGTGAGGCTGGAGGAGCAGTCTGCGCGTAGACTGTGCCGGCCGGCAGAAAAATCAATGGCCATAAGGCCGCGCGCCAAATCAGCGACTGAATGTGGGCCACGGTGAATCTCGCTCCGCGCAACATGCTGCTCATACAGTGAGTGCCGTCCCATTCAAAACCACACCGCGTGGAAGACCTATTTATTTCGCCGCATCCTGTGCGCGCCACTTATTCGTCAGTTGTTTATCTGCAAGCGCCTTGATATACACGCCCCCGACCACACTGCGAGCCTGAAATCCTTGCTGCTTGCCGGTTTTGGTGTCATACCAGTCCGTGAGAGGAACGCGGCTGGGGCCCTCGTTGATCCATAGCGCGACGGGGTCCATGATGGCGTTGAAGTCGGCCGGTTGTGCGGCGAGTGTCGCCGTCCAGATCGTCCAGTCGAGCTTGGTGTAATCAGCGCGGCTGTCGAGCGGAAGTCCGTATTTATTCAGCTTGGTCTTGTAGAAGGCGACCTCGCTGTCGCGGACTGATTGCGGAAACAGGTTGTAGCCAAGCAGATTGTCCCACACCAGGTTATACTTCTGGCTCCAGGTATTAGGCGAGTCGAAGGCTAGCTTGTAGTGATCGCCTTCCCTGTCCATCTCAATCCACTTGGTGGCATAGTCGTGCGCAGTCTTCGAGTAATCGCGGGCGACAGCCTCCTTGCCGAGCAGATGGGCTAAGTCGGCATAGGCTGCGAGCGCGTCGATCGCCTTCAGCGAGAGATTCGCATTGTGGGTGACGTGACCGGCGAAGTCATCCGTGGTGAGTTGATTCTCCGGATCGAGTCCATGGTCCTTCAAAAATTCAGCCCACTGCGTGAGGATCGCCCAGTACTGCAAGGCCAGCGGTTTGCCATCAACTGTAGCCCGGGCCACAGCGTCGATCAGGATGAGCATATTCCCCGACTCTTCAACCGGCATCTGGTCATCTTCAGTCAGCTCGCCGCCGCCATAGGTCTGGCCGTTGGCCAGCGGATAGCTGCCGAGATCATGCGGCGCGAAAGGAAAATGCCAGCGATTCGGCAACGCGGCGTACTCAAGCAAGGGGCGGAGTTCAGCCTCAAGCAGTGCAGGGTTAAAGAAGAGAAAGAACGGCGCGGCAGGGTAGATCACGTCCACCGTACCAATGTTGCCGCCTGAGAAATTCTCCTTGCCGAAGACCATAGGCTGTCCATTGACATCGGCCACAAAGCCATGCGCGGCCCAGGCCTGCCGATAGGCAAGGATGCAGAGATTGGCATAATTTTGCCCGGCAGCGCGCACCAGATCTGCGGTCAGCGAAGCATCGAACTCCGCACCTCGTTTTTCGAGTGTGGGCCTCTCGCGCTCGGCCGAATCGAGCATGCCTGCAATCGATTGATTGTTGCGCTCCCAATAGGGGCGCAGGTTTCGCTGCAGAAACTGGATCGCGTAGCCCTCCGTGTAGGAGACGAGCACGTGCCGTGTCACCGGCGTGGCGGAAACCGTTCCCAGAGTGAGCTCAGCGGCCAGATGCGCGTCGCCGCTGCCGGCGATCTGGGGCTGCTCCATGGTGTCGGCAGTGGGCAAGCTGCCGGTCTGGACGAAGGCACGAGCGGCATTATGCGCGATCACAGATGTCGACGATTCGTCCTTCGGCACAGAAAGATGAAAGTAGCCCCAGTCGATGCGAACGTCGTCGCCCGATCGATTGAGAATACGCTGATCGCGCGATCCAACCGAAAGCACGGTCTGCGTCTCGGTGAAATTGCGCGAGTACGTGACAGCTTCGCCGGGACCGTTGACGGCGATCAACGGGTCTACGTCGACAAGCACTGAGACCTCATGCGAACTGGCGTCGGTAGACCTGGCCGTGAAGCTGATGTAGGTGACCGGGCGCGAGAGAATATCGAGATCGGAGAGCAGCGTAGGCGTGAAGAAGGTCAAATCGAGCGCGATACCGCCGGCCTTGAAGCTGTAGCGGGTGTGCGTAGGTGCCACGATGTGCTCGACCTGCTGCATGGCGGGCACGTCGTCCGGTTCGCCGCCCATAAAGCGCATCGGTTTGCCATCGATGCGCACCAGCCCGGCAATGGGCTGCGGCTTGCCGCTCCAGTGAACGGTGTCCGAGGCGGTCAGATCGTCCGTGTCAGACCAGATCGAGAAGTAAGGGTTGTGCGTAATAAGCGGGGTTGCAGGGGGCCGAACCTGCTGGGCAGCGAGGCAAAGCGTGGCGCAGAGAACAAGCAGGAGCAAGGCGGCACAGCGTTGCTGCAAGGGAGCTAACCTCCGGAAAGGATGTTGCTCGCTATGGTATGCGCCTGAAGAGGTAAATGGAAACTCGCAGTCTACAGAATCCTGCTCGCTAGGGCTCGTCGCCGTTCCACTGCGCTTCAACCCCTGTTCAGGCTAGGGATCTCAATTCATGATGTAAACCTCAATGCGAACTGAAGTGGACGCGGCGTATTTCTATCAGCGGTGGATGAGCCCAGACGGCTACGGTGGATGGTGGGGTCGACATCACGATCATGCTCTCATAACCCGCCACAGTACAGGATCAGGCGATGGAGAACAACGGAGCCCCTCCCCGCAAACCAGAGGCAGATTCAACCCTTGTGCAGTTCCGTTACACTCGATCTGACACGAAAAGCCCTGGAGCCTACCCTTCATCGATGCGCCTTCTTCTCGCCGTTTCTACGCTTGTCTGTGCCCTTTCTGTTAGCTGCACTGGTTTGGCACAGAGCCCTTCCTATCAGTACCCGTTCCAAAATCCCGCTCTGCCGGCCGAGCAGCGCATCTCCGATCTGCTCTCCCGCATGACGCTGGCTGAGAAGATCGGCGCTCTCTCGACCAACCCCAGCGTGCCTCGACTGGGGCTTGTGGGTACAGACCACGTGGAGGGCCTGCACGGCGAGGCGCTCGGAGGCCCCGGCCATTGGGAAGGCCGCTACCGCAAGGTGATCCCCACGACCCAGTTTCCGCAGTCGCGCGGACTTGGCCAGACCTGGGATCCGGCCCTGATCGAACAGGCGGCCGCAGTTGAGGCCTACGAGACCCGCTATGCACATAACAAGTACGGCAGCGGCGGCTTTGTCGTGCGAGCACCCAACGCCGACCTGAGCCGCGACCCGCGCTGGGGTCGCAGCGAAGAGAGCTACGGAGAAGATCCCTACCTGGTAGGCACCATGACTGTCGCCTACGTGAAAGGGCTGCAGGGCCAGGATCCGAAGTACTGGATGACCGCCTCGCTGATGAAGCACTTTCTGGCCAACAGCAACGAGAAGGAGCGCGACGGGTCCTCGTCCGACTTCGACAAGCGGCTCTTCTACGAGTACTACTCGGTGCCGTTTCGCATGGGGATCGAGCAGGGCCACTCAAATGCCTTCATGACCTCCTACAACGCCTGGAACGGGACGCCGATGGATGTAAACCCGGTGCTGCGCGATGTGGTAATGAAGGACTGGGGCTTCGATGGAATCATATGCACCGATGGCGGCGCGCTGACGAACCTCGTCACCCGGCACCAGTGGGATCGCGACATGGCCCACGCCTCGGCTGACACGCTCAAGGCAGGCATCAACCAGTATCTGGACGATTACCAGCAAGGCGTCACCGATGCGCTCGACCAGAAGCTGGTCTCAGAGCAGCAGATTGAGCAGAACCTGCGCGGGGTTTACCGGGTGATGCTCAAGCTGGGCGAGCTCGACCCGCAGCCTATGGTGCCCTACTCGAAGATCGGGACCGCAGATGACGACACCCCGGGCGTCCGCGAAAAGGTTCAGCAGTACGGCGACCCCTGGAATTGGCCCGACCATATCGCGCTCGCCCGCAAGGTGACCGACGAGTCGATTGTGCTGCTCAAGAATGAGGGCAGCACTCTGCCGCTCGATGCGGCAAAGCTCACGAAGGTCGCGGTCATCGGTCCGTATGCCGATATCGTCGCTCTGGACTGGTACAGCGGTACTCCGCCTTATAGCGTGAGTCCGCTCGCCGGCATCGAGAAGCAGCTGGGCTCGAATGTGCAAGTCA
>Ga0116228_10002190_pt1 | contig 16797 bp, 9 predicted proteins | sample S1TSphfallax_2_FD_89694 | JGI IMG/M metagenome (GOLD analysis project Ga0116228, IMG submission 89694) | Host-associated microbial communities from peat moss isolated from Minnesota, USA - S1T2_Fc - Sphagnum fallax MG | ecosystem: Host-associated > Plants > Peat moss > Unclassified | place: USA...
CACCGGGAAGATAGAGCGCGCTCGCTGCCGGATCCGTCACGAGCAACTCACGCCGCTCGCGCGTGTTCTCCGCGAGCAACGCGAACACGCGAAAGCCGTCGGCCGCGAGCCGAATCGCCGGTTCCGCCAGCGCGGCGAACGGCATCGTGCCGTAGCGCTGCAGCAGATCGTCGAGTGCGCGCAGCAACGCGGGGACCGTTGCGGAATGCACGCCGTTGCGCGGCGGCCCGTCGGGAAAGTCTTCCGCGCGCAGAGCGGCGGGCGCGAAACCGGTGCCGTTGAGCCCGCGTACCGCTTGCGTCTGCGGCTCGTACACGAGCGCAAAGAGTTCGCCGCCGAGGCTCGTCGCGTAGGGGCACACGACGGCGAGTACGAGCGCCGCCGCAACCGCCGCGTCGACCGCATTGCCGCCCGCGCGTAGCACCGCGAGCGCCGCATCGGTGCCCGCGGAATGTCCGGTTGCGACGATGCCGCGCGTGCCTTTCGCGACGCGCGCACGCCGGTCCGAAGCCGACAGCGCGCTTACGCCGGAACGCTCGCGCCGGCGATCCAGCGCACGCACGACGCCGTATCGCGCTCGCGCACGATCGCTTCTTCCGCACTCATCGCGCCGAGGTAGACGAACGCGACGATGCGATCGGCGGGGTCGAGCCCGAGGAAAGCTTTCACCGCGAGATCGTGCACGATCTTGCCCGTCTTCCATGCAGCGCACAGTCCGCGCGCGTGCGCGGCCAGCAACATGTTCTGCACCGCGGCGGCCGTCGCCGTGAGGTCTTCTTCCGCGCGCATCGGATCGGCGTCGGTACAGGTGCTCACCACGATCACATAGGGCGAACGAAGCAGCTTGCGCGACTCACCTTCGATGAAGGCAGAACGAACCGGCTCGGCCATCCCCGCCGCCGCATTGCGCGCCCAGACCTCGCCGAGCGCTTCACGCGCCGAGCCCGCGACGATGCTGAACCGCCAGGGCTGCGTGAGCTTATGATTCGGCGCCCACGTCGCCGCCTCGATCAGCTCGAGGATCACGTCACGCGCGATGTCGCCCTCGCTCTTGCCGATCGTCCGGCGCGTACGGATCACGTCCATGATATCCACGAGCAAACCCCTCCCCTCTGCCCGCCCCGTTACATTCCCCTAGGAAAATTACCTTCGTAACAAAGCTGTATCCCTGCCGCCTGTATCACCACCGCCCGCCCCCGAAGCGCGATGCGCCCGTTCACGCACAACGCCTCGACCGCGCACGCCCCTCCGTGTCATCCCGAGCGAGCGCCGTAGGCGCGTCGTCGAGGGACCGCCACCAGCCCCAGGCTCGCGGGGCGAAGGCGATTGGCCGTGCGTCCGGCGGTGCCTGATATGGGCGCGACGAGCCCCACCGTTTGCGCCATGTGCGCGTTCCCGATCGGCGCTAGGCTTGCGAACCGGGTCGCGCGACCCCGAGCATGTCGATCATCTCGGCAAACGGAACGGGCGGTGAGATCAGATACCCCTGACCGCTACGGCAGCCGGCATCGCGCAACCAGGTGAGTTGCGCTTCGGACTCGATACCTTCGGCCAGCGCCGTGAGACCGAAGCGATCGGCGGCGGCGACCAATAACTCGCAGAGCGCGACGCCCTTCGGATCGTGCGGCACGTCGTCGACGAACGACCGGTCGATCTTGATGATGTCGACCGGCAAACGCTTCAGGTACGAGAGCGACGAGTAGCCCGTTCCGAAATCGTCGATCGCGAGCGTCAGTCCGAGCCGGCGAAAGCGATCGAGTGCGTAGATCGCGCTCTCCATGTTGTAGATCGCCGCAGTTTCCGTGATCTCGATGCCGACGTGGCGATTGATGCCGGGCGAACGGCGCAGCCGCGCTTCGAGATCGTCGATGAACGTGATGTCGTCGATCTGACGCGTCGCCAGATTGAAGTAGCAGCGGAAGCCGTCGGGCACGTGCGTGAGGCCGCTCAAATCGTCGATCAGCCGATGCATCACCCAGAGCGAGAGACGGCCGATGATGCCGTTACGCTCGGCAAACGCGATGAACTCGTCCGGCGGCAAGACGCCGAGCTTCGGATGGTTCCAGCGAACGAGCGCTTCCGCTCCGGTGATCCGCCGCGTAGCGAGATCGAACGTCGGTTGATAGAGCAGCGTGAGTCCGTCGTGATCGATCGCCTCGTTCAGTTCCGCACTCTTGAGAAAGACCGATTCCAACCGGCTCGCCATTTCGCGATCGAAGAGCACCACCGACGAGCAGCACTGTTCTTTCGCCACATCGAGGGCGACGTCGGCCGAGCAGATCAGTTCGTCGGCGCTCGCACCGTCGCGCGGGTAGCACGCCGCACCCACGCTGGCGGCGACGTCGAGGAGTCGCGTTCCCTCGCGATCGCCCGATTGGAACGGCTGCTCGAACGGCTCGAGATACCGGCCCAAGCGCGCATGGGCGTCGTCGTGCGAATCCACGTCGAATAGCACGATCGCGAACTTGTCGCCGCCGAGACGCGCCACGAAATCGCGCTCGTCGGTCGCCCGGATCGCGACGCCGACTTCGACCAGGACTTCGTCGGCGATCATCTGGCCGAAGGTCCGATTGAGGCAGCGGAAATCGTCGAGATCCAAGATCGCCAGAACGAACGGCTCGCCGGCGCTCGTCGCACGGCGGAGCACGGCGCGAAACTGCGCGCGATTGTGCAGCCCCGTGAGCGGATCGTGTTCGATTTGGAATTGCAAGCGCTCCGAATGCTGACGCTCGCTGAATCGATGCGCGATGAACGCGGCCAAGACTTCGACGTAGGCTTCGTCCTCGTCGTCGAACGGTTCGATCCCGGCCTCATCGAGCACGCCGAAGACGAGCACGTAGCTCTCACGTCCGACTTGCACGGGCGCGAAGATCATGCGCTGCCAGCCGAGCTCGTAGCACAGCATGCCCGGTGCGTTCACCGCGGCGAGCGCATTCCACGACCGTGTGCCGCCGATCTGTGCCCGGCTTGCGAAAATGGTTCGTTGCACCGGCACGATCGCACCCGGAAAGAGCGCCGAGCACACGCTCTCGGCGCCGCGTGACCACGCGACCTCATCGACGCGCAACACGTCGCCGTCCACGCGCGCGAGCACGGCGCAGGTCCGCGCGCCGGTGCGCAAGGTGGTCGCGGCCGTTGCGAGCACGGCGCGAACGTGCTCGTCGGCGGGCGCGCAATCGGCCGCGAGCCGGCGCAAGGTGTGGATGCGATCGGCGCGCCGCCCCGACTCGCCTTCCGACCGAACCAGCGCGGCTTCCGCATCGGCGAATCGCTCGTGTGATTCGATCAATCGGCCGATCGCGAAGACGAGCACGAAGACCGACGAGGCGCAGAAGAGCACGCGGGCGACGTACCACGAGACATCGTAGCGCGTGTTGCTCATGACGACGAGCGCGGTTCCGGTCGCAATGCACGTGAGGGAGAGGACATAGGCGCGATCGATGGTCACGGCCGGACGCAGCTGTGCGACGCGAACCACGGCGTACGCTACGGCGAGAACCGCGACCAGCCCGACGCCGGAGGTGCGCACCGACTCGAGCGATATGCCGTCCGCAAACGGCGGCAAGAAGCGCCCGAGCACGACCGACGTACTGACGGCGACGGCGACGTATGCGATCCCGATCGTGGCGCTGCGCCGCACGAACACCGCTGCGGAAAGCGACGCAGCGTAGCCTTGCGAACGGACGCGCGCGTAGAGGATGCCGGAGATCGCGGTGCCGAGGTGCCAGAAGAGGATCAGCCACGGTGCGGCCTGAGCCGACGGTGGAGCAACGTTGGTGGCCCACGGCCACGTCTGCAGCGCGAGACACGAGCAGAGCACGAGCGCGCCGCTTACGAGAAACCCCACGCCGATCACGGCCCGCGCGGGTTCGAAGGGTCGCGGAAGGCAGAGCGCGAGGAGGACGCATCCCGTCGCCACATCGAGGAAACACGTCACGGCGAGCATCGAGGGCACGAACGGACGCAACGCATCGAGCGCGTAGTGCTCGCCCGCAAACCCCACCACGGCGAGGACCAACAGCAAAGCGACGCCGACCGCCGCAAGCGGGCTTGCCAGGGGATTCGACGCTTCTTGCTGGTTGAGCGACCCTACGCCGCCGGATTCAATCACGAAGACATTGTCGACCGGCTCGGACCAGTCGAAACTCGCTTCGGATCACTTTTTGAGCGAGCGTTTCACGATCGGCCGCGACGGGCACATCGTCACGGGACACTCGCCGCACCGCGGCGTCGGCGCCTTGCAGATGGCGCGACCGTGCAAGATGAGCCAGTGGTGCGCGTGGCGCCACTTGGCCGGCGGCACCAGTTTGGTGACGTCGTCCTCGACGCCGCGCGGCGTCGTCGCGAGCGTGAGCCCGAGCCGGTGCGACACGCGGAACACGTGCGTGTCGACCGCGAACGCCGCATCCTCGAACGCGACCGACATCACGACGTTGGCCGTCTTGCGGCCGACGCCGGGAAGCGCTTCGAGCGACTCGCGTTCGCGCGGCACGGCGCCGCCGTGGCGTTCGACGAGCCCGCGCGCGGCCGCGATGATGTTCTTCGCCTTCGTCCGGAAGAAGCCGCACGACTTGATGATGCCCTCGACGTCGCTCTGTTCCGCTGCGGCAAGCGCCGCCGCATCGGGATAGCGCGCGAAGAGAAACGGCGTCGTGAGGTTCACTCGCGCATCCGTGCACTGCGCCGAGAGTATCACCGCGATCAGCAACTCGAACGGGTTGCCGTACTCGAGCGCCGTGACCGCATGCGGGTAGGTCTTCTCCAGCACCGCCAGTTCCTCGACCGCGACGGCGCGCGTCACCCGCCGCTTCGGAAACGGAATCGTCATGCCGCCGCCTTCGCGCTGCCGCAACCACTCTCCACGTCACGCGAAAATATGGTATCGTCAACCCCGTGCCGTTCTTCAAGACGAAGGATCCGAACGTTCCGCCCGGGCAGCACCTGACCGACGGGTTTCCGGTGTTGCACGTGGGCGACGTGCCGCGCATCGATCGCGCGACGTGGTCGCTTGCGTTCACCGGGCTCGTCGAGAACCCGTACACGATCACGTACGACGAACTGCGCGCGATGCCGTCGACCGAATTTCGCGGTGACATCCACTGCGTGACGCGCTGGTCGAAGCGCAACACCTACTGGCGCGGCACGCTCTTCCGCACGCTGCTCGAACGCGCGCGGCCGCACGCCTCGGCGACCCACGCGATCCAGTACGCGGACAACGACTACACGACGAACCTGCCGCTCTCCGACATGCTCGACGACGACGTGCTCGTGGCCTGGGAATACGACGGCCAGCCGATCGAGCCGGTGCACGGCGGACCGGTGCGCATGTTCGTACCGAAGAAATACTTCTGGAAGAGCGCGAAGTGGCTGCACCGGATCGACATCACCGATCGCGACGAAAAGGGCTTCTGGGAAAAGCGCGGCTACAACAACAACGCCGATCCGTGGAAGGAAGAGCGCTACAGCGATCTGCCGAGCTGGGCCGGCTGAGCCGGGATCGTCCCCCGCACGCCCAGCGGCTCCAAGAGCCGGACGAGTTCGTCGAACGGCACGGGCCGCGACACGAGATACCCTTGGCCGTACGCGCAGTTGTGCTCGCGCAGCCAGTCGCGCTGCGCTTCCGTTTCGATTCCCTCGGCGAGCGCGACGAGATCGAAGCGGTGCGCGATCTGCAAGAGCAGCTCGCACAGCGCGACGTCTTTTTCGTCGTCGGGCAGCCCGTTGATGAACGCGCGGTCGATCTTGATCATGTCGACGGGCAGCCGCTTGAGATACGAGAGCGACGAGTAGCCCGTGCCGAAGTCGTCGATCGCAACGCGCAGGCCGAGCCGGCGGAAACGATCGATCGCGAAGTGCGAGTGATCGGTGTTGTTGATCGCGGCCGTCTCCGTGATCTCCACGCCCAAATGTGCCGCCACGCCGGGCGCGGCGCGCAACTGCGCTTCGAGTTCGGCGATGAAGCCCAAGTCGTCGAGCTGCGGCGTCGCGAGGTTGAAGTACGCGCGGAAGCCGGACGGCATTCCGCGCAGCGTCGAGAGATCGGCGATCACGCGGGCCATCACCCAGCGCGTGAGCCGGCCGATCAGCGCGTTGCGTTCCGCGAACTCGATGAACTCCGCCGGCATCAAGCGGCCGCGCGTGGGATGGTTCCAGCGCACGAGCGCCTCCGCCCCGATGATCGTGCGCGTCGTGAGATCGAACGTGGGTTGGTAGGCGAGTTCGAGGCCGCCGCCGTCGATCGCATCGGAGAGTTCGACGCTCTTGATGTAGGCGCGTTCGAGCCGGCCCAGCATGGCGCGATCGAAGCGCAGCGATGCGCTGCCGCCGAGTTCCTTCGCCGCCACGAGCGCCACCTCGGCCGAGCGAATCAGTTCTTCGGGCGTCGCACCGTCGGCGGGATACAGCGTCGCGCCGAGCGACGCCGTGACGCTCAGCATGCGCGTGCCCATGCGATCGCCGGTGTGAAACGGGTTGCGGAACACGTCGACGTAGCGGCTCAAGCGCGCCTCGACGTCATCCGCCCCGACGCCGCGTAGGACGACGGCGAAATCGTCGCCGCCGAGTCGCGCCACCAGATCGCGTTCGTCGACGCGATCGAGACCGACCGCAATTTCGACGAGCAATTCGTCGGCGATCATGTGACCCGCCGTCTGATTGATCGAGGTGAAGCCGTCGACGTCGATGAACGCCAGCGCAAACGGTTCGCGCTCGGCGATGAGGCGACGCAGGGCCGCGCGGAATTGCGCGCGATTCTTGAGCCCGGTCAGCGCATCGTGCTCGATCTGATACTGGATGCGTTCGCGTTGCTGACGCTCGGAGAAACGATGCGCGACGAACGATGCCAACACGTCGACGTAGGCGACGTCGTCCTCGGCGATCGGTTCGTCGAGCATCGTATCGGGCGACCCGAAGGCGAGCAGGTACGGCGTGCGACCGACGCCGACGGGCACCGCGATCAAACTGCGCCAGCCGAGTTCGCGCCACACGCGGGCGGCATCGCCCAGGTCCTCGAGATCGGCCCACGCGCACGTCGTTCCGGCGGCGGCAACCGTGTCGAAGAGCGTGCCCGCGAGCGCGACGTGCGCGCCGCGCTGCATCAGCGGCGGATCTACAGCGACCGGTTCCGGTCCGCCCCAGGCCGCCTCGTCGATGACCAAGGTCGCGCCGTCGATGTGGCCGAGCAACGCGCAGGTTCGCTTGAGCGGCCGCAGCGTCGCGGCAGCCGCTTCGAGCACCGAGCGGACCCACCGTTCTTCCGACAACGCGTCGTTCGAGACGACGCTGCCCAGGGCGCGTATGCGCTCCGCGCGTTGGATCGACTCGCCCTCGGTGCGCGCGAGCACGGCCTGCGTCTCGATCAGCGTCGACCGCGAGCGCACGAGCGTGCGAATCGCCGCGACGAGCATCGCGCACGAGCCGATGCACATCAACGCGCGCGAGACATACCAGGCGATCGTGAACCGCTGGCCGTCGACGACGTTGAGCGTCGCTTCGAGCGCGAACACGAGCAACGAAAACCCCAGCGCCTGATCGATTTCGGCGCTCGGGCGAACGCGCAACACGCGCCAAGCGGCGAACGCGCACAGCGCGACGATGAAGGGGCCGACGCCACTCGTGCGCAGGCCGCTCAGCGTTCCGCCCTCCACCAGATGCGGCAACGATTCGCCGAAGACGAATGCGGCAACGCCAGCGGCAACCAGGTACGTCACCGCCGTACCGATGGCGAGCGCGGCGAAGCGGCGGCTCGTGCGGGCCCCGCCCGGATCGCTCGACCGCAGCCGCGCGTACACGAGGGCGGGCGCGGCAAGTCCGGCGTGACCGAACGCGTAGAGCCACGCGCCCGCCTGGGGATTGGCGGCGACGAGCGCCGGTCCGGCGGGCCACAGCGGCAAGACCAACGTCGTGATGATCGTGAGCAGCCCCGTGACCACGTAGCCGAGCGCGAGCGCCGTGACGGCACGCTCCGGAAGCCACGGTCGCCACATCGTCACGAGCACGAGCGCGGTCGCGAGCTCCGCAAGGCTCGCGAGGATCACCAGCGAGTTGAAGAGGGGCATGAAGAGCGGAAAGAACCCCCGACCCATGGTCAGCGCGAGAAGCGCGACCATCCCGAGGATGATCGTCGACGCGATCACGGCGCGATGAAACGCCGGTGTGCTCGGCACCTGGCCGGGAAATCGTAAAGGGCCGCGCACAAACGGCGGCCGCGTGAGGATCATGTCCGTCTCGAATCGCGACGCGCGCCTGAGCCGAAAGAACTCAAACGCCGCGCAATTTCACGGCCAGTACCGCACGCGCGTGGCTGCCGCCCTCGATGCGCGGCGTCACGCTGAGATCTTTCGCGAGCGCCGTCGCGATGAAAAGTCCTCGGCCCGATTCACTCATACTGTCTTTCGGCAGCCGCGCGTAATATGTGAACCCCGGCCCACGATCGAGCACGTGCAAGACCGGTGAGCCGGCCGTGAGGTCGAGCGCAACGTCGACCGCGTCGCCGTTCGTGTGGCGAACGACGTTGCCGATCAGCTCGCCGAACACCAATTCGGCATCACCGGTCTCGGCGAGCGTCGCACCGGCCGCGCGCAAGATCGCGGCGATCTCGCGTCGCACGAACGTCGCGGTCACGGCGTCGATCGATGCGAACGACCAGCGCGTCTCGCGCTCCGCATGCGCCGCGACCCGCAACGTGAGGATCGCGACATCGTCGGTGACCTCATCGAGCACGGTGCGGCGAATCGCGGCGGCCGGAGAGGGCGAGGCGAACACGTCGTCGCGCGCGATCGCGGCGCGCAGCCGCCGGTCGCCCTCGATCACGTCGCGCGTCACCTCGGTGAGCCCGTCGGTGTAGAGCACCAGCAACGAATTCGCCGGCAATGCCGCGGTGGTGGCCGGCGCGGGCGGAAGATCGTTCCGCAGGCCCAGCGGCAAATCGCATGCCTCGAGCTCGACGACGGCACCGGTGGGCAAGCGCAGCAACGGCGGCGGATGTCCGGCCGACGCGTACGTGAGCGTCATCGTCAACGGATCGAGGATGCCGAGGAACGTCGTGACGATGCGATCGGGCTGCTCCGAGCGCAGCGCCCGATCGGCCGCATCGAGCACGGCGGCCGGTTCGGGAAAGACCTGCGCGGCGCCGCGAATCGACTGGCGCGTCGCGACCATCGTGACGGCGGCGGAGAGACCGCTGCCGATCACGTCACCGACCGAGATGACGATGCGGCCGTCGGAGAGGCGGAACGCGTCGTACCAATCGCCGCCCACGAGCGCGCCTTCGCCCGCGGCCTCGTAGATCGCATCGAACGTGAGGCCGGGCAAGCGCGGCAGGCGCTGCGGCAACGCGGCACGTTGAAACGCGACCGACGTTTCGTGTTCGCGCGTGAACTCGCGCTCGAGACGCTCGCGCGTGGCGATCTCCGCCATGCGGCGATCGTGGATGTCGGTCGCACTGCCGGCCCAGCGCATGATCGTTCCGTCGGTCGCGCGCATCGGCACCGCGCGCAACAGATGCCACCGGTACGCGTCGTCGCCGCCATCGGCCGGTTTGATGCGGATCTCGGCCTCGTAGGGTTCGCCGTTCGTGAACGCGCGCGCGAGGATCGGAAGGATCATATCGATGTCTTCGCGCGGAACGACGCGCGCCCAACCTTCGACGTTGGTCGCTACGTCTTCGGGCAAGCGCGTGTACTCGTGCCAACGCGTGTTCGCCCATTCGATCGCGCCGTCGGGCGTGTGCGTGTAGACGATGTTCGCGATGCTGTTCGCCATCGCGCGGAACTCGTATTCGCGCGCGACCGCTTCGGTGGTCTCGACGTTGCAGCACAGCACGCCGTCGCCCGCCACCGGATCGCCGAGGCGGCTATAGCAAAACGTGAAGTACGCCTGCTCCGGATACCCGTTGCGCTGCAGCACGAACGGCGCGTTCTCGGCCCACACCGGCGTGCCCGACCGCGCGCGATCGAGCAGCGGCCCGACGGTGTCCCATACCTCAGGCCAGCAATCGTGCGCACGTTGCCCGAGCGCCTGCGGATGCCGTCTCCCGCACAGCGGCGCATAGGCGTCGTTGTAGATCTGCACGAGCTCCGGCCCCCAGAAGATCATCATGGGAAAGCGCGAGTCGAGGATCACCTCCACCATCGTCCGCAGGACGGGGGGCCACGTCGTTGGCGGTCCGACCGGCGTCGACGCCCAATCAAACGCCGCAATCCGGTCCCGCATGCCTGAGTGTGTCAACGCCTCGTTTTGTACGGTTTTCTACCAACTCAAACGCCTCCGGCCCCCGTGACGGCACGCGCCCCCGTTGGGCGGCGCTTTCGCGGATGCGGCGGCTAGCGGAGCCGCAGTTCGCCTTCGGCGAGCACCACGATGCCGTCGCGTTCCAGGGCGCGCGCGACCGTCGGGATCTCCGCGAGCCGGTCGCCCGGAACGACGGCGGCGAGCGACGCGACGAGCGCGTCGACGTGCAGCGTTTCGCCGGGGGGCAGATCGCGCAGCTGGTCGACGATGCGGCCGCGCAAGAAGCGCGTCGTGCGCTCGAACGGCAACGCCTCCTGCGGACTGCGCTTCGCGAGCAGCCGCGCACGCGCGGCGAGATCGCCTGCGTCGACCGGCGATGCCGCGCACGCATCGCGCAGCGGGCAGATGAGGCACTTCGGCGCGCGCGCGGTGCAGATCGTCGCGCCGACGTCCATCATCGCGCTGTTCCAATCGTGCGCGCCGCCGGCCGGCATCATCGCGCGCGCGAGCGCATCGAGTTCGCGTTCGCTCGCGAGCGGCGGATACTCGAGCCCGCGCTCGGTGCGGTGCACGATGCGGCGGATGTTGGTATCGAGTGCGACGTCGTCGAGCTCGAAGGCGAACGCGCGCAACGCGGAGGCGGTGTAGGGCCCGATCCCCGGCAGCGCGAGCAACGCGTCGCGCTCGCTCGGCAGCTCGCCGCCGTAGTCGCGCACGACCGTTTGCGCGAGCGCGTGCAGCCGCACCGCGCGTGAGTTGTAGCCGAGTCCGCGCCACAGCCGCACCACGTCGCCCGCTTCCGCCGCCGCGAGCGCAACGATATCGGGAAACGCCGCGAGGAACGCATCGTAGAGCGGGATCACGCGCTCGACCTGCGTCTGCTGCAGCATGAACTCGCTCACGATCACGCGGTACGGATCGCGCGTCACGCGCCACGGGAGATGCGTGCGCCCGTGGTCGCGATACCACGCGAGCAGCGCGGCGGAATTCACGAAGCGAACAGCGAGCCGATGCGCGCGATGCCCTCGGCGATCGCCGAGCGCGGAATCGGCGTGAGCGAGAGCCGGATGTGATGATCGCCGCCGGCCTGCGCGTAGAACGGCTCGCCGAACAAAAACGACACGCCGTTGCGCTCGGCCCCCGCGAGCAACGCGCGCGCGCGAAATTCGCGCGGCACGGTGGCCCACACGTAGTAGCCGTCGGCGCGCGGGTTCACGCGCAGACCGCTCGGCCAATGCTCGGCGATCGCGAGGTTCGCGATCGAGCGCCGCACCGCGAGTTCCTCGCGCAACGCACGCACGTGCGCGTCGTACGGACCGCGGATGTAATCCTCGACGCCCGCTTGGATGTACATGCTCGTCGCCATGTCGTACGACTGCTTGCGCAGCAGCAGCCGATCGTAGATCGTGCGCGGCGCCGTCATCCAGCCCAGGCGTAGCGACGGCGCGATCGTCTTCGAGAAACTGGAGAGGTAGATCACGTCGTCGCCGCCGTGCGCGACCAGCGGCGCCGTCGAAGCCGGGGCGAGCTCGCCGTAGGGATCGTCCTCGACGATCGGCACGCCCCAACGGCGCGCCAGCAGCACCAGGCGTTCGCGGCGCTCGGCGCTGAGCGTCACGCCCGTCGGATTATGCAGCGAGGGCATCGTGTAGATGAAGCGCGGCCGGCGCGTGCGCAAGATCGCCTCGATGTGGTCGACGCGCACGCCCTCGTCGTCGACGGGCACGGGGATCGCGCGCAGCCCGTGGATCTGGAAGATCTGCAGCGCGCCGGGATAGGTCGGCGCCTCGACGATGATCTCATCGCCCGCCTCGGCGAGCGACTGGGCGACCAGCGTGATGCCCTGGGTCGAGCCGGTCAGCATCAGCACGTCACGCGCGTCGATCCGCGCCCCGCGCGCGCGCATGCGCCCGGCGATCGCCTCGCGCAGCGGACCGTAGCCCTCGCTATCGCCGTAGGTCAGCACGAAGTTCACGTTGCCGCCGACCCGCGCGAACGAGGCCGAGAGGTCGGCGAGCGGCGAGGGTTCCGCCGGCGGCACGCCCTGCACGAACGCGATCTGCTCGCCGTGTTCGGCCGCGGCAAGCTCGCCGAGCACGGCCGGATACTGGCCCACGCGCCACGGCGGCAGCGTCACCCACCAGGGCACGCCGCTGGCGCGCTCGGGCTGGCCGGCCTTGAGCGCCGCGACCCGCGACCCCGAGCCGACCTTCTGCTCGATCAGCCCGTCGGCGGCGAGTTCGCGATAGCCGCGCACGACGGTGCTGCGGTTCACGGCCAGCCGTTCGGCCAACGCGCGCTCCGGGGGAAGCCGCGTTCCCTCGGGAAGGGCGCCGGTGAGGATCTGCTCGCGCAATCGCTCGTAGAGCTGCCGGTAGATCGGGACGATACTCTCGCGATCGAGCGCCACGGCGTCGAGCGCCCAGCCATTCACCACCACGAGCAGTCCAATTGCAGCCCATACTCATCCAATCCTGGATGGCTCCGCGATGCCAGCATCAATTGGATGGGGGAAAGGCCACCTTGGACGGCGGAGAGCTTGTCCGAAAACGATAGTGTGGATCGAATGCCCGTTACGCTGCCCGGCGCTGTCTGGACCGCAGCGAAGCGGTGCGAAGCGAAGTGAAGTCGAGGACCAGACCGATGCTTGATGTGGCCAACCTCGCGCTTGGGCGCAATGGGAACGGCGCCGGCGATGCCGATCCGAACGAGACGCTCGAGTGGATCGAGGCGCTCGACGGCGTGATTTCCGCGGAGGGCCCGCAGCGGGCGCGCGAGATCATCGAGGCCCTCACCGTGCGGGCCCGCACGCGCGGCGCCGACATCCCGATCACCCTCACCACGCCCTACATCAACACGATCCCGGCGCACCAGCAGCCGGCCTTCCCGGGCGACCACGACATCGAAGAACGCCTGCGCCACTACACGCGCTGGAACGCGATGGCGATGGTCGTGCGCGCGAACAAGCACCACGACGGCGTCGGCGGCCACGTCGCCACGTTCTCGTCGTCGGCGACGCTGATCGACGTCGGCTTCAACCACTTCTGGCATGCCCCGTCGGCAACGCACGGCGGCGACCTCGTCTACTTCCAGGGCCACGGCTCGCCGGGCATCTACGCCCGCGCCTATCTGCAGGGCCGCATCAACGAAGACCAGCTGCTCCACTTCCGCCGCGAAGTCGACGGCAAGGGCCTCTCCTCGTATCCGCACCCGTGGCTGATGCCGGACTTCTGGCAGTTCCCGACGGTGTCGATGGGCCTCGGCCCGATGCAGGGCGTGTATCAAGCGCGCTACATGAAGTATCTGCACGATCGCGGCATCGTCGACACGAGCGGCCGCAAGGTGTGGGTGTTCGTCGGCGACGGTGAAATCGACGAGCCCGAAACGCTCGCCGGCCTCGGCATCGCCGCGCGCGAGCGGCTCGACAACCTGATCTTCGTCGTGAACTGTAATCTGCAGCGGCTCGACGGTCCGGTGCGCGGCAACGGCAAGGTCATCCAAGAACTCGAGGGCCACTTCCGCGGCTCCGGCTGGAACGTGATCAAGGTGATCTGGGGCCGCCGCTGGGATCCGTTGCTCGCGAAAGATCACACCGGAACGCTCGTGCGCTTGATGAACGAGACGCTCGACGGCGACTACCAAACGCTCAAGTCGCGCAACGGCGCGTACGTGCGCGAAGCGTTCTTCGGCAAGTATCCCGAGACGCGCGCGCTCGTCGCCGACCTCGCCGACGAAGACGTATGGCGCCTCAATCGCGGCGGCCACGATCCCTACAAAGTCTACGCGGCCTACAAAGCGGCGAGCGATCACACCGGCGGCCCGACCGTGATCCTCGCGAAGACGGTGAAGGGCTACGGGCTCGGCAGCGCGGGCGAAGGTCAGAACGTCGCGCACAACACGAAGAAGCTCGTCGTCGATCAGCTGCGCGAGTTCCGCGATCGCTTCTCCATCCCGCTCTCCGACAAAGAGATCGAAGACGTGCCGTTCATCCGGCCCGAAGAAGGCAGCGCGGAGATGAAGTATCTGCGCGAACGCGAGGCCGCCCTCGGCGGCTTCGTACCGCAGCGCCGCCGCAACGTCGAAGCGCCGTTGCCCGTGCCGCAGATGGAAGCGTTCAAGGCGCTGCTCGAAGACAGCGGCGAACGCGAATTCTCCACCACGATGGCCTACAACCGCGTCCTCGCCGCGTTGATCCGCGACAAGGTCGTCGGCCCGCGCGTGGTGCCGATCGTCTCCGATGAGACGCGCACGTTCGGGATGGAAGGCATGTTCCGCCAAGTCGGCATGTACGCGCCGATGGGTCAGCTCTATCGGCCGCAAGACGCCGATCAGCTGATGTGGTACCGCGAAGACAAGACGGGCCAGATTCTGCAAGAGGGCATCAGCGAAGCGGGCGCGATCTGCTCGTGGCTCGCGGCCGGCACCGCCTACTCCACGCACGGCGTGCAGACGATTCCGTTCTTCATCTTCTACTCGATGTTCGGCTTCCAGCGCATCGGCGATTTCATCTGGGCCGGCGGCGACATGCGCACGCGCGGCTTCTTGCTCGGCGGCACCGCGGGGCGCACCACGCTCAACGGCGAGGGACTGCAGCATGAAGACGGCCAGAGCCACATCATGGCGTCGTTCATCCCGAACTGCATCTCGTACGATCCGACCTTCGGCTACGAAGTCGCGGTGATCATCCAAGACGGCTTGCGACGCATGATCGGCGAGCAAGAAGACGTGTTCTACTACCTCACGGTGATGAACGAGAACTACCATCATCCGGCGATGCCGGCGGGCGCGGAAGCGGGCATCATCAAGGGCCTCTATCACCTCGAATCGACCGAAGCCAAGAAGACCTCGCCGCGCGTGCAGCTGATGGGCTCGGGCACGATTCTGCGCGAGGTGATCGCCGCATCGCACATGCTCAAGAGCTACGGCGTCTCGAGCGACGTGTGGAGCGCGACGAGCATGAACGAACTGCGCCGCGACGGCCTCGACGTGGAGCGTTGGAACATGCTGCATCCGGGCGAGACGCCGCGCACGTCGTGGGTGACCGAGCAACTCGCGAGCCATCAGGGCCCGGTGGTCTCGGCGACCGACTACATCAAGACGTACTCGGAACAAATCCGGCCGTTCATCCCGGCCGGCCGCCGCTTCGTCGCGCTCGGCACCGACGGCTACGGCCGCAGCGACACGCGCGAAAAACTGCGCGAGTTCTTCGAGGTCGACCGCCGCTACGTCACGATCGCCGCGCTCAAAGCGCTCGCCGACGACGGCGCGATCGAACAGAGCGTCGTCGCCAAAGCGATCACGTCGCTCTCGATCGACCCCGAAAAGCCCAACCCGACGACAGTATGAGCACGCGAATGAAGCGCACCATCAGCACAATCACGCCGAGTGCTCTCCCCTTTGTCATGCTGAGCGTAGCGCCGCTAGGCGCGAAGTCGAAGCACCGCCACCGATGTGCACAATCGCGGCTGCCCCTCGACTTCGCTCGGGGTGACGGCCGAGGTGACAACGGATGAGCTTGATCGACATCACGATCCCCGACATCGGCGGCTTTGCCGACGTGCCCGTCATCGAGATCCTCGTCGCCCCCGGCGACACGATCGCGAAGGACGCACCGCTGATCACGCTCGAGTCCGACAAAGCGACGATGGAAGTTCCCTCGACCATCGCCGGCACCGTGCGCGACATCAAGGTGAAGGTCGGCGACAAAGTCTCCGAGGGCGTTGCCATCATCAGCGTGGAGACCACCGACACGGTCGCCGCCCCCGCTGCTCCCACGGCACCCGCACCGGCTGCGCCTGCAGCTCCAGAGGCCGCGTCAGCGGCCGGCGGTGTGGACCGCAGCGCAGCGGAGCAAAGCGGAGCGGAGTCGAGGACCGCACCTGTGCGCGAACTGATCGTCCCCGATATCGGCGGCTTCACCGGCGTTGCGATCGTTTCGGTCTTCGTGAAGAACGGCGACGTGATCGAGAAGGACGCACCGCTCGTCGAACTCGAGTCCGAGAAGGCGACGATGGAAGTGCCCGCGATCTACGCGGGGCGCATTCGCGATGTGAAGGTGCGCGTCGGCGACAAGGTCTCGCAGGGCGACGTGCTCGCGATCGTCGAGACGTCGGCACCGATCATCGCGCCGCCGGCGCCGGTGCCCTTCACCGAACTGCCGTCGGTCGCACCGCCCTCGCTCGCGCCCGCGCTTTCCAACCCGCCCGCACCCGCGATCGCGGTCGCGCCGGTCACCGCCGGCGGCACCTCGAGCAACGGCGCGTCGAACGGCCACGCGGCCGTGCACGCGAGCCCGGCGATCCGCCGCTTCGCGCGCGAACTCGGCGTCAACCTCGCCGGCGTGCGCGGCAGCGGCCCCAACGGCCGCATCACGCGCGACGACGTGCAAGGCTTCGTGAAGCAAACGCTCACCTCGGGCGTGCTCACCACCGCCCCCGCATCGAACGGCGCGACCAACGGCGCATCGCTCGGCGGCCTGCAGCTCTTGCCGTGGCCGAAGGTCGACTTCGCGAAGTTCGGCCCGGTCGACCGCGTGCCGCTCACGCGCATCCAGAAGCTCTCGGGGCC
>Ga0116228_10002194_pt1 | contig 16777 bp, 11 predicted proteins | sample S1TSphfallax_2_FD_89694 | JGI IMG/M metagenome (GOLD analysis project Ga0116228, IMG submission 89694) | Host-associated microbial communities from peat moss isolated from Minnesota, USA - S1T2_Fc - Sphagnum fallax MG | ecosystem: Host-associated > Plants > Peat moss > Unclassified | place...
CCCGATGCGACTATTAAAGCCAGAACAGTGAGCTGTGCAATAACTTCTAAATTCATTCTGGTTCAACCTCTCTGTTTTCGATTCAGTTTGATAAAATCAACAATTGAGTAAATTCTTATTTTTCTTTAAGTTGAATGACCGTTACTTTGATTCCTTTTCAATTGCTTCAAAAAAGAGGGCACCTGTATATTTGGACAGGAACCAACTTAATTTGGGGATTACATGATGTATTTATTTTCATGGTAAGCACATTGATGTGGGGTGTACCATTCTAAGATTATATGGAGTTGAAATCATGTCCCAATTTTCTTTGCACTTAACATGTGTTGAAAGCATGGTGCTTGCGATACATAGAGAAAATTAACGATTTAAAGGTGAAGTTTGTAGTACTAGAATACCTCCACACGTTGATGTTCATGTCCATCAACCCTAAAGAGACTATTGAATCTTTCAAGGCACATGGGAGGGAGATGGTGATGAAAAGTTTTGATAGCCTAAAGCTTGATGTTCCTTGGATGAAATATTTGTGGGCTTTATTACTACCTACTTGGTACGTAATTAACTCCTTTCCAAGTATTTGGTAATTTTTCAACTTTTTTATATTGATGCATTACAAGTTGTAAGTTGACTTTTCACACAAAAATTTGGGTGGTTGGCCTTCATCGGATGCCACACTTGAATCATGACACACAAAACAACATAGAGTTTTATCACCAAATTTTGAAGCGTTGGTTCTCTTTTTAAACAAGAGGTCTCAGGGGGTGTCGCATTGACTAGTTGGTGTGAAACCTAATTATGATGGTGGCATGGCATTATATGCACCAAGTTGAAATGAAGAGGCAAAGGTTCATAAATAACAAGGTCATGGTGTGACTTTGTGGCAACAAATGCTGACAAAGTTAGTTGGATTCCACACACCAATGGGATCCCAACGACATTTAAGGGGGATGATGTGTAGTGGGTGGGAAGCCAACATCCTAGTGTTAAAAGATTCATGCCGATTTCACTGAATACACATCTTGCATGTGTAAATGGGCATTGTGACGCAACTTTTGCAAACATTAAGTTGTTATTTTCTTAACCTATACCAACCTTACAATGGAGAATATCATTGAGTACCATGACACATGGTATGGGATTGATAATGGTGGTTTGAAATCAATGTTTGTTGACTAGACATACTTATAATTGGATGACAATGTTTTCAAGGATGAGGATAACAACGAATATCAAATTGATAAAGTTATTGTTGTTGATAGTGGTGGGCTTACGACCATGGATGACAATGGCCTTCATGATGGTGTCCATGAGCTTGAAAGTTTGTTCATTTCAAAGGATCTAACCTTAACTTGGTTGCACAAAACAATGGCCGAGATCACTATCAAATGTAAAGAGGCTACAAACATCAAATTGTATGACCATGGGACATGACTTCTCCCAATAATTGCATCAAACATTCAAAGCATCTATTTGGCCAGGTCAATGAATCCATGCATCTAGGAATGGTATTTAGTTGGGTGGAAAATGGCTTGAAGAACGTAGTCAACTAGTTGAAAAATTGGCATGAAACAATGTTGAGGCATGTGGACATTCATAAGAAGAGGACTAGGTAGTAAATACATGGCCAACAAGATGTAGAGTGAAGGCAATACTTTCATCAAGGTATTCTATAAATGCTATGGGCTCCACCATTTTAGTTCAAATTATCCAAAATGTAATACTTATGCCCAAAAAGATCTAATCCACTTGTAATAGCATATAGTGGGTAGTTCATAAATGCCTTGGGTTGAATCATATTCATTTTGACATTTAAAAGGGTGATGCACAGCCCCAACAAATTTTAGAATGTAAATAATACCCTCATTAAGGTATTTTGTAAATGCCATGGGTTCCACCATTTTGGCATAGGCTATCTGAAGGTATTGCTTATGCCCATAAAGATCCAATCAACTTGTAATACCTTGTAGTGAGTAACTCATAAATGCTTTGGGTTGAATCATATTCACTTTGACATTGGAAGGGGTATTACATAACCTGAACAAAATCTAAAATGAAGGTAATACCTTGATAAGGGTATTTTGTAAATGCCATGGGTTCCACCATTTTGGCATAGGCTATCCAAAAGGTATTGCTTATGTTAAGGAAGGTCCACTCCACTTGCAATACCCCTCACTAGGTAATCCATATATGCATTGGGTTCAATCATATTCACTTTGACATTTGGAGGGGTATTGCATGACCTTAACACAATTTAGAAGGATGGCAATTGATACCTTCATTGGGGTATTTTATCAATGAAATGGGTTCCACCATTTTGGCTTAATATTTTTGAGGGGTGTTGCTTACATCCAAAAACATCCAATCCACTTTCAATACCTTTTATTCCATAATGAATGCATGTAATACTTTAATTGGGATGTTCCATAAATGCTTTAGTTTGAAACAATGTGTTTCACTTATTGTAAATGTATGCACTTGTTGTAAAGGTAAAGGTAAAACATGTGCCATTAGGGATGGGCTCAAAGAAGCTTAACCTTAGAAGTGAAACATAAAATGCAATAACAACATTTACATGTTTAATTTTTAAAATACTTACCTAGTTATGTAGGTAAATAAGTAGGTACATATGTAGCCTAGGTAGGTAGGTATATCTTACTTACTAAAATTTACCTACTTACTTATTTACTCAAATAAATATTCATTTGATTTTTAAAAATAATATAATTAATATGCCATGTGGCAAATTTGATTACACCACATGTCACAATTTAAGACCATTTAAAATGAATCTTCATAATGGATGGCCAAGATCAATGTTTAAATAGTAAAAGAATTATCACCCAAAATTCACATGGTGGATTTTGGTATCACTAAGTGCCACCATCACAAGTCATCGGAATTTGATGGCAAGAATTTTTTGAACATTTAAAATCATTGTTTTAAAATTACATTATTTTAAGGCATGTGGCAAATAATGTGTGGATATTTGATAGTTGTAAAAATAGTTATAAAAACAAGACTTAGTTGTAAATGTTATACAAATGGTCAAAAGATGAACATGTATATATTGATCACATACATCATCCATAGTCCATTTGGTGACATCATGCTGAATCATAATTTGTGACTAGATGTTGGATGCAACTTCATTTATGTAACTAACGTAATTTTAATTATAAATGTTGGTTGAACTGTAAATTGTAGTCATAAATTGAAGTTACAAATTGGCACTTTTCTTCTAGTGGATGATGATATTACACATATGGATGGATGAAGGTTAAAAAAGACAAGATATGGGTATTGGTCATATGGGTGAAAACTAAAAATCAAATTATGAGGGTATTGTTGGTACCTAGTGTTCAAAATTGAAAGAAAATGAAGTTAATGAAACCCTAGAAAATACAATAAAAGTTTTAAAACCCTTGGGATATTGTTTAAAAATTTTGAGAAAAAAATATGCCACCCCACGTTTTGACATGGAAGAGGAAGGTGGGGCAAGTATTGAATAAACAAAATGAAATGAAAAGAACAAACTTGAACAATTAAAATATTACCTTAAAACCCCACCCACCTTCTCTAGTAGAGGGGATGGGTGGGGCAATAAATTGCAACAAGTTTCATTTAATATGAAACCTACATCAGTAGCACCATATATTACAACATGTCGATCTTTCATTGAATTGATATTTGTATTATTTTGTTCTTTTATCATAGAAATGGTTTTCTACAATTCAATTTTAATTCTATTAACATTTACAATAGATGTCCCCCAACATCAACAATTGTTTATATTTGCTCCTTGATAATTGTAATTGGAGCCAATGCACTCACACCTTCAACACCTATTTACACTTGTTGTCCACCAAACCTTCAACACTTGTTTGCATTTACTATCCACCAAACTTCCTTCCTTAATGGTGTTTTCCATGCTAACCTCAATTAAACTAAAGCTTGTTGGTTAGACACATCAATAAGACATGGATCCTCCCTTGCCCTCTTTCAAGTTAACATCTTTTGATAAACACAAAAATAGATTAGAACCAAAATTTTATCTTGGTTTATTTGTAGCAAGAGGATGAAACAATAACAAGCTTAGGCTCACGAAATGGTAACAAGCCAAAGCTCATCATCATCCCACATGAACAATAGAATAGGTCATAAGAGGATGATGATGAGCCTAATTCACTAGATGACAATGAATAAAAGATTGTTGTTGTCTTTTAGTGCAACCTCAAATGAAAGTAGAAGATAACGAGATGCTGATGAGCCATAGTTCATCATTGTCTTATGGTAACAATAGAACACAAGAAGAGGAGGTTGACAAGTTTAGTTCATCATTGTTTTTAAATGCATCAACAAACCAAACCAGAAAAGGACGAGATGATGACAAGTTAGAACTTGTTGTCATTTTTAGGTAGCAACATAACATAAGAAAGTGATGACAACAAGTTGTGCTTATTGTTGTCTTTTAAAATAACATGAAACTAAAGCCGAAAAGGATGAAACAACAATGAGTTGAAACTTGTTGTCATTTTAGGTTAGCAATAGAACATAAGAAGAAGAAAGAAGAAGAAAAGAGGAAAGAAGAAGAGAAGAGGAGGGGGTTTATTTGTTTTCTATTTGTGATGGTTTTTTGGTTCTTCAAGTTTTTAAAATCTCCTATTCAAACTCCCTTCTCTTGCTTTGCAACTCTCTCTTCACACTCTTTTAAGTTATTTTAGAACTCTAATAAAAACATTTTGATGTTAAACCCTAATTCAAATTCACCATTAAATGAAAAATTTCAAACTTTCTTTGTGTAATACCTTCAAAACATTCTAAAACATAATTTTTCAAGCCAATGCATATTTACAATACCCTTACATAGGTGATGACAAATATTTTAATCATGTTTTTAAATATTGCTTGAGTGAACAAGTTCAAGTTCCATGCAATACCTTCAATTTATTTTATTTTTTCATCATTTTAGGCAATTGTAGGGTCTATTCAAATGGCAGCCATGAAGGTAGGTGCAACCAAGTAGGTGGGGTCTAGTAGATACTTACTAAAAGGCTAGTATGTAGAAAGGTGAAAGAACAAGTAAGTAGGTATATAGGTGGGTAGGTGGGCAAATAGATGGGTGGGGATAGGTAGGAGGATGAAAGTATCACATTTTAAATATAAAGGTGAGTAGGTAGGTGGGGGTGAGTGGGATAGGTAACGGAGAATAAGTAGGTGGCGGGAAAGTTTCAAAAGGACAAAATAAAAAACCTGAATGGTGTGTGGGGAGAAAGAAAAGTTCCAGAACAAAAACTGAGATCAGGGCTGCGAAAGGGTAAGAAAATAAAGGCCAACTACCTTGGTTAGCACAGGGACAGAAAAAGAAATCCCATCAGTGCACCATCCATCCAGGATGGTGCTGGTTCACTGAGGCCAGTGTGAAGATGGAGGCACTGTACAACAGAAAATGGAAGATCTCGCTCAAAAGTGGAAGATCCTGCTCAGAAACGGAAAATCCTGCTCAGAAACGGAAAATCCTGCTGACAAATTGAATTCCCTCCCAATTTTTTCGCCGGGAAATTCCGTCTTGTAAACACCGGCTGTTTAGCACTATGAATCATGTCCCACTGATTTATGCCCTTGTGGCCCGCATCTTTTGGCCCGTTTGCTTGCCTGGACTTTGGTCCTTGCCCCTTGTTTCTTTTTCTTCTCCCTGTCTTGGGCGCTTTCTTCTTATAAAATTTGGCAGGGTTTCATCATTTATGCCATACAAAGTACATGAGATTTACTATGTTAGTAGGTCCAGAGGTGCTATGATATCTTGCTACTTTATGCTAAGGTTGGTTTTTTCATTAAATTACCTTTAAAATAGTGAAACAAATTTTCCTGAAAATATGAAGCCCAGTTGTTGAAAACCATCATAATTATCACATGCTACAATCTGAACAATTTCACTCCTCAATATGAGGAAATCATAGTAGATCATGAAAAAGAATAATTCAAAAGTATAATAAAAATGAACTAATTTTTGAAAGGTTTTTTTTTTTTTTTTGTCCATGTTGAAACTGACCATAGGCTGCGGTATAAAGGTTAAGTTTTCATGCTGTGAACTTGCTCACTATTCCATCATTTTGGAGTAGAGAGTTGGGGTTTCCTTGTGAGAAAAGTGAGGCACTTACTCACTACTCTCAAGGTTCTTTAGTGGGAGATCCATTACTATGGTGGGTATTTCACCCCACCGACTATACTCCCACAAATTCTGCCACACTAGGACATGGCAGAAACTGAGAATCGGTCAGAACCTTTGGCGCCCCCAAAACCTTTGGCAATTTCACCCAGCTAACAATATCGTAGACACCACGGCAATGCAGGTGAGACGCAAAACCCTGCATGGTTGCCATGGGGGAGCACGGACTGCACCTGTGAATTGCCATGCATATGAGTGACCATGTAGTAGAGGGGACATGAAAACCTATTTTTCCTGTTTTGACAGACAAATTTGATTGATAAATTATAAGTGAGAGGGTAAAGTTTCTGAATAGTGGAACTGGCATACCATCGTGATCCCACTTAAGACAAAACCTAGACACACACCAAGACCAGTTAAGTCACTGGAAATATGTGAATATATTTTCTTGTCTTAAGTGTGGCCACACATGCCACTAATATAGCGTAGACAAGTCTGAGTTTGAAGACTTAAACTCTTCGAGAACTTAAAATCTTTGGACATAGCTTGGTTGATTTTAGAGTTCCAAAAGGTATTGTCGACCTCCACTTGGCGCATTCATTGACATGAAGATCACTCTAAATGGACCCAAAAAATATGAAAATGATATGGGGTTTGGAAGTATCCAGTATAAAGAGTGTTCCATTTTGACACTTTCTCCAGCCCCAAGAATCCTGCACAAATAAATCTCTTTAAGAACCTTGCCTTTCAGTCAATTGTTGCATCTGATTGAGCATACATGATTTTATTGGATATACAATATCATATCCAATAAAATCAGTATCGGCAGTCAGATGCTGCATTATTTAGATGTTTTAGATTAGAGAATTAGCAATGTACCACACCAATATTCACATTTCTAAATTTCTTAGTAGTAAATCATAAGATCTAAATTAATAGAGGAGTCAGATTGTACTGAAGTTTCAATGTGACAACTTGTGCTTTCCTGGGAATATGTTCCTAATGTTGTTCCCATAACTCCCATGTGTCCCTCACATTGTCCTCTACAATTTGTTCCATATGCTTTGCCAAATATTTGTTATTTTGTTCTCATTGTTCCCATGTGTCACCAAGTTGTCTCCAGAGTCCAATGGCGGCACATTAAGTTTGTTTCACATTCTTTGCCAAGAGTACTCTTTTGGCCTATGTAGGTGGGTGGCAGATGGAAAAGTTATGTTCAATTCTATCCTGGGATTGTTTAGTGTTTGGAAACTTTTATCTTGGGAATGTCCAAAGTTTTTGAAACAATTTTTTTAATGACGGGACAAGGCTCATCAGAAAAGCAAAGATTTGAACTCATAGACAGACATATTATTCAAAGTACAAGTTTAGTAAGGAAAAGTCATGGCCATGAACTCTCTTCAAGATTAAGTAAATTAGTAAAAGAGAGTCAACATGTTGTTGAAATGACAGACGGGGCCGGCAGCATATGACAACATTTTTGCAACCTTTGAGAAGTGAAAGCATGTTAAAAAGAAAATAGTGTCTCTGAGACATTAACTTCAGGAGACCGTCGAAGGAAGAACTAGCTACCAATGGGGGACATGCCTAACTACAAAATCAAAGATTCAGTCAAGGTGCTAACTAACGGTTGATCAGCATAATTTCCAGACTTCAGGGGACTAATGAAATGGGCCGATAACCAGATATAAAATCTGGTAATGACTACCAAGTCAAAGTTCCTATAACGATGTTATTCATCAACATACAAAGTTCGAGTTTGTAAACTAGTCCTGCCCTGTTTGACATTCATCTTGACGATTATATCAATGTTGGTTATTTCACGTGATTTTGTGAAAGTTCACAAGTTTTTAAAACGTTTCTGCGCATGGGATGATGCCTAACTTATTCAAAGTTTGTGGTTGATCTTAAGTTTGCAAAGAGTGATTTTCATTGTTTCAATGAGTTTGAAAATGTAAGCTTGCACAATTCATGGTAGATGAGGACTAATGAAGCACACTTCAAATTACTTATACTCTTATCTGATTGAGAATTTTACAAATGAAAAATTTAAGGATAAATAAAATGTCAAGTCCATCTCAGGATATTTCTCTTTTGAGATTTAAACAAACCTCTAGAGAATTGGGTAGCTGCAGCCACAATCAGGGTACCCAAAAAGGAATGTCATATTGAAAGGACTTCAATTAACAAAGTTTAACTACAGATTATGTTTTTTAAAGATTATGTCCTTAGCTTGAAATTATCAATAAGTTTTATAAATTGTAAGGAACACAAGGATGATTCAATTTATAAATTTGGTGCACAATTTAATGTCTTTCAGATTCTTGAAAAAGAAATTTTAATCTTAATCAAAAACATTATAAGATTCCTAAAACATAGTTTAAGAATTGGTAGGACTAGTAAAATTATGTCCTAACTTCTCATTTCATCCCCGGTTTGAGATCAATTACAGATAACAATGGCATAACCCTTCTTATGTCTTGTCAAGTTTTAATGTGGTGGAAAACACACAAGAAACTTGAGTATTATGGTTATTGAAGAGTCCATCTTTATATTTAAAGTTGCAATTGTGAAAAGTGCCTTCAAAATCAACAACTTTTTTCCAAAATAATTTTTATAGAAATTTTGAATGTTTGAAAAGGAAATGAATTCAATGGATGATTTGTAGGTGGTCATTAACAGGTGAACTAGGTACTGTAATGTACATTCATTTGAGTTGTTAAGTTGAAGGTGGATGTACCACATCCCACAACTACCTGGAAGTTAAACAACCCATGCATCAAAATTTGCCAATGAAAACTCTTCATGCAACTATGTAAAGCGCATGCCATAGAGAATAGCAATGTTGAGATCCAAGACCTTGGCAACTTGCATGCATCAGCACATAGGAGCCCATTTTAGCTCAGATGTAGTCTCCTAAGTTGACAAGGTCACCAAAGTAACCTTCAATTTGAAGATTAATCTATTCTATTTGTAAGGTAATGCAATCTTTTGTGCAAAGTGTTGACAGTGCATATTTCATCACAGAACTTGGGGTGGGCGGGGTGGGGGGCTTTCTTTGTATATATTTATGAATCACCTAGGATAAAGAGGTATTTTTTTGGTATGTTGTGTTTAATAATAAAATATTGAAAGAATATTTCAGATATATTCTCATAATCAAGTCTTAGCACCTTATTTATATGTAAGTAAATTAAATTATAAATTATAAATTACACTTCTTAATTAATTAGTTGCACCTTTTCTTTTTTTTTGCATGGCATTTGAAAAAAAATGGAAGTGAAACGCCCCCCTCCCCCCAGGCAAAAAACCCATGATGGGAAAATATGACAAACTGATCACAAATGCAAATTTCTAGAGTTGATTTTAAATCCATTAGTATGCTCCAATCTGTCAGGAGATGCTCATCAAAATATCCTAGCATCTATGATCAGTAGATTGTCCACAGTTTTGTAGATGGCAAAGTGAAAGGTCATCTCTAGCCTTTTAGTAGAGGAGTCTGGATACAATGTCATATGATTGAACATCCATGTGATATGGAATAGATTCTATCTGATCCACACCAACTAGAAAGTGGTGTTATGAGTACTACTATTATGCACCACCTTTTGCAGGCGAGCAACTTTAATGCATGGTTGTTACATCATTGCAAGTCTTGATTGAATGGCTACTTTGAGGAGGAGTTCCCCCTTTGCATTTGTCACATCATTGCAGGCATTCTGATTACCTTTGAAGGAATTTTACTGTTGTGGAGAGAGAGAAAAGGTGACGGAGGTGCTGGTTATATCAGCCCTTCAATTGCAACTTCATATAAAATCCTTCAATTTATAGTTGAAATGAGAACTTCCAGGTTAATTTTGTGAAAATTTGTTAGAGATAAAGAACTGATTTGGCCTCCCTTCACCTACTTCTAGAGCTTTAAGTTTAAAGTATTTAGTCTTTGAACTAGTACTTCTTTGCCCAGACGCAGCCTCAGATGTTTGCCTCCTTGTAAGACCCATTCATTCACCTGGCGAGAACCTGTATCAAATTCATCAAATCAAGATGGTTTGATGAATTTGTATCCAGAGTAGGTCCAAAATTCTACCTGACTAAGACGGGAAATGAACCAAAAGATCTAGCCAAATGCTAAATAACTTGCCAGGCTGTTCGGGTTGGCAGTTATTTAAGATCATGCCAACCCGAACAGCCTGGCAAATTGCTTTGGTTTAGGTTGATGTCATGTGCAAACATGTCACCCTGATCAAGGTCACCGACAATGTCAATTTTGGTCTTCCAACACATTTCTTTTGCTGAAATGACTCTGTTTTTATTTCTGTGTGTATTTTGAGGTATCTGCCACAGGAGAAGAACCCTAGGGGATTATGCCAGAGGGAGATCCTCCTATTTTGTAGTTTCCTGCATTGCAATGAAAAGAGAATAGTTTATGTGCAGGTTCCTGTACTTGTGGGTTCTCCTTAGGTTCAGGAACACCCTAGGGCTCACACCCATGGGTGGCCCTCCTTCAGGAGAACCCGCTTGGATGGGAACCTCCGGTCCAACATTTTCAAGACCAGCAAATGATCGAAAACAGGCTGAAGAGCTGGGGGACACCCTTAAGTCCTAATAGTTTTCTGAAAATCTGAACGCCACCATCCGCCACACTAGTACCTGGTGGATGAAAAGCAAAAACCAGCCAGTCGGTCCTAACTCCTGGTCAAGTGATGTGTGTGGGAAGTGACAAGGTTGGAAGCGTTGTCACACTACGTGTGTCTAGTACCTGGTTGATCATCGGATAAGCTTGCAGTACTCTTAATGGGATAAGGTTGTAGCATACTCGTGTGGACGCTTCCATATTTGTACCTTTTTATTGGCTCTGCCCAGAGGGACGAGACTCAGTGCACATCCACCCCAGATCTTGGGGGCAATCTTGGAACCAATGTGTTTGACAACTTGTTGTATTAATTGGCTTGCTATTCTTATAGAATTCTTATCAAACTGATTGCTTGTGCACTCAAATTACCTTCGAAACACTGGATTGCTTGTGCATTCCAATTACCTTAGAATCACTTTACCTGGTTCCATCATTTATCATGATTTTGTTTGAACTAGCCATAAAGGGTCATTATGCGTATAAGTAATTTAACCAGTTGGAGCTCAACAATTATGGAAAAACTAGTCACATTTTAAAACTTGTTTTGGAAGAACCCATTATCATTTAATTGATTGACAATTCACCTTACTAGGTCTATTCCAATAGTGGGTTAACCTCCTTTGGTTCCATTAGTTGGTAGCCTAACACAAAAACAAGATACCTAAACACCCCATTGAACTTTGTTGGGGTGTTAAAAAGTGTAAAAATGTTATGTGGCGTCATTTGTAGGTTTGCAAAAGGGCTTGAATAATATCTTGAAATGTTAAAAGTAAATTCAAAATTTGATGTAGTTTTTTCAATAAAAAATATGCTAATGGTGTGGATTGCATGAGAAGCTCCAAAACATATCAACTTTTTTAATTAATATGTATAAAAACATGAGTCATGCAATTCTATGCAAAACCATGTAGGGCACAAAAGCTTGATGGGGAATATAACATGACCCCACAAAAGTTAATTATGCAATTTGAAGGTGACAAACATGCCCATTTTCTGAAAATGGTGTAAATAAATAAAAAGTTACATGCAAATAGATTAAAGAAGTACCCATTGCATGGGGGAGAGTCCTAGGGAAAGGATTGATTGAAGAACTAATGAAAGCAATGCAAAAGGAAAGGACTAACTTTTGTTTTGATGAGCATGAGAACCATAGAATTCAAATATATTTTTTGCCCAAATATTACCACTACTAGTTTGGAAAACAATGAACTTGTAACTTTCAAATTTAACATTTTATGGTATTTCATCGGTATTCTATGAAGGTAGTGTAGCAATTGTTGTTTGAAACATAAAAAACTCAAAATCAAAACCTCTTGCATTACATGTGTTACTTGTTTTTCCTTTTTTATCTTTTTTTTAAAAATCACAATGTTGGAAGATTTGTATAAGTTACATACATAAAAAGAAGGTGATCAAGCCACAAGAAGTTGTGGGGCCTTGAATGTGTCTATTGTGTTGGTACGTAGTGAGCATGATAAGAATTAATAAACACACTTGATATGATTTGTGGCATAACATGTGAGTTTTTAAGTTTTTAAATTCTTCAAGTAGCTTGTTAATTCTTAAATTTGGCTAACAAAGTGATAGCCCAAGCTAAATCAAAGTTTGCAAGCCAACCAAATGTCTAAAGTAGTAAGAAACAACATCAAGATTTAGGTGAAACCAAGGGAATACCTTGAAATTTTCTCTTTAAGAACTTGGGGAATTTTTTTGAGAAATTAATCAAGTCGTGGGGATTGTAAGCATATTTTTTCATGATGTTATAATATGTGATCACAACAACTTTATGGAAAGCCATTGGCCTAAGACTTTCTATTTAGTTGGTGAAGTGTGTATATTAGTCTCCATAGGGATCACACTAGTCCATATCATTTGCTTTAAACTTTTTTACATTTGACATCGGTTTATGTATTTTAGTTGCATCAATGCATTTTATGCCATTTGTGGACTCCTTTGTCGAAAAAGCAATTTAGGTGAATTTCAACACCATAACTAGCCTCCTTATGTTTGCAAATCCATAAGCAATTTTTGTGATGTTTTTGTTTGTTATGCCCAATGCCTAGCTATTTATTGCATATTGTATTTTCATATTCAAGTATCTTGCAATATTACATCAAGTTTGATTTGTGTACCATTGTTATGTTAGAAAAATTATTGGGCACTAGATTTTCAACATTATGGTGGGTCATTTTGTTTGTTGTCAAATCACTTTACCTACTTCTTTAAAGGGGCTTCGCTTTCTTTTGGTGGTTTGACTTGTTACCCCCATCTTGTTGATGTGTTGGACTTTAATTGTTTTTGCATTTGTCATTTGTTTCCAACAAGATAATTATTTTATTCTTTTCAATGTGATGGCATATGTTAAGATTAACATTTTTTCTTTCTAACTAGCACTGTAAGATATGTAAACTTTACCACCCCAAGTTGTCCATTTTCAGGTCCCCTTTTTAGAGTCTTATGATATAGTCATATTCTCATTTACAAGTTTTTTTTACAAATTGGTTACATGAACAAGAGTTTGTCACACTTCTAATAGATCTCTTCCACACTTCACAACCAATGTGTTTCTATCGTTAAGCAATTTATGAAAGACAACACCCTTTTAGTGTATGATATTCTATTTATTAGAGTACTAGTGGTGGCCTTTTTAGTTTAGGTCTTTTATTTATTAGTGTATTAATGGTGTCCTGATTGTTACATGTTCTTTTGTGCCTTGTGTTCTCATGCTTTTATTTGCCTAGTATTTCTTGTGGATGGGTTCCCATCCATGCCTTCATTTACACAAATTGTTTTCTTGTTTCAAGATGCTGCAAAGGTTTTTGCTTTCCATTGATGATTGGAGAGCTCCAAGTGCATTGAAAATATGCAATTAATCATGTTAGGAACACTCTGAACATGTTCTCATGAAAAAAGACAGATGTAACTGAATGGTGAGTCACAGTTTAACTCATGGCTCTTGCAATTGGTCAATGCTTGATTTAGATTATGACTTTTGTAATTGGTCAATGTTTGACTGCAGCTGGTCAATGCTTGACTATTAGAGCTCTGAGATGACTGGGAGCACAGCTAGTTGAAAAAACATAATGGAAAGCTGTGATCGCAGCTAGTAGAAAAAACATAATGGAAAGCTGTGATCGCAGCGGCCTAACGTAGAGATGTCCTAATTGATGAGCAGAAGCAAGATTCCCTGCCCTGACTGGTTCAACCAGATTCTGCAGAACATTGAGAAGTAGGCACCATGTGCGATGGAGTGCAAGTTCAGTTCGGATTCAGCGAAAATTCGTAAATGCCCTCACGACCTAACAGCCTGTGGCTGTTGGCTGGACTGCATTAGATGCTTAGACCAAGTTTGCATTTGGAAATATATTTACTTTGTTACATGCTCACATCTCACTGATCACTTCAGGATGCACATGCATGATGCTATGAATTTGCCGCAGACCGTTTCAACTCCAAATTTATGGTGCTGGAAATGTGAGAAACAGAATTGTTCTACTAGAATAAAGCTGAGTTGGAAATCCCTAGGAATGATATTCTGCAGACAATGGGCTGAGTACATATATTTTTAGCATGGCAGCTGCAGGACTCCGAAAACTCCCTCCGCTGCTCACATCACTAAGAGATCATTCTCCACATCGACAATTCCAGAATGCATTCTATAGTTACAGCTGATTCTTATCGAGGATTCTTTTTAATCTGCAAATATGGAGATCTACTAGTAGTGTATCAGATCCTTTTTGTCCAGCGTATGTAATGCTTCCTCTTATTTGCGTCACCCAAAGAGATATGAGTAGTTTACTGCCGGTACTGCGCCTTTGGCAACTCATTAACTCATGAACAGGTGAACTGCTTTCTGCGACCCTTGCCGCAGCAGGACCCACAGCTTAGGGTCTCTTTCCATTAGGCTGATGTGATCAGAGCACACAGTGTGTAAACAGGATCACAGCAGCCTAATGGAAAGCCACTGACATAGGGCCTTGTTTCTTGTTGCAGGAAATTACTAATATAACTGTGGATCCTGCTAGTTTGCTTGCATGTAATTTTCTGAATTGATCGGTAGGCACACCTCTAGTTAGTAAATCTTTATAGACGGCAACTGCATTTGCAGTTACCCTGCATGTATGTGACTATGGGATACCAGCTGTGGGGAACAAACCATCGGGAGGGTTCAAGGGTAACTGCATCAAGCATATGTGGGTAAGTAGCTAGTGTGGCAGATTCTTGTTCTTTGCTCCACTCAGTTTAAAGTCCAGACTCTACTAGATGTTGAAGAAACCGTGGTATAGTCTAAACTAGTTAGCCGACACAACTAGTACTTAACAACAAACGCTCATTGCCATTGCACAGAACTTTCTAATTGCAGCTCATTCAACCGTCAACAGTTAGACTGTTTTAAAGTGCCATTGGCAAATCAGCACAGGGGCATGTGTATGGTACACAGGACAAATATGGATGTCATAATGAATTCAAAGAAGCATAGACAGGAGACAGTGAGGATGCCTCTTAAAAGGGAATTGCAAGTTGCATCTTGCCATGACAATGTAACCCTAGGGTGCATTCTTCCTCCTGGTGAGTCACTGGGGTGAGAATGAACTATCTGGAAAAATGTACATTAGAGGCCCATTTTCTGCCAGAATTTAACTCACAAGTCACAACCCACTTGCAGTGTCATCATGAGCTCTAGCATTTGGGTCATAAGCTAATTTAGCTTAATGGCTGGATTGGCTGCATTAAAACTGAATAGATCAAGAAGGGAAATAATTAAGGTATTAATGTTCTTGGTCGAATTAAGATTTCATTGTTTTTTTTGTGTACTATGAACAAGGTTATGGAGTAATATCTAGACTTGTGTTAACTTATTCTCATTTAAGAGACCAAGTTCCCAAGCATGCACACAATTTTGTTCCAAATGTATGATATAGTACAAATTTTGAGATACACAATCTTTTTGAGGGACAAAAGCAAAAGACTCTACGAAATGTGCACTAGGCTTTCATTAGGCTTTTTCATTAAATTAATTTAGCAATGAGAAAATTGTTCAAAAAAGTAAGAAAGCAAAAGATAGAAAAAAGGATGTCCTATCATTGAAAAAAAAAAAAAAAGTTGATCAAAAGTTAGAAGGAAAAGGTGCAAATACAATAATAAGAGCCATCCAATACAAGGTCAAAGTATCTTTATTTTACAAAGTACTCATGTAACTTTTTCATACTAAATGGTTTCTCCCAAAGTTAGATGAAAACATATTACATGTAATGTATTTATCATACATTTGAAAAACAAATCTCTTAATTTCAAAGTGTTGCATTAAATAACACAGTTTGATAATTATCCATGCAATTTAAAAAACAAGATATTAGTAAATCATGTAAATAAACATAATAACACATCTAATTTTCACGAAAACATAACCAATTTTTTTCCTATATAACAAACAAAATTTCTTTTTCAAAATATTTTTTCAACTTATGTGGTTTTAAGGATCAAAAGCACTTGAAAATACATCAATTTATCATAAGATTAAATTATAGTTTCAAATTGTTTTCAATTGTAAGCTTTCATAATCATCAATATATAAGCTTCCATGCATTTTCAAAATGAATGGTTTGGCTGAACACATATAATAACTTGGATGTTTGAAGGAAAAAGGATTCAATCAAAGAACATACCCAAGTCCTTATATCAATAAATGAGAAAATGCAACGTTTCAAAAATTCACCCAAAAAAAAAAATAAATAAATAAATTCACTAATATAAAAACATTGTTCACTAAATCAAATTACATTTCAATTCTTAAAAACTTATGTAGTTCATTTTCAAAATCGTGACTTGGTCTGAATTTCAGAAAATCAACACAATCCTTGGTTCCTAGTAGTGCATTTGGACCCCAAAAGAGATAAAAAGAAGATCCTTTAAAAAACTTTTGACACAAAAGAACATTCTCTCTAATCTTCTCAAATTTCCTCACATATGATGTTCCA
>Ga0116228_10002195_pt1 | contig 16774 bp, 17 predicted proteins | sample S1TSphfallax_2_FD_89694 | JGI IMG/M metagenome (GOLD analysis project Ga0116228, IMG submission 89694) | Host-associated microbial communities from peat moss isolated from Minnesota, USA - S1T2_Fc - Sphagnum fallax MG | ecosystem: Host-associated > Plants > Peat moss > Unclassified | place...
TAATGTCAAATTTAGGTTAATTCATAAAAAAAAATTCAAAACTAGAATTCATTCTACAAAAATTCAAAATTTTCAATTTCAATTGGTGTAAGTTCAAAATCTTTTATTTGCAAAAAATTAAAGACAAAATAAGAACAAAGATAGTTCATGTCAAATTATTTATTTTGATGGTTTTAGCTACTTTTATTCTAGTAATTTATCTCCTTTTCTTTTTATCCTTTGTTAATTTTGTTGCCTTTGCCTATTAGAAGGAAGAGATAGACTACACATTAGTGTAGGATTTGGCCATAAAATTTTGATTTGAACTTGTCCCAATCATTGACATTTCAAGTATTATGAGTGCATATGATGAATGGGCATGTTCCATAGAAATGCATATATTTAGATGAGAAGTTCTAGATCTAATAACAGAAGTTTGAAATTTAAATCTCTCATAAAAGCAAAGTCATTATGCAATTAGTCACTTATTCATTATCGGGTTTTTAGGTGTTAATCGTTTTTTTTTCCCCATCTTAAAGTCCTTTTAGACATAATGATAGGATAAATTGTGAGACCCCATCAGGTAACTTGAATAAGTTGTAAAAAATAAGTACTCATTTTCATTTTCTCTATTAACACACAACTAGACATAAAATATTGATAGCAAGATCTACATTGATAGCTTAGTGTTGTTAATGCATATCTTACATATTCATTACACTGTATGTTCATATATTGCATCATCATTCAATAATGCAAATGATAGTCCAAAATGATGCGAACTTTGAAATCTCCATTGGTCACACAATTTGTTCAAGTATTGTTAGATATACAACAACTTCAATATTATTTAAAGATCAAACCAAGATTTGATTTTGAGGAGGAACAAACTCCAAACAATGAAAAGAAATTTCATATGTTTTGATATATATGTATAATGCATTTGTCTTTCACTAATTCCAAATATCATGTACATGACATTACAAACTCAAAACTTGGGAAACCAAGTTAAGGTAAGATTAACATCTTAGTACTCGCAATTCATGAGGACACAATTTAATGATGCCAAATGGACCAAAAATGTTTGCATAAGAAAGATTAATGTCCTTTGATTGATGAAAGCATTCAAAACACATATCAAGAAAGGAGATACAAACTATAGATGTGCATTTCCAATAGGAATTAAGGTTGTGAATGTTTGCCAATGTTGTAAAATACCTTACTTGTTTCGATTTTTTTTTACTAACAAATTTTCAATATGCATGGTGTTTTACAACTTTGTTGATCCCATCAATATAGTCTTAAAACATCAAATCTCTTATCCACATGGTAATGAATTTGACAAGGTAGTGTAAGGTTTTGTGTTATGTTAATTACTTTCAATTCAAGGTGCCACTAATGGCACACAAATTGCCATAGAAAAAACCATCAAAAAGTCAAAAGTCCATCCCACCAACTGTTATTCATCTACAAAAGCAATGGCCATATAAGCAATTGAAGATTAAAAAATGAAATTTCTTAATATGTGCATGGGGTTACCTAATTCCATTAATGACTTCAAATTGAACGTTTATAATCTATCACAAAGTTGTACATGAAAGATAATTTTTCACAAAATACAATAATCAAAGAACATTCACGAATTATACCTCTTTGATAATAAATATTATTTTTATTTTGTTGGCTTATGTGCCTTTTAGATACACTACACTACACATAATCACATAACAAGCATCCATCACAAACAAAAGAACATTGTTGAAAATGCATTTGGGATCCCAAAAAAAAACCTTCCATGAGCTTGTTGTTAAAACCTCTTTAGATCCACTAAAATTTACTAAATATGGTGCATAATTTGATGCATAAAGGACACAATGTGGATTTAATAACTCTAATAGACCAATAGGCGTACAAGAATGGTGGATTAATTGTTTAGGCACCAATTTGTAATGTACCATCTAAAAAATACCTAAACTAACATTTCAAATGTTATAAGGATCAATAAAATGAAAATGTAATGAAATTTCTATAACCAAAAAATAACACAATATCTTGGACATTAATAAGGGTTTACTAATTAATGAACAAAAATAAACTATGTTTTTCTATAAAAGTTAGATTTGAATTTGAATAAAATTGTCAACAAATTAAGCCAAAAACTTTCATTTTAGGTGAATGCAACATTGAATGGACCAAAATGTAGAAAAAAAATCTCATATAATTCATTTTTCTTTGTATTCATTTTTTTTTGAAAATATGAAATTACTAAATATTTGGGCAATAGTAATCCATTGATTTCAAACCATTTTTTCCATGTATGTTCACCCCCAACTAGATATTATTATTTTGTACACATGTGCAAAAATATGACATAATTTTTGGAATTTATTTCAATGTGATCATATATAATTAAATGTTAGTTTTTAACAACCATATGTATCAATGAATGAACCATTTTGAAATTCATATAACAATTTGTAAGCAAATGGTGGTCCTTAATTTTTTACTTTGTATAAATAAATGATTCATCTGATACAGTGTATTTGCTAGGAACAATGTCCAAAAAGTCACTTCAATGTCATGATCAATTATTCTTTTCAAGGCAATCCAATTTTTTTGGCATCACATCCAAAAATGTTTCCAAAGTTGTTTAACACATTTAAGGATGACTCACAAAATTGAGGTATTCTTAATCTTTGGATTCATCCATTACTTGCATCACACATAACATTAACCACCCTTGTATGCATTTTTTTTCCAAGTTTGAGCTTAAATTAGGTGGATTTGTGACACTTTGCCCACACTAAGCACTTCATGTGTCTTCACAAATTATTCCATTTTAAAATTGAATTGTAATCAACATATTACAGCCTAGAATGGACACATTAAGAATTCTTAATTATGAAGTCCATACTCAAAACACATTTCCTTATGCCTTACTTTAAAACAATGAGATTTATTATTTCCAATTTCCAAATTTAAGAGGTACGTTCTTGTCCTACCTTGAAGTGGGATGGGGGACTTTATTCATTAAATGCACCTTCATGGTTAATTTAAGCTCCTTTGGTTTGAGTCCATTTGTTCGAAACCTTCTTATGTTGTATTGAATGAATGGGAGGGCTCTATGTGCAAAAGACATAAAACTTCATTTTAAGAGTTTTTTCCCTTCAAGAATATGAGTTTATTACCTTCATTTTGTGTAAATTGATGGTTAGGAAATTTACCAAGTGGATTTAAGTTGCATTGGTTCCATTCAGGGTAATATTTTGAATGATGTCCTATCTCATTACAATTGAAACATGACCCCTTGGATTTTCAATTCTTCAAATCACCTTTGGGATTGTTCTTTCAAAAGGGCCCATGTTTTTCAAGAATTCCCTTTGGGTTTACTTGTCCTTTTGAACTATGTGGCTTATTTTCCTCTTGAATCCTCATGTCCATGACTCCATTACCATTCATGATGTGTTCATTTTTGGGCCCAAATTATTCACCACACCCCACATCAAATAACATTTTCGCTTTTGTGATACGTTTTAACAATGAAGCATGCCAATTTTCCTAAAATTTCAATTTGGTCCAAGTTGGAAGTCTCATCACAAATTGACACACCTAATCAAGTTCATGCATGTGAATGATCTATGACATGAATTTGATGTACGATTTCATATATTATTGTGGATTATCATTTGATAATTTCCAAGGTTTCAAAATTGGCACCTCAAAATAGAATTTTTTGGGATAAATTGCAACTTAATATGATCATTGAATTTTTTTCAAGAATAACCATTATTTCTAGCATTTTTTTGTTTCACCTTTTTCCACCAAGTTGAAGCATAACTTTTCAAATATGATTGAATTGATGTTGTGACCCTAATTTTGGGCTTGAAATTAAAGGTAAAACATGAGACTTATAATGTGTGGGAATATTGTTCCAAGATTCAACTATTTTTGTAAAGTGTTAGAAAGTTAGTCCCAACACGATTAAACATTTATTTTACTTTGAACTTGAAGTTTTAAAAATTTTCAAACTTTTGGGACAATAATGCAATTACTAAATTTAGTCCAAATGAGGCCTTCAATATACCATTAGAAGGGTCTTGAAGCTTAAATATTAAAAAAAAACTCCCATTATCCTGGGATAAACTAAGCTAAAAGTTAAATGCACATAAAAAAACATTTAATGGGCAACCTAACCATTAAAACCAAAAAAAAAGAAGTAAAATGACTTTAGAAATTAAGCATTTGAAGGCAAAAACATCATTGGGTGGTAACACTAGTAACATCACACCTTGATTTTTCTAAACCCATTGAACTTTGAGAAATCATAAGAAACATTTAAATAAATTGTTTCATAGAGTTTGAAATTTCATTAATATCAAGAATGTTTTGTATTTTGATGTTCCTAATCATTGCATTTAGAAAAGTTTCAAAGATGTCAAGTTGGTTCTTTCCTTGAATTTTTTGGTTAGGAACATAAATTTGAAACATGATTTGAAAATTTTCTTGGGAATTTTTTCCTACGGTAATTTTGAAGTCATTCTATTTTTAAAAAAAATATTAAGCAATTAATTGAATAAGTACAATTTAGTTATGAATTTCCAAAGTTAAGCCTATCAATTTTTGAAGGGGTGTTTTAATTAAAAATACAATTTTTTAGCAATTTTTAATTTTTAAAATTCCTAAATAAAATTCAAACCATATATTAACGCATACAATTGATAAACATGAAAAAATAATTTATAGTTGTGAAACATTTAAAATAGAAGCCTAGGAAAATGATTTGGCCATTGTTGGTTCCTTAACCATTCCTTAAGGTGGTTCCTAGTGGTATGACACAAGGATGATTTTACCCTTGATACAGTGTTGAAAAGGTATTTTCAAGTAATTACAATTTTGCCCTTGAAAATTGAAGCTTATACGTTAAAATTATGAGCATGTAACATTTTAAAACACATAACTTAAACAAAATTAAGAAATTTTTAAACTTTCAAAATCTTGTCTCTTTGAAAGTATTTTGGAAGTCTTATGAATTTTTGCCATTTTGATGCAACTCATGTTATTAGTCACAAAATATATTATAGGAAAAGAGGTTGTGATTTTTTTTCAAGTCTGGGTTACATGATATGTCTTTTGAATTTGGTTTGCCATGGTTTAATTATGCACCATTTTTGTTTTAATTTGCATTAATAGCCTTTTTCTTGGTTATACAAATTGATTTCACTTTGAACTCTTAGTTGTGGGTTTGTTTTAGTTGCATCCTAAAGTTCTCATCCCAAAGTTTACACCTTTGTTTTTTTTTAAAAAGTTAGGGTATGCACCTTGGGTTTGCATTTTGATTCAAATTTGAGAATTAACATGTTTCTAAACATATTAATGCCATTTGAGAAACCTAAGGGTGCATTAATTAGTTCCACCACAAAATCCCAATCAACATTCATGACACAAATATATTCTTTCATTTCAAAAAACCAAACATCTACAACCTTTTAGTTTTTAACCCCATTGAAACTTTCAAGTTTTATTGACTTAAATTTCATACTCATTGAATATCTTCCCTTGAGAATATATGCCAATTTAGTACGATCAAGCTCACAAATTGACATAAAAAAAACCAAGGTCAAACTATGATAATAGGAACAAATGTTACAATAATTAATGTTTGACATGTTTGCAACTCTAGTACATTAAATTAATGTTGAAAATGTGTGCCAAATTTTTTATATACCCTTTTTAATATATCAATTAACGTATGGATGAGTTTGAAAATAATTCAATGAATATAAAAGACTTTTCAACACATTTTCAAATGAAAACCTAATGGTTTTTAACATTGCAAAATAATGTATAAACTTTGTCAAAACATTGTTGTTCAACTTTTTCTTTTTTTTTGACCAATCTTGTATTACCACATTACTTATTAATCATAGCAATTCATGATCATTGTTGGTTCTTATTATCCTATTTTTATTCGTCATGTGTTTAACATGAAAGGGATCATTAATGTTAGGTTTTCCTTATGGTTGTGACAATGGGACAACTCATGTTATTGGTCTTCACAATCATGTTGGAACTCTTCCTAAATGGTCTCAAATTCAACCTTCACCTCCTTAATGGATCCTTTCATGATAATTTTTAATTCAACCTCCCATCCCTTGCACTTGTTTTTTTATCCATTATACTTAACATGGGTTTATTTTTGGGATCAAAATTTTCACCAAATTTATGATACAAAGTGATGCACATCAAAGTTTTTTAAGTGGTATTAGTTCTCGAAAACCTTGTTGATTTTTTATTTTGCTAATAAATCATTTTGCCAATTCTTAATATATGAAACCTTGTCCCACAAATTTGAGACACCTATGAGACGCCAACTCACAAAGTGGAAATCCATTTGGTGTCACATATGTCAACATTAGTTGATTTCACCTTTATAACATCATTTCATCCATAACCATCCATAATAAATAATTTTTCATTTGAAAGATGAACTTCATACATCATCCATTTATTTATGGTTTTAAAAAGTTTTCAAAATGATTATTTGGGTAATAAGCATATGGAATTGTTTAGGGAAGCTTCCTTGGCCTAGGTCCCCAAAAAGAATATAATTAATTAGAGGACCTTTCATTATCTTTAGTTTGTTCAACATTAGTTTGAAGTATGATTTTGCATTATAGCCATGTTCATTTCATTTCATGTATTGATTTTAAAAATGTTATTAGAGTAAAATTATATTTGAACTTTTATCTTGCACACTTCATGGTCATGTTTTTAATTTTCATACATATTTATATTTAGATTTAAAAATGTTTATTGCATAGTTTGTCTTGGTTTTTGTGTACTTTAAAAATTCTTTGTATTTATAGTTTTCATACTTGTGACATTTGGGGTGTTGGGATTCACTTCTTTGCATTCTCCTACATTTATGAAAACGTGTTTGAGTCCTAAAACATTTTATCAACTTGGTTCCTTTTTCATGCTATAATATTGGCCACAAACCCACCAATTGGGCCTCCAAAGCTTCCATTTCTTTTTGTCAGTGGATCTCCTTCTCCCTCCCTTTTTGTTGGTTAATTTGCAACTCTTGCAATGAAATCATAAGTGCAACATTCTCCTTTTCCATAATAATATCCTTCTCCTTTCTCCACTTAGCGATTTTCCCATCCGAAGAGGCCTTGAAATTTTGGGCTTGGCTTTCCCAATGTTTTGTTAATGTTGTCACCCTCTCCAATTTTTTCCTAGATTCCTTCAACTCCAATTTCAATTTGTCAATCCCTTCAACCTCATGGGATAAAGCATGGAGTTGTTGCAACAATCTTGCAAATCTTTCATTCCAATTCTTTTCACCTTGGTTTTCATTTTTTAATGCCTTCACCCTTTGTCCTTGCTAAACAACCACCTCCTTTGGGCCTCAATGAATTGAATAATCTTCCAAAGCAATGGCTAAAGACATATGCAAACCTTTTCTTTCTAAATTCACCTTTGAAACCTTCATGCAATATTGGATGGTGAGGGAGAGGTAATGCCCCCAAAGCAGGGTGCTCACCTTCCTTGCCTTTTTTTTCATGGCCAACTCCTCATGGATCCACCCATTCACAAATTCCACGCAATTACACATGACCCCTTTACTTATTGCTATTATCGCATGCAATTGGTGAGTTGTTAGGTAAGTTGGATGCAACTTGAATGCTCGCTTTTTGCACATAAATTGCATCCACTTCACCATCTTTGGGTTTTGGCATTTTAATATTGAAATAAGCTTGTGGACTAGTATTATCATCTTTGAAATCGTCTACCTCAATCTCAACAAGGACAACTTGAAAATCTCATGGAATAATTGTGCATCCACCACAATTTCCTTCCCCCTTACCTCCCTCACTTTCTCAGTAGGTTTGTAAGATTGGCAAAATTTATTAATGAGGGGCCTTCAATGGTGCGGGCAAATTCTTTGACACCAAAAGGAACTCAAACAAACCAACTTGCTTCTAATTTTTGTCGAAGTTCATTGGGTCCCAAAATCACGTCAACAACATCTTCCATGGCACTAATCACCATGATCATGCTTCCAATAAAAGACATATTTACCAATGATATTTTCCTTCCTTTGATCCAGCCAACACATTATTGGTTAGATTTTGATTCATTGTTTGGTACTATAACTATATGAATGATGTACTCCAATATTCATTCAATAACCAAACATTCATTCATCCACCAAAAAGTGCAATGTTCAAAATAACAACACATTAATATCCCAATGCCAATTCTACTAATATTGCCATATTTGCAAAATCCAACAACCTGAACAATCGTGAATCTTTGTGAAAGGACCCAATTGAAAGTGAAAAAATAAAACAAAACAAAACCATCTTGAAAAACCCATTACATATGACTATCCAAACCAAAAACAAGTTTGAAATGGACCAAAGAAAAACATAATTTTCAACGCAAACCACTTTTAATCACTTATATTTTGCATTTCAGCAATTAAACCAAAATAAAAGAAGAAGAAAAATGAAATAAAATAAAGCCCAAACTGACCCCACAAGGATTTTAAAATCAACAATTGGGGTCCCCAATTTCCCCATTGGAAGCATTCCCATGTTCACAACAACCAAAATTTGAAGAAACCTTTGGTGAATTGACATTTTCAGCCCCAATATGGTCCCATATAATTGAACAATTTAAGTCCCACCACTCATAATGCTTTGATTTTTACTAAGTCACTTCTGGACCATTACATTGGTTCCCAACACACACAAAATTAGGTTTGTATCCTATTTTCTCTTCTTGGTCCATACCCCACCTTTACTACTTTGAACCAAAAATAAAAATAAAATCACCCACATTGGTTGCAATTTCCAGAATTTTTATATGGTTTTTCCCATACCCACCACCATGCATTATTGGCCCACCCTTTTGGAGATTAATCAAAGGCCCAATGCATATTCACACTCCTCCAATGACAAATTTAGGTCCCATATTAAATTGTTTACTGTTTGGAGTACCCACAAGTAAAAGGATAGTTGCCACAATGTTATAACACAATCTTTTAATTAACTTCAATAATCCCAATGGACAATATTTACACAACCAAAATAGTTGCCTTCAAGGTAATAATCAATATTGAAACTTGGATTATTAGTGTCATAGCATGTGTTTCAACAACTCTTGGGCTTTGTTGGTTTGAAACCAACAAATGTTTTAAAATGAATATCAATAAGACCACCATTCACTACCAAAAATATTATTATTAATAGAAAAAGACTAACTCCTTGATTTCTCAATGTCATAGCCCCATTCTTCCTCATTTGTAACATGGCGTTTGAAAACCTAACATTGCTTAGTTGACTTTGATATTAACCTTCACTATAATGTGTAGATATTTAATAGATGTTTGAACTCATAAATGATCAATGAAAAATAAATTATTATCACAATTGTGTTGATTTGTATGTGTCCATAATCAATGGGGCCAAAACTTGAAACCATCTAGAGTTAACTTCTTGCATACTAACTTTTATCACCTATTCACACACACATTGCATAGTCCAAAAACAACTAGATTCCATTCTTCCTTTGCCACACTTGGCATGTTATGATGGGAGCGCCAGTAAGAAGAAACAAGAAGAATAAAAGAAAAAGACAAGAAATTGGAGTAGCCCTTCTCCTAAAACATTGCCATTCCTTTAAAACTAAACCTATTGACCCATAACTAAACCTACCAAAACTAGTGATTGCATTTGGTTACTAACTTAATTTTTCTTCCATCATTAGTGACTACTAAATTTTATTACTGATTTTAATTACTCAAAGAAAAAACTAAACCTTATTAATTGATAAACACATTTCCCTTTTTAACTTTTAATTTTTCCATCAAAATTAGTTATATTTGGTTTAGGTGTAGTAAATTTTAAGCTGATCACCAATGATATGGGTTGGTAACGTATCACCATCAAGAGTTGCTAATTGGATGGACTCATTTGGAAAGGTTGTCAAAACCCTAAAGGGACCTAGCCATCACATTTTCAACTTGCCTGAATTTTTTTGAAACTGATTATCATTTTGTCTGTTTCATTTTTATATTTTGTAATGCACATAGATGAATTTCATCCAATTTTTTAAAATTGTACATACCACTATTAAATTTTTTGTCATTTCCAATCAATCAATTGGTTGTCATTTGTAACTATATTGGTTATGTTTGTAACTATTGTGCAATTAAATGTGTACAACATGGACACATGTTATAAAAATAATGGCCTAAATTTATACATACTTAAATTATTATATCTAATATATATACATAGGCTATGTATAATAATATCATGTACCTTTAGTACTAAGGTTAAACCCATGCTAACTAAGGTTAACATAAATTAAGCATGGTTAAATTAACTTTAAAATTATACTATATATAATTAAATTAACTTAAGAAAAATTAAATTAGGTTAAACTGAATTAAAATAAATTAAATTAGGCTAAATTAACCATGGCTAAATTAAGTTGGGCTAAACAAAACTAGGCTAAATTAAGTTGGGCTAAACAAAACTAAGCTAAATTAAATTATGCTAAAATTAACCGTGGTTAAATTAAATTAATTTAAACTAATTATGGCTAAATTAAGTTAGGCCAAATTAATTACAGATAAATTAAGTTAGGCTATATTAATTATGGCTAAACTAAATTACGGTAAAACTAACCATGGTTAAATTAAGTTAAGTTAATTTAATTATGGCCAAAATTATTTAAGGTAAAACTAACCATGGGTAAATTAAGTTAGGCTAAACTAAATGAAGTTAAATTAAATTAGGCTAAAACTAACTATGGCTGAATTAAGTTAGGCTAATTTAATTAAGTCTAAATTAAATTAAGCAAAAATTAACCATAGTTAAATTAAATCAGGATAAATTAAATTAGGCTAAACTAACTATGGCTAAATTAAGTTAAGCTAATTTAATTAAGGTTTAATTAACTTAGGCTAAAGTTAACCATAACTAAACAAAGTTATGTTAAACTAATTAAGACTAAATTAAATTAGGCTAAAATTTACCATAGCTAAACTAAGCTAGGCTAAACTAATTAAGGCTAAATTAAAATTAAGCTAAATTAAATTAGACAAAACTAACTATGGTTAAATTAGGTTAGGCCAAACTAGGTTAGGCTAAACTATTTATGATTAAATAAATTAGGCTAAAAATAATTATGGCTAAACTAGATTATGTTAAATTAAATTAAGCTAAACTAGCCATGATTTAAATATGTATTGTACGTTTTTTATTTTTATTTTTCAAATATATTTAAATATTTTTTTGGCGAGTATAAATATTTTATTTTATTTTACTTTATAATTCATTTCAGAAAATGTAAATCTGATTAAACAAAAATATTTTTTTAAATGATAATATTAATAATTATTATAAGTAATCATAATTATTAATTAAAATTTTATTAGAATTATAATGATATATATATGTTCAATAGGTATAATATATTTATTTCTTATTATTTATGGTAAATAGGCTACACTAATTTAACCTACAAGTACCCAAACATTTTAATATTTTCATTATAAGTAATCATAATCATTAAAAATATCCTACAATCATTTTTGAAGTGCAAAGGAAAGGAAGTAATGAAAAATTAACAAGAAGGAAAATAAGCTTTCCAATTTACAAAATGTTTTTTTTTTTTTTTTTTCTTCTATATGGACCCCTCCTACTTTCAAACCTCATAACTTTTTTATTTCTTATTCATTTTAAACGATTTAAAGTGTTATAGGAGCACCACCTAATGTTTTACAAATCATCCTGAATTCTAATAGCAATAGAACAACATACAAGGAACTTTTTGGGTGTCTAAAAACTGGCCTTTGTAATGTTTTGGTTTGTTCTTTTAGTTCTTGACCCCTTTTACTTTGGGGGCCATAACTTTTTCATTTCTAATCCATTTTCAACCATCCTTAGCATGTTAGATGTGTTAAGAGGAAGCTTCAACTTTTGTTTAAACACTAGAAGCAATAGAGCCCCCCCAGGCCGGTATACCCTAATATAGTAGTTGCACTTTAATGTGTAACTATGTTGGTCCATGAGGTTTACAATGGAATTTTTTTTATCCCATGTCTTTGGCTTCCAATCCATTTTGGACAATATACAACTGGGTGCAATAAGTTTGTATTATCAAATACTAAATGCCATTGGGATGAGCAAAAAGAAAAAACCTAACCTCAATTAAATGGTTAAGCCTAAAAATTAAATCAAATTATTCCAAACCTACCCATATAGCCTAAGCCTAGTTACCTTTCAACCTATTCACATACCTAAGCAAACCTACCTACCTAGTAGGGTGTAATAATTACCTACCTACCTAGGCACTATGTGTTAACATCTTATAACCTTAAAAATGGACACATGTCAAATGGTCAATGAACATTCCATGGTGTGCCACTTGTCATCATTTTAATGGTAAAATTTTTAACAATTGATATTAATCCAATGAATTTTTTATTATGAAAGCAAAAAAATAATTTAAAAGTGACACATGTCCAGAAGTAAGCCATCCAATTTTTAAAAACATGTCATACTTTGATTAGTTGCACTATAATTGCAAAGAAAGGTGCACATAAGGTGCAACTACATTTAGATTGGTATGTATGGATGAACATGTATATTAACACCATATATACATGTTGTATATGTAATGTTGTATGCAACCAAATGTCATGTGTGACTTGTCTTAAAGAATTACACAAATTTGTAGTTGCATGTGTTGGATGCAATTAAATTTTAATTGTAAAACCAAAAATTTCTATTAGTGTACTAATCCATAAGTTAGTCATCCAAAGGCAATTTTTCATTCAATGCAATTCAAAAGGAAAGTAATTCCAATTCTATTGGTAATATTACTTCTTGGCCATAAACTAATTGAAATGGTGTATGACTAGTTGTGATTTTATAAGCAATCTGATACGACCAAATAATTTTATGGCCCAATCAAAATCAACTCCCATTCCATTTTTTGTCAAAATTACACATTAGTACCCTTTTTTTTTTGGTTTGACCCTTTGCTTGCAAATGATAAGGAGTAATTTTTTGATGTTTAAGTTTTTGATGTTTAATCAAATTTTTTTGGTCAATTGTTCAATAGGCATTGAAAAAGTGTGTTCCATGATCTATCACCAATTCCAAATGACATCCAAATTAAGTAATAATATTTTCATATAAAAATTAGGCGACCATTTTAGTAGTATTTACTCTACTAGCTTGAGCTTTAGTTCGTTTTGTGACATATTCTATGGCACCTCAAATATATCATTTTTGTCCATTTCTTGAAGCTTGGGCAATGGGTCCAACAAAATCAATGCCCCATTTTTCAAATGGTGTTTGAACTAATATTGACACCAAAAACATTGAATTTGATTTCAATAGCTTTCTCACCTGTTGGCATGCATCACAATTTTTTACCTAATTAAATGCATTTGTAAATAGGGTGGGCCACTAATAACCAACAAATAATGTTTTTTTACCTATGGAATTACTTATAAAATGTTTGCCACAAACATCAACATGACACCTTTCAAATACAATTGGGATTTCAACTTGCAAGACACAATGACATAAGAATCCATCCTTTCATGATTTATGTTATAAAGTTCCTCCCATAATTATATATGGAATTGTCTTTTGAATCAATCTTTTTTTTTTTTTTTTGAAAGACCATTGGGAAATTGATGCAATGACAAATAACTGAAAACATTGGCATACTCCCCATTAAAAACCTCTCATACAAATAAAGCTGCATCTAACAAGAATCATTTATTAGGGCTTTACCTAATTTAATATTTAATCTACTCAAATGATCTGCATTAACATGGTTTTTTTAAAGTTGAACCAAAACCTTGAACATAAATTCTTGTAATAATATGACCCATTGGGGTATGTGCCCACTTAGTTGAAGTTTATTGATTAGATATTTCAATGCATCATGGTCCACATGAAATAAAAATGGATAACCCAAGAAATAGTGTCTGAATTTTTAAACAAAGTAAATCATTCCCAAGGTTTTTATTTTTGTAATGGTATAATTGATTTCTATTATTATTAATTGTTTACTTGCAAAATATATTGGGTGGTTAAATGATTTATCATCCTTTTGACTTAACACACTACCAATTGCAATGCTAGAAACATCCACATAAACTTGAACCTCTTTTTTCCAATTTGGGGCAACCAATATTAGGGCTCATGTAAATCTTGGTGCAAATATTTAGTCCACACCAATTCTTGATCTTTCTTTAACAAATTAGTTAATGGGCCAACCAAAATTGCATACTTGTAGATAAACCTCCAATAATAACCAACATGCCCCAAGAAGGCCCACAAATTTATAATTGTTTATGATTGAGGTAAATTATAAAATAATAACTTCAATTCTTGTAGGGTCCACTGAACTTCCATCCTCTGATACAATGTGACCCAATAATTTCCCTATCAAAACCAAAAAGTAGCATTTAGCCGCATTCAAGAAATCCCATATTAATTACAATGATCAAAACACAATTGTAATTTTATTTTTTATGGTCTTTCAAGTTACTAAAAATGCAAAGGTCAATTAAGAATATTTCCATCAATAATCAAAGATAATTTTCGAATGTGGTCATCATTACTTTTTGGAAAGTTGATAGTGCATTGCATAATCCAAAAGGCATTTTTATATATGAAGATGTGCCCCAATCTATGGTGAAGGTGGTTTTTGTTTGATCAATAATTACTATTGAAATTTGGTTATATCCTGAAAAGCCATCCAAAAAGGGATAACATTCATGCCCAATTATGGCATCTAATATATTATCAATAAATGGCAAAGGAAAATAATATTTCCTTGCACATTCAACTTTCAAAAATCTTGGCATATTCATATTTTGCCATTCTTTTTGGGAACCATTACAATGAATGACACCCATTCACTATGGAAGATTTGATAGATAAATCCAACCTTTAAAAGCTTATCTTATTCTTCTTTTACTAATAATCAATATTTTGGATTTGATCAATGTAAACATTGTTGAATCAATATTGCACCATCTTCCAATATGATGCAATGTTGACAAATATCAAGTGGCATTCCTTTTAGGTTAATATGATTCCATGCAAATGTAATTTTGTTCCTTTTAAAAAAGTCCAATTTTCTTTCTAATTTTTCCCATATAATATCAACCCTAATGATAATTTTAGTGGGTTGATGTTTTGTGGCCATGTTGATGGTTTTACAGTGTTCTTTTTGTTTAAAACGAACCATCATCACCTTTAGTTCTGTACCGTTCAATTTCAATGGTGGATTCAAATGGTTCTCACTAAGATGCTTTATCAACTTGGAGGACATCTATAAAATGCATCCATTATTAGATGACACCATTAGAATCTTTGGTGTTATCACAAATTAATTAATATTCTCCCAATTGGCAACACCTAATATTATACATTTGGCCACTTTTAGTTTGTTTGGGCCAAGCCATTGAATAATGATAAACTTGAGTAATAGATGAGATGATGGAAGATGGGATATTTTTTAATTTAGTGTCTTCTATTGTTCATCAACATCAGATGTGAACTTGGATTCTTCCTCTTGGGTTTCCTTGTAATATTGGATTGGGTACATTTGTAATATAATTTTGTTTTCATGCCATCCCAAAATCAAGGTTCCTTTACCCCAATCATTTCTTGCTTTGGTTTGATATAACCAAAGTTTTCCCAACAATATTGGGTATGAAAAAGTTGATGTTAGTAACTTCAACACAATGTAATCAATCTTGTATTCAATAATTGCAATTATAATGTGCATTGTTCATAAAACCCCCATGGGACTTTCTTGACTTTGGTCGACCACCTTCAAAACAAGTGAAATGGGTTTCAATTGTGTCAACCCTAACTGTTCCATAATTTCTACACTCATTAAATTGTAGCAATGATTAACACACCTTGTCAATAAAGATACAACATTAAAAAATGTGTTACATACCATTGTATATGTGAATCAAAAATAAAATTGTGTTACAAAACATTGACTTAACATGGAGTTAACTCCAAGTGTGAATATATTATTACTTGAGTTAAACCTATGGGGCAATGATATCTTTAAGGGATCATAAACAAAGCACAAAAATTCATGTATAAAATAGACATGTCTTATGTCTTCTTTCCATGGACAACTATATAACAGTGAACACAACATTGAATGCAATTTTGGTATTAGAGGGGTTTGCCTAAGGCAAGTTTGTTATGCATAACCTTTTTAGGAAGGGGACCTGCTCCTTAACATGAAAATTGAGGTCGGAATGTGAAATTAGTTGGTAGTTGGTGCAAAACTAACCATTACAAGGCACATTGAAAGTTTGTTTTAGAATTTTTTAATCAAGTGAATTAACACCCATAAATGCACCACCATGCATGGATGGCAATTTGTTAGGTTTTTTTTTCTTTCGGTTTTTTCCCCATCTAACCTTCCCATGATAACTGAAAGTTGTAAAAGTGTGTTATGGGTTTTTAAATTAGGGTTCATCCAACCACAATGGCCTCAAATTAGGGAAAAGGGGTAATGCATTTGTGGGTGCTAGTCACACTAGCCCAATTTTCTTTTATAAATAACATAAAATGCCATTTTCAATTTTAATGAATAGTTGTATCATTAGTGTGTCATGTATTTGTAATTGTGCATTTGACACCATTGATCTAGGAGATGATTGTTGTTGATTTTTCAAAAACATATAAAATTTATTTAACATTTCTATTGAGCTAAA
>Ga0116228_10002198_pt1 | contig 16766 bp, 17 predicted proteins | sample S1TSphfallax_2_FD_89694 | JGI IMG/M metagenome (GOLD analysis project Ga0116228, IMG submission 89694) | Host-associated microbial communities from peat moss isolated from Minnesota, USA - S1T2_Fc - Sphagnum fallax MG | ecosystem: Host-associated > Plants > Peat moss > Unclassified | place...
CGCGACCGGCGGCATGGTGTTCGGCTATCGCGTCGCCTGGTGCAATCGCCTCGCCAATCCGGCGGAGACGTACGGGCCAGCGCCGACTTGGACAATCCCCTCGCTCGCCGCCCTCCCCGATCTGCTCATCACGGCCTGAACCCGTTTCCCTCCGTGTCACGCCGAGCGAAGGTTCGCAACGCGAACCTCCGCTCGGCATGACAAGGGGGGCTCGATGGCGCTCGTGCTTGGGTGCACGGCGCTCGTGCTTGGGTGCACGGCGCTCGTGCGGGGGCGAGCGTGGATCGCGCTATGGACGGCTCAGGCGACGAGGGAGACGTGGGCGCTTACGATGCGCCAGCCGACGTCGGGGATGCGCACCCAGACTTGCGACTGGCGGCCGACGCGCGGTTCGTTCTCGCGGATGAATTCGGTTGCGGCGACGGCGTAGTCGGTGCCGAACGTGGTGATCTGCGTGTTCTGCAGCACGCGTTGCGGCGAGCCGCCCGGACGTGCGGCGCGAAACGCGGCGATCGCCTCGAAGCCGTAGGACGAACCCTTGTCGCCGAAGCGGATCGCGAGGGGCGAGCGCCAGAAGAACTCGTCGAGCGCGTCGACGTCGTTGGTCATGAGCGCCTTCTCGTAGGCGGCGAAGCGCGCCGACACCTCGGCGTGCGTGGCCGGATCGTCGACGATCATCGCGTTTTCCGGTGCCGTCATGCGGTGACGACGGCGAGTTGTGCGACGATCGCGTCGGCGACCTCGGTGGTCGACGCGCCGCCGTCGCGGTCGAGATCGCGCGTGCGCGGTCCGTGGGCGAGCGTGTGCGCCACGGCGCGTTCGATCGCGGTCGCGCCCGCGTCGTCGCCGAGCGAGTAACGCAGCAGCATCGCGGCCGAGAGGATCGCGCCGATCGGGTTCGCGAGCCCCTTGCCCGCGATGTCGGGCGCGGTGCCGCTGATCGGTTCGTAGAGCCCGAAACCGTTCGCGTCGGGCGCGCCGCCGAGCGCGGCGCTCGCGGCCGTGCCGATCGTGCCGGTGATCATCGCCGCTTCATCGGAGAGGATGTCGCCGAACATGTTCTCGGTGACGATCACGTCGAACGCGCGCGGATCGCGCACCAACTGCATCGCCGCGTTGTCGACGAGCATGTGCTCGAGCGTCACGTCGGGATACTCCGGCGCGACCTCGATCGCGATGCGGCGCCAGAGTTGCGAACTGAGCAACACGTTGTTCTTGTCGACGGAGAGCAGTCGTTTGCCGCGCATCTGCGCGAGCGCGAACGCGAAGCGCACGACCTGCTCGATCTCGTTGTCACGATAGATGAGCGTTTCGCGCACGACTTCGTGGCCGTCTTCGACCGCGAGCGTCTTGTCGCCGAAGTAGAGTCCGCCGGTCAGCTCGCGCACGAACACGAGATCCATGCCGTCGACGAGTTCGGGCCGCAGCGGCGAGCGCTGCTCCATGCCCGGGAACACGCGCGCCGGGCGAATGTTCGCGTAGAGGTTGAAGTGTTTGCGCAGTCCGAGGATCGCAGCTTCCGGCCGCAGATGCGGCGGGAGATGATCGTAGCCCGGGCCGCCGACCGCGCCGAAGAGAATCGCGGCGCTGCTTGCGCAGATCTCGACCGTCGCAGCGGGCATCGGTTCGCCGGTCGCGGTGATCGCCGCCGCGCCGATCGGCGCTTCGACGAACTCGCAACCCGGATGCGCCGCGTCGAGCACGCGCACCGCACACGCGGTGATCTCGGGGCCGATCCCGTCACCGGGGAGAACGGCGATGCGCGTCATGCGCGCGCCGCTTCCCAGGCGCGGATCTGCGGGATCTTCCCGTTGAGGAACTTCAGGAAGCCGCCGTGGAGCACGAACGGCTTGCGCGCCGGATCGAGCTCGAAGCGGATCGGGGCATCGTCGTCGGCTTGCACCGTCTCGTTCTCGACGTCGATCGTGATCGTCTTCGCCGCGGCAAAGCGCTCGATCAGCGACGCGTCGACGATCACCGGCACGACGCCGTTCATGTAGCAATTCTCGTGGAAGATGCGCGCGAACGACGGCGCGACGACGGCTTTGATGCCGACGCCCGCGATCGCCCACACCGCGTGTTCGCGCGAGGAACCGCAGCCGACGTTTTCACCGGCGACCCACACGACCGCATCGGGATGCTCGGCGAGCAGATCGCGCCCGCCGGTCATCCCGGTGAACGCGTACTGACCCATGCCCTCGTCGTCGATCGTGGTGAGGTGCTTCGCGGGGATGATCTGGTCGGTGTCGATGTTCGCGCGCGGGATCGGGAGGACGGCGCCGCTGACGATCATGCCGGCACCGCGTCTTTCGCGAGCACGTCGCTCGGCGAGGCGATGCGGCCCAGAATCGCCGATGCGGCGACGACCTGCGGTGAGGCGAGGTGCACGCGTCCGCCGTCGCCCATGCGGCCGGGGAAGTTGCGGTTGGTCGACGAGACGACGCGCGTCTCGGGCGCGATCACGCCGACCGACATGCCAAGACACGGGCCGCACGACGAGTGCGTCCAGAGTGCGCCCGCATCTTGAAAGATGTCGTGCAAGCCTTCGCGTTCGGCTTGCCGCTTCACGGCAACCGATCCGGGCGTGATGATCGTCGGCACGCTCACGTGGCGGCCGCGCATCACCTCGGCTGCGGCGCGGAGATCGCCGATGCGCGAGTTGGTGCACGAGCCGATGAAGGCCTGATCGATCGCGATGCTCTTCATCGACGTGCCGGCGGTCAGCCCCATGTACGCGAGCGACTGCTGCGCCGCGTCGTGCGGCACCTCGCCGTCGATCGGCGCGTTCTCACCCGGGTTCGTGCCCCAGGTGACGACGGGGCGCACGCTCGCGCCGTCGATCGTCACGACGCGATCGTATTCGGCGTCGGGATCGGCTTGCAACGCGGTCCAGTTGGTCGGCTTGAGCGTCGTCTCGGCGAGATACGCCGCCGTCTTCTCATCGGGCGCGCAGAGTCCGCTGGTCGCGCCCGCTTCGATCGACATGTTGCAGAGCGTCATGCGCTCGTCCATCGAGAGCGCGCTGATCGCCGAGCCCGTATACTCGAGCGCGAAACCGGTGCCGCCCTTGAAGCCGATCGTCTTGATGATCGTGAGCACGAGGTCTTTTGCGGTCGTGTCGGCGGCGAGCTTGCCGGTGACCTCGATCTTCATCACCTTCGGACGCTGCAAGATCAGCACTTGCGCGAGCATCGCGCCGGCTTGCGCCGTCGAGCCGATGCCGAGCGCGAACGTGCCGAACGCGCCGAGCGTGCCCGTGTGGCTGTCGCCGCAGGCGATCGTCATGCCGGGCGTCACGTAGCCCTTCTCGGGCACGATCACGTGACAGATGCCGTTGTCGCCGATGTCGTGGAACTTCAGCTTGTGGCGTTTGGCCCACGAGCGCAGCAACTGCGCTTGGATCGCGGTCGCCGTGTCTTTGGCCGGTGCGACGTGATCGATCAGCGAGACGATGCGATTCGGATCGTAGAGCCGGTCGTCGAATTGCTTGGCGATCCAGTTGATGCCCTGCGGCGAGGTGATCTCATGCGCGACGACGAGGTCGACGAAGATCAGCGCGTTGCCGCCTGGGAGTTCCTCGACGACGTGCGACTCCCAGATTTTATCGAACAGCGATTTTTTCAAACGAATATCTTTTCGAATTGGACGATCCGATCGATCTGCGCGCGCAGCCGATCGAGTTGCTCTTGCGGACCCGCGAACTCGAAGTCCGCGGTGGTGACGTCGTCGGTGGAACGCGAGTCGACGCGCGTCGCGCGGCACTGGAAACGGTGCGCCATGTTGATGACGCGCGCCACCGTGCGGGGATCGCCGACGACGAGATGATAGGTCACGCCGTCTTCGATTCCATCAGGTCTTCCACGACGCCGCCCGACGGGATCATCGGCCAGACGAGTTCGTCGGGGTAGCACGACACGTGCAGCAATGCGGGGCCGGTGTGCGCGAGGAACGACGCGAGCGTCGCCTCCGCGTCGGCGGGACCCTCGATGCGGAACGAGGCGATGTCGTAGGCGCTGGCGATCGTGCAGAAATCCGGGTTGTCGGAGAGGTTCGTGGCGGAATAGCGCTCGTCGTAGAAGAGCTCTTGCCACTGTCGCACCATGCCGAGGTTGCGGTTGTCGATCAGCACGATCTTCACCGGCACTTGATAGCGCTTCACGGTGGCGAGCTCGGGCATCGTCATCTGGAAGCCGCCGTCGCCGCAGATCGCGAAGACGTGGCGCCCGGGATTCGCGAAGCACGCGCCGATCGCCGAGGGGAAGCCGAAGCCCATCGAGCCCAGGCCCGCCGAGGTGCAGAAGTCGCGCGGCGTTTGCGGACGGATGCGCTGCGCCGCCCACATCTGGTGCTGGCCGACGTCGGTGCACACGACCGCGTCCGGCGGCATCGCGGCGAAGAACGTATCGAGGAAATCGGTCGCCGAGAGGTGGCCGTCTTTCGCCACGTCGCGCGCCAGCGGCCCGCCCATCGCCTTCGCCTGGATCGCCCAGTCGTCGAAGCGCGGAACGTGACCCTTCATCAGCTCGTCGCAGAGCGCGTTGATCGTGTCGGCGGAATCACCGTGCAGCGCGATCGAGGCCGGGATGATCTTGTCGAACTCGGTCGCGTCGATGTCGTTGTGGATCACGGTCGCGTCGGGAACGAAGCGATCCGGCCGGCCGGTCACGCGATCGTCGAACCGCATGCCGAACACCATCACGACGTCGGCCGACTTCACGGTGAGGTTCGCGGCTTTCGTGCCGTGCATGCCGAGCATGCCGAGACCGTGCGGATCGGCTGGATCCGACGCACCGAGGCCCACGATCGTCGTCGTGTGCGGCAGGCCGAGCAGTGAGGTCAAGCGCCGGAACGCCGCCACCGCCTTCGGATCGCGCGCGCCACCGCCGGCGATCGCCACCGGCCGGTGCGCGTTGCGGATCGCCTCCGCCGCAGCGGCGATCGATTCACGCGTCGCGACGGGCTTCGCGTCACGCACTTTGCGCGGCGGCGCCTGATGGTCGACGTAGGCCGCTTTGAGCACGTCGGTCGGGATGTCGACCAGCACCGGGCCGGGCCGGCCGCTGCGCGCGAGCGCGAACGCTTCACGCACCTTGGTGTAGATCTGCGCCGGATCGGTGACGAGCCAGCTGGCCTTGGTCGTGCACTGCGTGATCGCGCAGACGTCGGCTTCCTGGAAGCCGTCGGTGCCCATCAGTCCCGTGCGCACCTGGCCCGTGATCGCGACGACCGGAATCGAATCCATCATCGCGTCGACCAGACCCGTGATGAGGTTCGTCGCGCCGGGACCCGAGGTCGCGCAGCAGACGCCGACGCGGCCGCTCGTGCGGGCGAACCCGCCCGCCGCGAACACGGCAGCGGCTTCGTGACGGACGAGGATGTGACGCATCGGGTGCCCGTAGAGCGCGTCGTAGAACGGCATGATCGTGCCGCCGGGATAGCCGAAGATCACCTCGACTCCCTCGCGCTCGAGCGCTTCAAGAACGGCGTCGCCGCCCGTCTTCGGGCGCGGCACGATACTCGGGATCATGACGCTGCGGGTGCCTTGTCTTTCTGGAACCACGGCATCAGCGTGCGCAGCTTCGCGCCGACCGCTTCGATCGGGTGCTTCGCCGCATCTTCGCGGAACTTGTTGAACGACGGCTTGCCGGCCGCGTGTTCGGCGACCCACTGCTGCGCGAACTCGCCCGCCTGGATCTCCTTGAGGATCTGCTTCATCGTCGCCTTGGTCTCGTCGTTGACGATGCGCGGACCGCGCGTGTAATCGCCGTACTTCGCCGTGTTGCTGATGCTGCCGCGCATGCCTTCGATGCCGCGCTCGTACATTAGGTCGACGATCAGCTTGAGTTCGTGCAAACACTCGAAGTACGCCATCTCGGGCGCGTAGCCGGCTTCCACCAGCGTCTCGAAGCCCGCGGTCACCAGCGCCGACGCGCCGCCGCAGAGCACGGCCTGCTCGCCGAACAGATCGGTCTCGGTCTCTTCGCGAAAGTTGGTCTCGAGCACACCCGCGCGGCCGCCGCCGATCGCGCTCGCATAGGCCGCCGCGACCGCGCGCGCCTTGCCGGTCGTATCCTGATGGATCGCGATGAGGCACGGCACGCCGCGGCCCATCTCGTATTCGCTGCGGACCAAGCGGCCCGGCCCCTTCGGCGCGACCATCGACACGTCGACGTTCGCCGGCGGCACGATCGTGCCGAAGTGGATCCCGAAGCCGTGCGCAAACATCAGCGTCGCGCCGGGCTTGAGGTTGTCGCGCACGTCGCGCATGTACGTCGCGGGCTGCTCCTCATCGGGGATCAGCAACATGACGACATCGGCGCGCTTCGCCGCATCCGCCACCTCGGCGACCTCGACGCCGTCGCGGATCGCACCGGGGCGCGAACCGGAATCGGCCCGCAGGCCGACGATCACCGAGCAGCCGGAGTCGCGCAGGTTCAGCGCGTGCGCGCGCCCCTGGCTGCCGTAGCCGATGATCGCGATCGTCTTCCCTTCGATGGCTCCGCGGTCGATATCGCGGTCGTAGATGGCTTCCATGGATCCTCCGGACTGGTTGGCAAGAAAAAACCCCTCGTCGTTTCGGCGAGGGGCTTGCAGCGTTTCGGTGTCTCGTTCCGTCTACGCAGCAGCGCCTCGCCGACCCGTAAGGAGGACGACAAGGACGAGGACGATGCGGCCGAGGACAACCGGTGCAGTAAACACGTTGGTCCGAGCCTACCACGCCCCGCTCGACCGGTCAACCCATTCGCAGGGAGAATCATTCGATGAGCGACCCTCATGCCGAGGCCAAGCGTCGGGCCGGTGAAGCCGCGGTGGACCGCTTCGTGACCAACGGCAGCTGCGTGGGCCTCGGGACGGGGACGACGGCCTACTGGGCGATCAAGCGCGTCGGCGAACGCATCGCGGCCGGCGAGCGCATCAGCGCCGTGGCGACCTCGCTCGGCACCGAGGCGCTCTGCCGCGAACTCGACATCCCGATCGTGCCGCTGCTCTCGGAGCCGATCACGGTCGCGATCGACGGCGCCGACGAGGTCGCCCCGGACTTCGCGCTCACCAAAGGTCATGGCGGCGCACTCTTCCGCGAGAAGATCGTCGCGCTCGCGGCGACGCGCTTCATCGTCATCGTCGACACCTCGAAGCTCGTGCCGTACCTCGGCGCGTTCGCGACACCGGTCGAGGTCGTTCCGTTCGCCCTCTCGTGGGTGAAACGCGAACTCCACGCCGCCTATCCCGCCGTCGAGGCGCGCGAGCGCATCGGCAGCAACGGGCCCTACCGCACCGACAACGGCAACGCGATCCTCGATTGCTCGTTCGGCGTGATCACCGATCCGGCCGCGCTCGACGTCGCGCTTCGTTCGATCACCGGCATCGTGTCGACCGGCCTCTTCTACGACGTCGTCGACACGGTGCTCGTCGCGAGCGACGAGGGCGTGCGCGATCTGATGCCGCAGCGTTTGCCCGTGCCCTAGCCGCCTGCTCCGTCGCGCAACGCGCGGAGCGCTGCCGGCGAGAGCCACATCCGGTTGAGGTGGAGCGTGTCGCTGATGCGCACGACGATCGCCTCTTCCGGTGCGAGATCCGGGCACATGCGCAGCGCCGCCTTGATCGCGAGTTCGTGCGTCGGCATCACCATCGGCAAACGCGCGTTGCCGGCGGCGGTCGTCGTGAGCGCGTTGAGGTAGGTCGAGAGCGGATCGTAGCGCGCGGCGAGTTCGGCGGAGACCACGTCGGCGAGACCGACGCCGTTGCCGTTGCCGTCGGCCTCGTCGGTGAACGCGAGGTAGACGAGGCGCGTCACCGCCGGACCGCCGCTGATGTACTCGCTCGGATACCGGCCGGTGACGTTGGGATCGGCGCCGCCGCCGCTGATGTTCTTGCCGACGCGATCGACCACGAGCACGTCGATCTTCTCGAACGGCAAACGCGCGAGATTGCGCTTCGCTTCCTCGAGCAACGCCGGCTCGCGCGCGAGCATCTCCGCGCCCGGCAAACCGACGACGCGGCACGGTTCTTCGTTCGCGTTTTCGAGGATCGCGATGCCGAACGGCACCTTGCCCGTGGCGAGCAGCGCGCTCGCGGCGGCGGGCACCGTCGCGCGCATGCCGCCCCAGCCGTGCGAATGGATCGCGCGCGCACCGTCCTGTTTGCCGAATCCGACGGCGAGCATCTTCACCACGCCGCTCTCGTACTCACCGCGAAACGACGTGTGCGGCTTGATGCGATTGAGCGGCACGATCGCGTCGGCCGTCATCGCGATCGCGTCGACGTGCACGGGCACGCCGTTCGGCAGCGTCGCGACGACGACGGTCTCCATCGTCGCGCGAATCGGCGCGCCGGCCGACGCTTCGGTGACGCCGAGGTGCGCGAGCACGTCGACCTGTCCTTGCGCGGTCGAGGCGCCGTGCGATCCCATCGCCGGTACGATGAACGGATCGGCACCGCGCGCGCGCAGTTCGCGCACGACCGCCGCGACGAACGTGCCGATGCGCGCGATGCCGCGGCTGCCCACACCGAGCGCGATCGATCCGCGCGGCACGTCGAGGCCGCGCATCGCCTCGGCCACGGCCGCATCGATGTCGGCGAGCGGGGCGGGCGTCGCCGGCGTTCGTTCGACCAGCGTCAGCGGGGGAATCGTCACGACCGCGAGCTCGCGTTCGAAGCGCTCGCGCAGCGGTTCGACGACGAGCATCAGGGCAGGATCGTCTGACGCACGGCCGGTGTCCATTCATCGCCGTCGACGCCGTTTGCCACCGCTTGACACTCGCGATACAGCTCGCCCGGATCGCGCATGTCGCGAAACAACGGGCGTCGCGCGTCGGGCTGCGGCACGTCGACCGTGCCGAACCCGTAGATCCGGCCGAACACGCCCTGCACGAGCGTCGACGCGGCGAGCGCGCCGTTGCCGAGCGGCACCATGCGCCGCCAGAGGATGCCGCGGATGACGAAGATGCGGCGATTGGTGGCAACGGCGCGGAAGCCGAGATAGTAGCCCACGCCGCGGCCGACCGCGATGAGGCTGCCGAGGGCCGCCAGCGCACCGATCACCTCGACGGCGATGTGCAAGCGCGGCGGTACCGTCTGCCACGCCACGGCGAACGCGACCAGCACCACGAGCACGAGCAACAGCGGGCGCACGACCACGACCGGATGCGGCGTACTGCCGAACGTGACGCGTTCGCCCGGCAAGAGCGTCTTGGCGAGGTTCCGCGGCACGGAACGCATTGCCGCGGCGGGCGGCGACATGGGCCGCGCCGTGCGCGGCGGACGCGGGGCCGGATTCGGCTCGACGACGATGCGGTGGACGGCGGTCGTCACCTCGTCATGCGGTTCCATGGATCAGGCTTGGCCCGCGCGTCGCGCCTTCCCTCGAAGAATCGGCAGGGCGCCGTCGTACGCAACGGCATGGACCCGACAACCGAACCGGTGCCGTACGGCATGCCCGCCTACGTGATCGAGCGCGTTCTGGCCAAGCGCGGGCGGCTGGCGGTGTTCGACCGCTTCGATCCGCGCGTCACGGCGCTGCTCTGCATCGACATGCAGAACTTCTACGTCGGCGAGATCCCCTCGGTGCTCGCGATCGTGCCGAACATCAACCGCCTCGCGGCGCGCGTGCGCGAACTCGGCGGACTCGTCGTGTGGATCGGCATGACGGCGGGCGCCGGCGGAACGAGCCGCTGGAGCGTCTATCACGACAACTTCTTCACGCCGGAGAAGGGCGCGAACCATCGCGATCAGCTCTCGCCCGGGCATCCGGGGCACGACTTCCACGCCGGTCTCGCGATCGCGCCCGACGATCCGATCGTCTACAAGTCACGCTTCAGCCCGTTCGTCGCGGGCGCGTCGACGATCGAGTCGGTGCTGCGCCCGCGCGGCATCGAGAACCTGATCGTCACCGGCACCGCCACGAACATGTGCTGCGAATCGGCCGCGCGCGACGCGATGATGCTCGACTACCGCGTCGTGATGGTCGCCGACGCCAACGGCGCGCGCTACGACGACGATCACCTCGCGGGCCTCACGTCGTTCTACCAGAGCTTCGGTGACGTGCGCACGACCGACGAGGTGATCGGCGACGTGTTGCGCCTCGCGTAGAACTGTGCGCCGCGCCTCACGTCGCCGGGCGGGGAAGCACGGCGCTTGCTTGCGGTGTAGACTACGGCCATGGCGCACAAGATCGTCGGCGTCGGAACCAAATCCCAATTCCGCCGTGCCGTTCCGAAGAGCTACAGCTACCGCTACGAAGTGGCGTCGGCGACCGGGCCGGGCGACGCACCGCACGTGACGAGCGTGATCGAAACGCGCTACCGCGGCAAGTCGGCATCGTGGATCCTCAGCCGCTCGATGCTGAGCAGCGAGCGCTGGACGCTCAACGGAACGTTCGTCGAGCCGGCGCCGGAGAATCCGCTGACGTATCCCGACCGCACGCCGCTCGCGCAGACCGCGCCGACGCCGCCGGCACCACCCGCGATCGCGCGTCGCCCGAAGCCGCGCGCCGACCCCGCCGGCTGACCGCCGCTACGGAAACGTATTGATCAACGTACCGCTCGCATTGTATTCGAGAATCTCGTTGTTCAGGGTGATCGCGAGATAGATGTTGCCGGACGCATCGACGGCGACGCCGCGCGCGTAATTCGGCAGACTGATCGTTTGGAGTAACGAGCTGAACGCGAGATCGTAGATCGTCGCGGTATTCGTGCCTTCCTCGGCCGTATAGACCTTGTTGCCGCTCACCGCGAGCCCGGTCGGATCGGACACCGACGTCGTGTCGGAGCGCACGCACACGGGCGCACCCGATTCGAAGCTATCGGCGGTCACCGCGTAGAGCGTACTCTGCGTACCGATCGTGATCATGCCGCCGTTGGCCGTGCCGTCGCTCGGATTGAACACGAGCGAGGATGGGCCGGTGAACGAGCCGCTGCAGACGCCGCTCGCGATCGCACTCACGGGGGATCCGACGAGCATATACGTACCCGGCGCGAAGACGCTGACGGTATTCGCAAACGCTCCGCCGCTGTTCGCAACGTAGACGTACCCGCTCCCGTCGACGGCGACATCGACCGGCTGCGAGATGTTCGTCGAGATCGTCTCGAACACGCTGCTCGTCGTGGTGTTGAAGCCGACCACGCTCGGCGCGTCCAGGTTCGCAATCCACAGATGCGTCGGGTTGTGCGGATCGAACGTCATGCGGCGAGGTGAGTTCAGCGGCGCGCCGTTGGCGATCAGCTGATTCGTCTGCGTCGCGCCGACCGCAAGCGCCGCCGCCGGATATTCGACGATTTGGTTCGACGTCGCATTCGCCACCCAGAGATTGCCGGAACCGTCGAATTCCAGACCCTCGGGACCATCGAGCGCTGCGGAGATGGGCAACGTCGAACTCGTCAACGACGTCGTGCCGACCGTTGCGTTCAGCGTGACCGGGATGACCGCCGACGTCGATCCGTCATACGTCATCGTGAACGTTTGGCCCGGCGTCGTGAGCGTCGTCGGTGAGAGCGTCACGTGCGGATCGCTACTCGTGAGCGTCACGGGCACCAGAAAGTTCGGCACGTTGCCCGCGCCCGTGATCGTGGCACCGCCCGGATCGGTGAACGTCAGCGTCACCGTCGCCTGCGAACTGGTCCCGAAGAGGAACGACGAGCCGCTCGTGAACGCATACCCGAACGCGGCGATCCCGGCGACGACCGGGTTGATGCCGACGGTCACCGCGAATGGCGTGCCGGCGACGACGGTGAGCGTGTTGGAACCCTGGCCCAAGATCTGTGCGTTCGGCGCGGGGGAAAGCAGCGTGACCGCGATCGACTCGGCCGCGCCGATCGGTGCCTGCACGATGAGCGAACACGTGCGCGTGCCGCCTGATGCGATGCAGTTCGGCGATACGGCGCTCACGTCGAACGACGTCGCGCTGCCGCCGTTGAACGCGATCGCGGCCGTCGCAGCGGCCGGCGAGACGAACGTCGGCGAGCGCCGCGCGGCGGACGACGACGACGATTGACTGCCGAACGTCAGCGAAAGCGTGCCGGCCTGCGTCGGCCCCGACGCCGCCGCCGGTTTCAGCACCGCGCTCACCGGCGCCGTCCCACCGCCACCGCCGCAGCCCGCGAGCAACGACGCGACGAGCAACGCGATGCTGCGGCGTCTCATCGAACCGGACGCCCCGGCATGCCCGGACCATGCGCCCCCGCATGCCCTTCCACGTTGACCGAGCCGGACTGGGTCGAGGGAGTCGGGGACGGCGTCGGCGACGGCAACCGGGTCGGGGTAGGCGTCGGCGTCGGGGAAGGCGATGCCGTCGGCGCCGGGGTCGGCGACGGCGTGGGCACCGGTGACGCGCTCGGCGTCGCCGCCGGCGCCGGCGTGCCGTGCGCCGTCACCACCGCGGTGACGGCGGCGGCACCGATCGCCGCACCGGCGGCGGCGGCCGATATACCCGCGGCACCGGCGCTCGCCGGCAGCCCGGCCGCCACGGTGGTGGCCTCGGTGCTCACCGGCACCTGGACCGCGGTGAACGACTGCGCGACCGCCGCCGACATCGCCGTGGTCGTCACGGCGCCGGTCGCCAACACCGTCAGCGCCTGACCCGTCAACAGCGCAAAGGTCTGGCCGCCGACGGAAACGACCACGCTGTCGGCTTGGCACGCGAGACACACGACGGTCGTGTTGCCGCCGAGAAACGAGATGAGTCCGACCGTGCCGCGCACCGAGATCTGCGACGTCGCGGTGACGAACCGATAGTTCGCGCGACCGCCGGCCGGACGACGGACGTCGAATCGCAACGATCCGTTGTTCACCACGATCGTCGATCCGGGTCCCGCGGCCGCCCGTGCCAGCGCACCGACTTGCACCGACGTGTCGGCGCCCAGCGAAATGAGCGACGAATCCGGCAACTGAATGACGGCGGCCGATGTCGCTTGCGTCACCGCGACCGCCTGATCGGCGAGCAGCGTGCGGCCGAAGATCGCATGAAAATCGCCGCCGCGAACGGGTTGATAGCCGACCGTGCCGCGCACGCGCTGCAGGACGTTGTCGTCCTCGGCCCGCGCGGGAGCCCACAGCGCTGCGGTCGCGATGAAGACCACGGCGAGAGCGCACCGTGTGAAACGGTGAAGCCGCAGATTCAGCAGACGACGCTCGCGTTCACGACCCTACGCTTGTTCTGCACGGTCACGTCACCGTCCCGGCTCGTGGCCGGAGTGTGACGCCGATCAGCGTCGGTCGTTCAGCGTGGGTCGGGCATCACGTGCGCGCACGCCGCGCACGTCCGCAACGCTTCGCTGTCGAAGAAGCGAGCGTAGGCCTTCGACACCGGATCGAGTGCGTAGTCGGCGACCGAGAACGGCTCCTCGTGCAAGAGCGCGTCGCACGCGGGACAGTACCACTGAAAGCGATCGATCTCGCCGGCGACGCGCTTGCGTTCGAGGATCAGCGCGAACGCGTCGGGCGGGAAGCGCGGCGAGTGCGGGATGCCGCCGGGCGTGTAGATGATCGAGCCCTCGCCGATCACCGAGACGTCTTCCGTGCCCGCCGACGTGCGATAGTGCAGCTGCATCTCGCCGCGCAGCATGTACATCACTTCGTCGGAGGGATTGATGTGGAACTCGCTGCGGTACGGCCGCCCGCGCGCGACGAACGCGAGCGTCTCCGGTTCTTGCCAGAGCACGTGCACGTAGCGTCCGCTCTGCGCGAGCTGCTCGGCGATCGCATCGAGATCGGCGACCGGCATGGTGAACGCGGGCGGCATCTTGATCATCCGGCGAGGGCCTCGTAGATGCGTTCCGAGGTGATGGGAAACGCGAAGAGCCGCACCCCCACCGCATCGAAAATCGCGTTCGCGATACCCGGTGCAACGCCGCTGTTGCTCAGTTCGCCCGCCATCTTCGCGCCGTACGGACCCTGCGCGGGCGCTTCGACGAGGATCGTGCGTAGCGGCGGCAGATCCATCATCGTCGGGACCTTGTACTCACCGAGGCTCAGCGTCGTCACCTTGCCGCTCTCGTCGACGGGCATCTCTTCCATCGTCGAGCTGCCGATGCCGTAGACGAAGCCGCCGTCGAGCTGACCCTGATGGCCGATCGGGTTGATGATGCGTCCGACGTCGGCGACGAGCAACGCGTCGGCGAGGCGAAACGCGCCGGTCTCACGATCGACCGCGACGTCGAAGGCAAACGCCGAGAAGCTGAAGTCGGCCGGATGCGCTTCGTCGTGCGAGGACGCGTCGAACTCGCCGGTAACGGCGATCGCGCCGTCACGCGCGGCTTGCGCCGCGAGCCGCGCGAACGACGCATCGTCGTCGAACACGTCGCCGGTGCGATGCTTGATCTCCGCGACCAGCGCATCGCAGGCGACGATCGCGGCGCGGCCGACGATGTGCGTCACGCGGCTGCCGCCCGAACCCGGATCGTTCTTCGCCTCTTGCGTCGAGCCGCGACGCACGTGGATGCGTGCGTCGTCGATGCCGAGCGTGGTGCCCATGATGCGGCGCACCGCGGTGAAGATGCCCGAGCCCTGATCGGGCACGCCGCACACCACCTCGATCGTCCCGTCGGCCGAGAGCGTTGCGTCGATCGCCGTTTTGCCGCCGCCGGTGTGACGGCAGACGAGCGCGACGCCGCGGCCCATGCCCGGCGGCTTCGGGCGCGCCTCGAAATCGCGCTTCACCGCGTCGAGCACGGCGAGGCCCTGCGGCTTGTAGAGGTGCTCGTTCGAGAGCGACGCTTCGCCTTCGCGCACCACGTTGAGCATGCGCAGTTCGAGCGCATCGATGCCGAGGTCGCGCGCGATGATGTCGATGTGCGATTCCCACGCGAAGAAGATCTGCACGTCGGCCGGCGCGCGCACGTGCGCGCCGGGGATCGTGTTCGTGTACACGCTCGAGACTTCGAGCAGCGCGTCCGGGATGTGATAGGGCACGGTCGAGTAGCCGCCGCCCGGTAAGAGCGTCGGCGCCGGTTTGCCGGCGGCATACGCGCCGCCGTCGTAAATCACGATCGAGTGGTGAGCGAGAAATTTTCCGTTGGCGTCGACCGCGGTCTTCAGCGTGATGTCGGCGGCGTGACGCACCGAGCTCGCCTGCAATTCGTTGAGATACGTCCACACGTACTTCACCGGCCGGCCCGTCGCTTTGGCGAGATAGTAGCACACGAACTCATCGATCGTGAGACCCTTGCCGCCGAAGTCGCCGCCGATCGCGCACGGTTCGACGACGATGTTTTCCGGCGGAACGTCGATCACGTTCGAGAGCCAGCGATGCACCGAGAACGGTTGTTTGTTCGGCGTGTAGACGTGCACGACGCCGGCCGGATCGATCCATACGAACGTCGCGTGCGGTTCCATGTAGCCCGCGTGCTGACGCGGCGTGGTGAAGTGATGCTCGTACACGTGCGCCGCCTGCGCGAAGATCGCGTCGAGATCGCCGCTGCCCTTGGTGATGCGCGCGCTGCCCTGCGTGTTGGGATGCGGTCGCGGCGGCGGCGTCTTGCCGGCGTAGAAGTACGAATCGCGATCCGGATGGATCACCGGCGCGTCGGGCGCGAGCGCGGAGGCGATGTCGGTCACCGCCGGGAGTTCCTCGTACTCGACCTCGACGAGACGCGCCGCGGCCTCGGCGGCTTCGCGCGTCTCGGCGGCGATCGCCGCGACGCGATCGCCGATGAACACGACCTTGTCGTACGCGAGCACCGGGATGTCGTAGATCATGCGCCCGGAGCGTTTGCCCGGCGGCAAGTCGGCCGACGTGAGCACCGCGACGACGCCCGGCACCGCCTTTGCGGCCGTCGTGTCGATGCTCACGATCCGCGCGTGCGCGAACGGGCTCACGGTGAAGGCGGCCCACAGCATGTCGGGCGCCGACATGTCGGCCGTGTATTGCGTCTTGCCGCTGACCTTGTCGCGCCCCTCGATCCGAACGTCGTTCGAGGCAAAGCGTTCCGCAATGGTCGCGGAATCGGCCGTGGTCGTGGTCATACGGGCGTGGCGAGTGCGCTCCGCAGATTCGCCGCGACTTCTTGCAGCGTCTGATCGGCTTTCTTGCGGATCACCGGCTGGCCGAAATCGCCGATCCGGCCCATCACGTTCGCGTCGGTCTCGACGTCGAGTTTCGTTCCGGATCCCTGCGGGGTCAACGTCATCATCAAGGTCGCTTTGACGGCGCCGCCGATGCGCTTGTCGGCCGAGTCGACCAGCAGCGACGCGGTCTTGGCAACCGGGTCTTTGGCCACGATCGAAATCTCGCTCGCGAGCGAGAGGCCGATCGGGCCGACCTTCACCTTCACGACCGCCTTGTATTTGTCGGGCCCGATCTCTTCGACGCCGTCGCAGCCGGGGATGCACTTCGCCACGGAGGGCACGTCCATCACGAAATCCCACACGCGCTGCGGATCGGCGTCGAGGTCGATGCTCTGTTCGAATTTCACGCTGGTACTCCGATGCCGCCGAGTTGCAGGATGACGCGTTCGGTCCAGACGCGCGCCATCTCGCGTTTGTATTTCGCGGAGCCGCGCACGTCGTCGAGCGGATCGACTTCGTCGCGCACGAGCGCCGCCGCCTCGCGCACGACCGATTCGGTCAGACGTTGCCCGAGCAGCGCCGATTCGACGGCCTTCGCGCGCAGCGGCGTGACGCCGAGCGCGCCGAGACCGATGCGCAGATCGGTGCACGTGCCGGCGTCGTCGATGCCCAAGCGCACCGCCACCGAGACCGTCGCGTAGTCGTCCTCGGTGCGCGGCAAGAATTTCTTGTACGCGAGCTTCGAGCCGGCCGGCATCGGCGGCACC